>Ga0075479_10001679_pt1 | contig 10087 bp, 8 predicted proteins | sample DEB08_DNA_8_FD_76341 | JGI IMG/M metagenome (GOLD analysis project Ga0075479, IMG submission 76341) | Aqueous microbial communities from the Delaware River and Bay under freshwater to marine salinity gradient to study organic matter... | ecosystem: Environmental > Aquatic > Marine > Coastal ... | reverse complement strand
GCATTAATCGATCTGCGGCGGGAAACGAAAACCGATGCGATGCAGTTGGTGGGACAGGTTCCACTGCGTGGTGCATTTGGGATTTCCGGGGCCGGGCTGGTTGTGCCGGGTGATCCGGAAGGATCGGTGTTGCTGTATCGAATTGCCTCCTGTGCAGGTGGGCGGATGCCACGTCTGGGAGCCACGTTGCCGGATCCGGCTGCGTTGTCTGAAGTCAGACGCTGGATTGCTGAACTGCCACGGACCGGGGCGACAGAGACGGTCAACTCTGACGAGGAGCTGGATCGTGTTCGCAAAGCAATCGCGCGGCTGGAGACACTGTCAGCTGTCGAACGAGCCGAGTTACTGCAAGGACTTGTCGCAACTGCTCGCGGGGCGTTAATGGTGCTGCTGGAGATTCAGGATTCCGAAGAATTGCTGCCGCTGGGGCGAGAAATTGCCTTGTTGACCGTGGATTCGCAGTCATTGGCTGCCAGGGATTTGTTTGCCAGATTCCTGCCTCCTGATCGAGCCCGTTCTGAGGGAGCCGGAAGCATGGACCGTCAATCTCTGCTGGCCGCTGTCGGCGATGTCGACCGCGGTCGCGCTGTGTTTCGTCGGGAAGGTGGAGCGTCCTGCATCAACTGTCATCGCGCGGAAGGAGTCGGCGTCGTCCTTGGGCCAGCCCTCGATGGAATCGGCAGAAAAATGACTCGTGCAGAAATTCTGAATCAAATTGAAGAACCATCGGGGACCATCAAACCCACGTATCTGCTGTGGTCAGTCGAAACGACACGCGGGCTGGTCCACACCGGCCTGTTGAAAGAACGAACAACAGAGAAGCTTGTGCTGGCCAACACCGGTCCTCGGCAGCAGGAAATTCCTGTGGCGGAGATTGAGAGTGTGAATGTGCAGCAAAAGTCGCTGATGCCCGAACAGCTGCTGCGTGAACTGAGCAGTCAGGACGCGGCCGACCTGCTGGAGTATCTGGAATCTCTGGTTGAAACGGGATCAGAATAGACTGAAATTCAACGGCGATATGTCGCCAGAAAAAACGTTTGTGCTGAAAAGTCTGCAGTGGCCGGCCACCGCAGACATGCCGCGCCAGACGGCAGCAGGCGTCATGAAATTGTGCAGTGACTGGAATGTTGGAAGGAAGACGGGGATGACAAAACGGAAGGCCGTTGTACTGCTCAGTGGCGGACTGGACTCTGCGACTGCGCTCGCGATTGCGGCGGATCAGGGGTTCGAACTGCATGCTGTTTCCTTTGACTATGGACAGCGGCACCGTCACGAACTGGAGGCTGCAGCGGCTGTCTGCAGGGCTGGCGGCGTGGTCAGTCGAGTGGTATTCCCGGTGGCTGCTGAGATCTTTCGCGGATCAGCACTGACGAACGAGATTCCGGTGCCTCACAACCGCGATGACGAGGCGATTTCCGCTGGAATCCCGGTGACTTACGTCCCGGCGCGGAACACCATTTTTCTTTCCGTTGCGCTCGGACTTGCCGAATCAATTGGTGCGCACGATCTGTTTGTGGGAGTCAACGCCGTTGACTACAGCGGCTACCCGGACTGTCGTCCGGAATACGTTGCTGCATTCGAGGAGATGGCCAACCTTGCGACTCGCGCTGGCGTGGAAGGACAGCGAATCCGCATCCATGCTCCACTGATTACCATGACCAAAGCCGAGATTATCCGCACTGGACTGGGACTGGGAGTGGATTACGGGCTGACACATAGCTGTTATGATCCCGACAGTTCGGGGGCCTCGTGCGGTGAGTGTGATTCCTGTCAGTTGCGACTGCGAGGGTTTGCGGAAGCGGGTGCAACAGACCCGATTCGCTACATCAGCTGAAGCAGTTGCTGCGCGGGCAGGTTGGTTAAGACGCGGGCGGTGACTGCCTGATGTCGATCACGCTTAGCGGGACTGATTCGTGTGCATGGCAAGTAAAGCTGGGCCAATCAGCGTGGCGGCGGCTCCAAACCCCAATGGGGTGCTGTCGGCCAGGTTCATTCCTTTGTCTGACTGTGTGATTCCCGGTGTTTCCGAGGGCGGTGCTGTGGTGATCCGTTCACGACGGCGGACAGGGTGTTTTTATTCCTGTGAATTTCAACTGTGTTGAGAATGTAATCTGACTATGAATCATCCTGCAGATTCGTTGGCCCCTGAGGCCCAACGTCGTGCCGCGACTGGCATTGTCGACGTGATTGAAACGTTGATCACAGAATCACAGCGAGAGACACGCCCACTGGAAGTGGATCCGGGCCGCAGTGGTCTGTTCGAGTGTTTTGTACAAGCGGAGCAACAGGGGCTGATTCCCGACGAAGCCGAATCAGCTGCCGCTGGCGACAACGAGGAGACGGAACATCTGCTGAGTCCTGATCTGTTGTGTCGACAACTGGCTCGCCGCTGGGGGTTGGACATGGCCGCCCGAGAGGCGCAGGCGATGCAAACAAAGCTGCCTGCTGATCAGCTGGAACGCATGCGGCTGCTGTGGTCTGTCATGCGGATGTGGATGGAGTGGAAATACGCCTGGCAGCGCTGGCCGGAGTATCACAGAGATGCAGCGGCTGCTGAGCCGACCGATTCTGCGGATACCAGCGACGACTGACCGTTGTCTCCATGAATCACAGGACCGCAGCGCAGCGGCAGGAGCGTCGGGGCCAAGGGGCGACCGGTTATTGGCTGGCGGGCTGACAGGCGGCGCGAGGAATAATACCAGTCGTTCTTTGAGGCTGCGGACCAACATTGCCGAGCTGCGGTGAGTCCGTGTGCCGATTCAGCCGCGGGGATGGCAGCGACTGTGAACCGACTTGAGACGACTGTGTTCCACATGCGTGTAGACCTGCGTTGTCCGGATACTGGCATGTCCCAGAATTTCCTGCAATGCACGAATGTCTGCACCGCCAGCCAGCATGTGTGTTGCGAAGCTGTGACGCAGCGTGTGTGGACTGATATCGCCACATCCGATTCGGACTGCATATCGCCGGATCAGGGCCCAGACGGATTCCCGGCCGAGACGTTTCCCACTGCGAGAGAGAAAAACCCAGCCTTCATCCTGACCGCGGACGGTGACAAGGTCAGTGCGTTCTTCGCTGAACCACGCTTTCAGAGCAGCGATGGCGACGGGATTCAGTGACACCATCCTTTGTTTGTTGCCCTTACCCGTACAGCGGCAGTACTGCTCTTCCATCACCACGTATTCGCGACGCAGAGTGACGATCTCCGACACTCGGCAGCCGGTCGCATACATCACCGCCAGAATTGCTCGGTCTCGCAGTGGAAACCGGTCTGTCGGCGAATGGGGAGCTGTTAACAGTTGATCGACCATCTCCGGACTCAGCACCCGTGGCAGGCGTTCCCATAATTTGGGGGAGCTGACCAGGTCCACAGTGCTTTCTGCCACGACTCCTTCCAGCATCAGATAGCGGAAGAACATGCGAATGCTGACAAGATTGCGACCGATGGAGCTGGCCGCAAGATTGCGGTTTTGCAGGTATTCGAGGAAGCGGGTGATTGTCTGAACGTTGATCTCGTGCAGACTGGCTCGCCCGGTCTCCCGATTCCATTCAAAGAATCGAGCGAGGTCGCGGGAGTAGGCGTCGATTGTGTTCTTCGACATGCCGCATTCGGCGTCGAGATAATGCAGAAAGCCGCCCAGCCAGGAGGATGGGTCCTGGAATTCCCGCAGTCTGAACGTGCTGCCGACGGGGGGTCTTTTTCGTCGGGCCATGGCGTTGAGAATCCGAATCTGCGGTTTCAGAAGATTTGTCCGAGGCGGAACTCGGCCTGAGTCCGTGTGGCCCCAGCGATTCCGGCCCCGAAGTACAGTCTTTCACATCGGCCAGATTCGGATACGCCTCAGCAAAACCATCGGTCGGAAATGCGAGTCCCGGGGGCAGCAAGGTCGGGTTGCAGGGATTGCGGGGGATGCAGGGGCTCACCGGAGCGTGGGGTTGGGGGGGCTGCTGCCAATTTCAATGGCGACCCGGAGGGCGGCGGCAGCCAGAGTTTCAGGGACGGGTTGGGGGCTTTTGGCGGTCGGGAACAAGTCGACAGCACGAAAGGCCTGTTTTGATCGAATTCGGGAGTGGCCAATGGTGGACAATCATTCGAATCGTTCTAAAACAAGCACGGCGGCGAGCGTATTGGACGTTTGTTGGACGCAAATCGTTCTCTATGCCAGTGGCTCTGAAGGAAGTAGTGGGATGCGACTAGCCATTGTGGGAGGCGGAATATCGGGGCTGACGGCAGCGCGGCTGCTGCACCCAGAGCACGAAATCCACGTGTTTGAGGCGGAGTCGCGTGCTGGTGGTCACAGCAACACGGTCAGTTTTCAGTGGGATGGTCAGGACTATTCGATCGACACCGGGTTCATTGTTTACAACGACCGCACCTACCCAAACTTCATGAAGCTGCTGGATGTGTTGGGAATCGCTGGTGTGCCAACGGAGATGAGTTTTGCGGTTCGTTGTGATCGCACCGGGACGGAGTACAGCGGCACAAGTCTGGACGGTCTGTTCGCGCAGCGGCGGAATCTGTTGAGCCCGTCGTTTTTGAGGATGGTCAAAGAGATTCTGCGATTTAATCGTCAGGGCACGTCGGACGCTGACGCCCCTGCGACCACGGAAACTGTTGGCGAATATCTGCAGAGAAATGGATACGGAAGCCGGTTTCGCGACCACTACCTGCTTCCCATGGGGGCAGCCATCTGGTCATGTCCGTGCGGGACATTCGCCGACTTTCCGATGCACTTCATTTTGGAGTTCTATCGGAATCACGGGTTGCTGAGTCTGACCAATCGACCGCAGTGGTACACGATTCCAGGTGGTTCGCGGCGTTATGTAGAGCGACTGATTGCTCCGTTTCAGGATCACCTGCATGTGGGAGATCCGGTTCGTTGTGTGCGGCGAAATGGAGAATCTGTCACCGTCTGCACGGAGACAGCAGAGTCGTCGTTTGACGAAGTGATTTTCGCCTGCCATTCCGATCAGGCGTTGTCATTGCTGGAAACTCCGACTGCGGCTGAGTCGGAGATTCTTGGTGGTTTTCCATACTCGCAGAACGAGGCGGTTCTGCACACGGATGAACGTGTGTTGCCACGGGCGCGGCGGGCGTGGTCAGCCTGGAATTATCGCATCGGGACTGGACCGGAGCAGCGAGCGACAATTACCTATAACATGAACATTCTGCAGCACATTCAGTCGCCTCACACATTCAGCGTGACACTGAATGACACAGACCTGATCAGTGCAGATCGTGTGATATCGCGGCACAAGTATTCACACCCCATTTTTACGACAAAGCGGGCTCAGTTGCAGTCGCAGCATCAGCGTCTCATTCGCAGTGGGCGAACATCGTTCTGCGGGGCGTACTGGGGCAACGGTTTTCACGAAGATGGAGTAAACAGCGCTCTGGCCGTCGTCTCGGCGTGGGGAATCGGCGGCATCGAATCTGCCGCAGGATCGGCGTTTCGCCCGGCTGAGGTTGTATCAGCTTCGGCTCAACCGATGGCGGGGGCCTAGGCATGCACAGCTGTCTGTACCACGGTTTTGTTCGTCACCGTCGTTTTCAGCCCGCGGAAAACAGGTTTCGGTTTTCATTGTTTCAGCCATATCTGGATCTGGATGAGCTGGGGCAGGTCTTCGATGGTTCGTGGCTGTGGTCGGTGGAGCGTTTTGGGCTGGCCCAATTTCGGCGATCGGATCATTTCGGAGATCAGCAGCGTCCGCTGAAGGAGTGTGTTCTGGAGGAGGTCGAGCGGCAGACAGGTGAGCGGCCCGCCGGTCCGGTGCGGTTGCTGACCAACCTGCGTTACTTCGGCTATATCATCAATCCGGTCAGCTATTTTTTCTGCTTCGATTCAACCGGGCAGCGTGTTCAGGCGGTGTTGGCGGAAGTGACCAACACGCCATGGGGAGAACGTCATCTGTATGTTTTGCCGGCCATTCGGAATCAGGATGGCACCTGTCGCCAGCTCTGGAATGACAAGGTGTTTCATGTGTCGCCCTTCATGCAGATGAATCAGCGTTACAGCTGGCGGATGTCGGAGCCGGGCCGGTCTCTGTTCATTCACATTGAGAATCATGTTCGCGGCAGCGATGCAGCAGCGAGTGAGAGGGCAGGACGCGACGGGACGAACTTGTTTGATGTAACGATGCGAATGCGTCGCTGCGAGATCACTCCCGCCATTCTGCGAAAGACACTTTTGTCACAGCCGATTCTGACTGCAAGAGTTGCTGCTGCAATTTACTGGCAGGCCTTTCGGCTATGGCGAAAAGGTGTGCCATTTGTTCCGCATCCAAAGTCCGCGACGGCGGTCGGAAACACCAATGAGCTTCCGTCAGTGGTAAGTGGAAGCTGAGGAATTTTTGCCTGGCGGCGGGATGTTGGCCGCCGTCAAACTGGATTTCAATACGGGGATATGACGGGATGTCGACTCAACCGACTCTGGTAGACCACCGCACACAGACTTCGAAGCACGTTTCTGTTCATGGCACCGCAGTTGTGTCCGGGGGACGCAGCGGATTTGGTTCGCTTTCGGCTCGCGCACTGCGTCGCTCGCTGTCTCAGATTGAGCAGGGTGAACTGGTGCTGGCCGACGGGATTCATGTGGAACGGTTTGGCAGCACGGCGAAGTGTGACTTGCAGGCTCGGGTCACCGTGCGTGATCCGGGTCTTTACCAGCGGCTTGTTTTCGACGGGGCGCTGGGGGCAGCCGAGTCGTATCTGGAGGGCGAGTGGGATGCTGACGACCTGGCCAGCGTGTTTCGAGTGCTGTTGCGGAACGAACATGTTCTGGAGGGTTTCTCCGGAGTGATGTCGAGGCTTGCTGCCATTCGGCATCGCTGGGGACATTTTCGCAACCGGAATTCGAAATCCGGAAGTCGTCGCAACATTCATGCTCACTACGACCTGGGTAACGAATTCTTCTCCCTGTTTCTGGATCCGACGATGATGTATTCGTCCGCGATCTTTCCGAACCAGCAATCCAGTCTGGAAGAAGGGTCATTGGAGAAGGTCGACCGAGTTTGTCGCCAGTTGCAGCTTCAGCCGGATGAACACGTTGTCGAGATCGGTACCGGGTGGGGGACATTTGCGATTCATGCCGCTCGCAATTACGGCTGCCGGGTTACGTCCACCACAATTTCTGATGAGCAGTTTCGCATGGCGACAGATCGGGTTCGTGAAGCGGGGCTGGAAGATCGGGTGACGCTGCTGAAACAGGATTATCGCGACCTCGAAGGCAAGTATGACAAGCTGGTGTCGATCGAGATGATCGAAGCGGTGGGCCGAAAATTCCTCGATGAGTATTTCCGGAAGTGCTGCAGTCTGCTGAAGGAAGACGGAGCGATGATGATTCAGGCAATCACGCTTCCGGAGCAGCGTTACGAGGGTTACGAAGACTCGGTGGACTTCATTCAGAAATACATTTTCCCCGGAGGCTTTCTGCCCAGTATTCGATTGATGCAGGACTGCGTCGCAAAGCAGACGGACCTCAGAATGCTTGCCCTGGATGATTTCGGTGTGCACTACGCCCGCACGCTGCGATTCTGGAATCAGGCTTTTCACGAACGTCTGGCGGAGGTTCGCGAGCTGGGTTTTGATGATCGCTTCATTCGCATGTGGCGTTACTACCTGTGCTACTGTGAAGCCGCGTTTCTGGAACGAGCGACCGGTCTGGTTCAGGTGCTTTGGGGGCGGCCTCAGTGTGGGCTTGGCCGTGCCTGATTTTCTCTGACGGGTGTGACGCAGGAATTTGTTTTTTAAGGATGTCTGTGATGGCACTGCTGCATTTGATGGCCCCGTTGATCGGGATGGCGGAAGCCGGTCGGCTTCCTGACACACTGGTTCGAGCTGGAATTCGTGGGCTGCTGCGCGGTCGTCTTGATGAACTGCAGACGCTGTCACCGGCCTCCCAGATGGATTCCTTTCGGTCATTTCTTGGAGAAGCCTGCAGTGGTCCGATTGCGATGCTGCCGGAGAAGGCCAACGAACAGCATTACGAAGTGCCCGAGGCATTTTTTGGCGCGGTCCTTGGTAACCATCGGAAATACAGCTGCTGCTACTGGCCGGAAGGAGTCACGAATCTTCACGAAGCGGAAGAGCAATCGCTGCGAGTCACCTGCGAGCGTGCGGGGCTGGCGGACGGGCAGCGAATTCTGGAACTTGGCTGCGGCTGGGGATCGCTTAGTCTCTGGATGGCGGAGCAGTACCCGGAGTCCCGAATTACAGCTGTGTCAAACTCGCATTCTCAGCGGGAATACATCGAAAAGGCCGCTGCTGAGCGAGGACTGCGGAATCTGAAAGTACTGACCTGTGACATCAACGATCTGCAGACCGAAGGTGGTTTTGACCGCGTGGTCAGTGTGGAAATGATGGAACATGTCCGCAATCACACGCGGCTGTTTGAACGCATCTCGGGATGGCTCAACCCTGGTGGTCGACTGTTCGTTCACATCTTCTGCCACCACCGATTTGCCTACCCGTTTGAGGTCCGAGACGAAACGGACTGGATGGCGAAGTACTTCTTTTCCGGTGGAATGATGCCCAGTCAGAATCTGCTGCTGAACTGTCAGCAGCATCTGCGACTGCAGCAGCAGTGGTTATGGGATGGTACCCATTACGAAAAGACCAGCAACGCGTGGCTGCAGATGATGGATTCCAGGGACGACACCGTGGTCGAAATTCTGAAGCAGGCATACGGCAGCGACTGGCGCAAGTGGAAGTCCCGCTGGAGGATCTTCTTCATGGCCTGCGCAGAACTGTTTGGCTACAACGGCGGGAACGAATGGTTTGTCTCCCACTACCTGTTCGAGAACCCGCAAAGTGTCTGAGCTGACACGTTGCCGGTGCAGGCGTTGTCTCCTGCACCGGTCAGCGACTGTGACCCCGGACGAATCCTGCCGCGAGCATTCAGGGCAGTTCGCGGACTTTCAGGTTGCGAAACTCAATCGGCGATCCTTCCGATTCAAGGCACAGAAAGCCGCTTGCGGGGGAGCAACCGGTTCCTCCTGAGACTTCTTCACCGTTCACCCACAGTCGCACCTCACCGTTGATTGCCCGAATGTAATAGTGGTTCCATTCCGGCGTCCCTTTGCTGACGTTCTTGCTGGGAAAGCTGCGTCTGCCGTTGGGAGCGACCGGAGCAAACGGAGTCATTTTGGCCTTCCCGGTTGGAAACACGTCGCCATTGGTTGTGAACCAGTCGGGTTCCTTCCCCTGTCTTTGGCGGTAATTATCGGCGTAGCCATGGTCGAGGATCTGAACTTCGATTCCCTCCGGCAGTCCGCCTGGTTTCAGGGTGGCCAGATTGGCCTCTGAAGCCCACAGGAAGACGCCGGAGTTCCCTGCAGCTTTCAGGTGCCGCCATTCCACGGAGACTTCCAGATTGGTGTACTGCCGCTTTGTTCTCATGACCCCCACCGGCTTCCCGGTGCAGTGAATTTCTCCGTTGGGGAAGCTCCATGTGGATTCTTCGCAGTTCACGTTGACGAAGTCGTCGCTGCCAAGAGAGGTCCACTCCGGGCCGGCCAGCGAGATCTTTGAAGTGGTGGGAGCGTCCTGGGCGCTGCACAGACTGCTGAGGAAAACAAAGCAAAGAATTGTGTTCAGTTTCACCTGGGAATCCTTGTGTTTGTGAGAAATTCGGCGGTGGGATGCAACCATCCCGGGCAGATGATTGAGCCCCCATGGCTGCTGTGAATAATTCCGAGTGATCGACTGAGTCGCTCGGCAGTGATCTTTGTTCAACGTTCTACTGCATTCTGCGGGGAATGTCACCCGGCCCACAGAAACCACCTGTCGCTATCTGAATCGCTCCATGAAAAATCCAGACTTGTTTGTGCACCTCCTGCCGGATCTGATTCCAGCTGGATCTCTGAATGGCGGGACAGCAGTTGTCATCGACATTCTGCGGGCGTCAACCACGATCACAACAGCGCTCGCGGCAGGGGCTTCAGCAGTAATTCCATGCCAGACGCCGGACGCTGCGTTTGCGATGCGGGAACGTCTGGCCGGAGTATCTGTGTTGCTGGGCGGTGAACGCGGCGGCGTACGGATTGAGGGATTTGACCTGGGGAATTCTCCTGCGGAGTACCCGTCTGC
>Ga0075479_10001678_pt1 | contig 10087 bp, 4 predicted proteins | sample DEB08_DNA_8_FD_76341 | JGI IMG/M metagenome (GOLD analysis project Ga0075479, IMG submission 76341) | Aqueous microbial communities from the Delaware River and Bay under freshwater to marine salinity gradient to study organic matter... | ecosystem: Environmental > Aquatic > Marine > Coastal ... | reverse complement strand
GCCTGATATGAATGGGTTTCAGGCCACGCGGCAGATCGCCAGGGCCGAGGAAACCAAGCACATACCCGTGATAATTGTCAGCAGCAAAAACCAGGAAACGGACAAGGTATGGGGTCAGCGCCAGGGTGCCAAGGGCTACATCACGAAACCCGTCGTCCAGTCTGAGCTGGTGTCTGCAATGAAAGCCTGCCTGTAAGAACATGAGTGAGACCAGTCCCTTCGCTGCCCTTGCCGGTCTGGCCCAAAAAGCCAGGGCAACGGCAATTGAACTGCCGCCTTTGCAGGATCGTCAGGCACAGGCGACTGGCCTTGGCTTCAGCCTGCTCGACCAGCGCTTCGTCTCCAGCATGGATGATGTCAGCGAACTGATGCGAGTGCCGCAGGTCACCCGGATTCCCGGTGTTAAGAATTTTGTCATGGGGGTGGCGAATGTACGCGGGCGCCTGATGACGGTCATCGACCTCGCGCTGTTTTTTGGCCAGGCATCAAAGTTGCCACGTGCCCAGCGCAGGGTGCTGGCGATTGAAGACGAAGAACACCTGCTCGGATTCATGATTGATGATTCGTTTGGTATGCAGCATTTGCCGGCGGACTCGTTTCGTGACTCAGCCGGCGAGGTACCCGATATGTTTCGCACCTTTGTAAATGGGGCTTACGAAGTGGCAGGCGTGCAGTGGCCGGTGCTCAGTATGAGTGTGCTGGCGGCTGACCCGCGGCTCGATAACCTCGCTTTTACCGCCCAGTAGAGAAAGTTGGCAATGGCAACCAGTGAAGGAAGGAAATAACGATGGCTAGCGATTCGGAAACTTCGAACATATTCCGCAGCCCGCTGATGCTGGGGCTGATGACTCTGCTGCTGCTCCTTTTCATTGGCCTCGCCGGCAATATCTACCTGATGGGCAGCGGGGATAACGAGAACCCGCACCTGGCGCAGGCGTCTGCGTTGAAGGCGACTTCCCAGTCGATCGCCAAACATGCGGCGATGGCCATGGCCGGGACCCCTGCGGCGATTTCTGAGCTTGATCGTGACCGCAAGTCATTCGAGAGTACCCTCGCATCCTTAAGGTCAGCGCCACAGTCGGCACAGTCCAGTCTCGGCCAGGTATCAGCGCTGTGGTCAGAGTTTACGCCGGCGCTGGATACCCTGGTCGCACGCCAGGGTGCTGTTAACGAAATTCGCGAGACCAGTGCCGACGTCAATATCAATATCCAGTTGATACAGCAGGAAAACAACAAGGTTGTCCGTGCACTCGCCCGTTCAAATACCAACCCTAACGAGATTGTGACGGCGCAGCGCCAGTCGCTGCTGATGGAACGCATCGGTCATACACTCGACAAGATCACTGATCGTGGGGCGGAGCAGAGTCTGCAGGATCAGTTGACCCGAGACAATCAGACCTTCAGGGCAATTCTGCGCGGATTCAAGAACGGTGACACGAATCTCGTCCTGACCCAGATTACGGACCCGGATATCGTCTCCAGCCTGGACCGGCTCGAAGAACTGGGACGAGCCATTGATGCCGGTGCGCAGGAACTGATTGCCAGTACAGCAGAACTGGCTGAAGCCAGAACGGCAGCAGCAACAATATATGAACGTTCTGCAGAGTTTCCGCCCGCCATCGAATCGCTGGAGCGCTCGCTCGCTATGGCTGCTGCTGGCACGGCACTGATTGCCTCGCCCATCATCGGCTGGTCGCTGGGTGGCGCGATGTTTGTGATCTTCCTGATCATTGTCGTTCTGGTATATCGCCACTCCGATACGAACGTCAGCGAAACCGCAATGCAGAATGAGGAAAACCAGGCGGCCATTCTCCAGTTGCTGGATGAACTGGCGGATCTCGCCGATGGTGATTTGCGGGTTCAGGCAACGGTGACAGAAAGTTTCACCGGCGCTATTGCCGACTCGATTAACTTCTCGATCGACCAGATGCGCGGCCTGGTTTCAAACATCAACGAAACCTCGGGCAAGGTCTCCAAAGCAGCGGATGAAACCCAGGGAACGGTCAGTGCATTGTCAGAAGCCTCGCAGCGCCAGGCTGCCGAGATTGCTGATGTATCCGAGGCCGTGAACGAGATGGCCGTTTCGATCGACATGGTGTCGTACAACGCGGCGGAATCCTCGTCGGTGGCGGAACGATCGGTTGATATCGCAAGCAAAGGTGCTGTGGTAGTGCAGAACACAATCGATGGCATGGACAACATCCGGGGCCAGATCCAGGAGACAGCGAAGCGGATCAAGCGGCTGGGTGAGAGCTCCCAGGAGATTGGCGATATCGTCTCCCTGATTAACGACATTGCGGACCAGACCAACATCCTGTCGCTGAACGCGGCTATCCAGGCGTCTATGGCCGGTGATGCCGGTAAAGGCTTCGCCGTGGTCGCGGACGAGGTTCAGCGTCTAGCTGAACGATCCGGTGCGGCAGCAAAGCAGATCTCAGCGCTGGTTAAAACGATTCAGAGCGACACCAACGAGGCGGTCAGTTCTATGGAACAGACGACAGCAGAGGTTGTGCAGGGTACGAAACTTGCGCAGGACGCCGGCGTGGCCCTGGGAGAGATTGAAGGTGTTTCAAAATCCCTGGCGGAGATCATTGAAAACATTTCTGATGCGGCACGGCAACAGGCCGCATCTGCGGGCAAAATTTCCAATACGATGAAGAGTATTCAGGAAATCACCACGGCGACGACCGATGGCACCCGTGAGACTGCGACGGCGGTAGGTACCCTCGCGCAGATGACAAACGAGCTGAGATCTTCCGTATCCGGCTTCAAGTTGCCGGAGTAGAGGGCCAGGTAAATCTGATATGAGCGCAACACAGGATTTCGTAGCCCTCGAATGGATCAGGGGGGAACTTGCCAATACGCTGCAGAATGCGCAGGTCGCACTCGAAGCAGTGGCAGAGTCGCCTGACGATGCGGCAAGCATGCGTTCATGCCTTACTGCCATCCACCAGGTGCATGGCACACTGAAAATGGTTCAGCTGAAGGGTCCGACCGAAGTTGCCGGTGAGATGGAACAGGTTGCCCAGGCCCTGATGAACAGCAAGGTGCCTGATGTGTCTGCGGCACAGGAAACCCTGATGCAGGCGATCCTGCAGTTACCCGCTTATCTCGATCGCATTCACCGTGACCAGAAAGATTCTGAGCAGAACTACCTGCCGATGGTTAATAACCTCCGGGTTTCCCGCGGTGAAGAGAAGGTTCCCGGTACTGAATCGCCGGATGCAGAGGGCGGCGGACCAGACCTTGGCCCATTGATCACGCCGCCGACCGACGCGGTGGTGAATGCTTATTTCCAGGCAGTTGGTGAAGGCAACCTGCCTAAAATCAGAGCCAGATACAAGATCGCCTTTGCCAATATCCTGAAGAAAAACGACGTCCGAGAGAACCTGACGACAATCGGCAAGCTGTTCAGCATGCTTGTCAGATTGTGCGGTGAATCTCCCGTAGGCAATATGTCCCAGCTAGGGCTGGCGGTGGTTGAAGGTATCGCCAGTGGTGGCATAAAACTCGACAATACCTCGGCGGGCCTTCTAAGAAGTGTTGACCCGGTGCTTGAAAAACTTGCTAGTGCCGGACAGGACGGCCTGGCTGAACCTGTTCCTGAATCCCTGGCGACGGGCCTGATTGACCTGATCAACGGTGCAAGCAAGGAGAGCGATCGCATCCGCCAGTTACGCCAGCGCTATGCCGCAGTGGCGGCAGAGCCCGAAGCGATCGCGATCGGTCCGGATGAAGAGACGATGTCGGCGGTGGCCAAGATCCTGATCGAAGAGCTGACGTCTGTGACCGACAAGCTCGATCTTTATGTCCGCTCGCAGAATCGTAACAGCGCTGATCTGCTGGACCTGCGTCCGAACCTTGAGCAGATCTCGAGTACCATGGTGGTGCTGGGAGACAAGAAACAGCAGCAGGTTATCGCGTCGCAGATCGAGGTCATCAACGGAATTGAAGCTAACGGCGACCCTGGAGAAGATGTGCTGCTTGAGATGGCACAGTCGCTGTTACAGATTGAATCTTCGCTCGCTGGTCTTGTCATCGATGCGGAAGATGACGGTGATTCTTTCGCCAGCCTGGACGAAGCGCAGGCGGCTGTGGTGCGTGAAACTCGCTCCGGACTCGCCGCAGCGAAAGATGCAGTCATCGACTTTATATCTTCAGATTTCGATCACACGAAACTTGTCAGCCTGCCGGACGATCTCATGGCGCTGAGGGGTGGGTTGACCATCGTCAATCAGCAGCAGGCGGGTGATGTCCTGGTTGCCTCAGCCAATTACATTCGCACGGGGCTGCTGCAGGACAACACGCGGCCTGAACTCGAGCAAATGGACGATTTGGCCGACGCCTTGACGTCAGTCGATTATTACCTGGAGCGATTGCTTGAAAATGCAGGTGATCCTTATCTGCAGATGCTCGAGGTGGCTGAAGCCGCAGTCGAGAAACTCGGTTACGCCGTAGGCGCACCTGCACCCGCTGCCGTCGAGGAGCCTTCAGCGGAAGTTGTGGAAGAGCCTTCAGCGGAAGTTGTGGAAGAGCCTTCAGCGGAAGTTGTGGAAGAGCCTTCAGCGGAAGTTGTGGAAGAGCCTTCAGCGGAGCTTGTAGAAGAGCCTTCAGCGGAAGTTGTGGAAGAGCCTTCAGCGGAGCTTGTAGAAGAGCCTTCAGCGGAACTTGTAGAAGAGCCTTCAGCGGAAGTGTTGGAAGAACCCGTTGAAGCAGAGGAAGAAGATTCGCTGATCGATGATGAAATCCTCGAGATTTTTGTCGATGAAGCAGAGGAAGTCCTTGAGACTATCGGTGAGTTCTTGCCGCAATGGCAGAACAATACGTCGGACGAGGAAGCCCTGACCGAGGTCAGGCGTGCTTTCCATACGCTTAAGGGCAGCGGCCGCATGGTGGGTGCGACAGTGGTTGGCGAACTTGCCTGGTCGATTGAGAATCTGCTGAACCGTGTGATTGATAACACTGTCACAGCCAGTCCCGCTGTACTCGATATTATTTCGACCGTTGTCTCTCGGATTCCTGAGGGTATTGCCGCATTTAAGGCGGGCAAGCAGGAAGAGTTTGACCCCACCGATATGGCTGCGGTCGCCGATGCGCTGGCCGAAGGCAGAGAGCCGCCAGCCAGCGCAGCAGCCCCAGCTGTGGAAGAAGAGCCCTCAGCGGCGCTTGTCGAAGAGCCCTCAGCGGAAGTTATAGAAGAGCCTTCAGCGGCGCTTGTCGAAGAGCCCTCATCGGAGATTGTCGAAGAACCTTCAGCTGACCTGGAAGAAAGCTTCGATTTGGATGAAGTTGAAGACGATACTTTCTCACTGGACGAGATCGACGAAGACACTGCAGAAATATCCATTGCTGCAGACGATAGTTTTGACCTTGATGAAGTCGACGTAAGTGACGCATCAGAAGAAGCGGCTTCTGAAGAGACTGACTTCCTGCTGGAAGAAGAATCCGCGCCGTCGGTTGAAACTGAGCAGGTCTTGAGTCTCGACGACGCAGGCCTGGATGATGATTTCTCGCTTGAAACAGGCGATTTTGATCTCGACACCCCATCGATCCCGACAGTTTCCTCGGACACAGAAGTCTCACTGGTTGAATCCGATGATCTGTCGCTCGAAGAAATTTTCGCCATGGAGGCGGAAGAGAAACTCGAGGAAATAGACGCCTTCGTCAGCACCGGGGGGCTTGTCAGCAGCGCGGTTGTTGCTGCGTTCCACACCCTGAAGGGATCAGCTGCGATGGCTGAAATCCCTGTTATCGCTGATATCGCCGGTCCACTCGAGAAGCTCGCTAACGATTACCTGCTCCAGCAACGCGAAGCAGATGCTCACTTTCTGCAGTTGGCGCGTGATGGCTCGATGATGATCAGGCTTGCACTGACAGACCTTGATATGTACCGCCAGCACGTCGATGGTGCCCCTGAACTGGTGGCGAGGATTGGGTCTGATCAGGCTTCGGCATCGGCTGACATCAGTTTTGATTTTGCGAAGATCATGCTGCTCAGCGAAGCCAATATCGCAGCGGATGGCTGGCAGGACGTTGATGCGCTGATCGCCGAGCTTGAGCATACGCTTGAGCAGGCAGAAGCATTGAATCAGCCAGATCTCGCTGCCCTGGTAAAAAGCATGCGGCGTGTCTACGTTGAAGCATCGGGCAGACCGGATGACCTTGTACTGTCGCTGATGCGCCGGGCGCACGATCATCTCGTTTTCATGTTCGATGCGCTGGCGTCGTCCCAGCATGTCCGTCCCGCAGACCGAGTCGTTGCCGAACTCGACGCGCTGGCTCCGGCATCGTTTGGAGAGCCCTCAGCGGATAAAGAGCCCTCAGCGGAACCTGTAGAAGAGCCCTCAGCTGTAGCTGTAGAAGAACCCTCAGCGGAACCTGTAGAAGATTCAGCACTACCCGTTGCCGCCGCCATCGAGCTGCCCGCAGACGAGATTGATGAGGATATCCTGCCCATCTTCCTGGAAGAGTCTGAAGAACTGCTGGAAGAAGTCGACGAAAGCATACAGGGCTGGATTGAGCAGGGTGAACCGGGTGAGCATCTCGACAACCTGTTGAGACAGTTACACACGATCAAGGGCGGATCGCGCATGGCGGGCCTCCTCAGCCTTGGCGAGTTTACTCATAATTTTGAAACCTTCCTGATCGGCGTTCAGTCACATCCCGTCAACTGGGACGATCGGTTCTTTGGGCTGCTCAATGCCCAGCAGGATGAAATTACCCGGCGCGTAGAGATTTACCAGAAGCTTGCCGCAGGCGCTGCCAGCGAGGCGGAACTGCAGTCGATGCGCACCGGCACTATGCCCTCCCTTGATGCGCCAGCGGCACAGGTAGTTGCCGACGCTGCACCTGAGGCTGCTCCTGTTGCCGTTGCGACCGTTGTTGCTGACGCGGTTGTCGACCTGCCCGATGACGCAGTCGATGAAGATATTCTGCCGATCTTCCTGGAAGAATCTGATGATCTGGTGGAAGAGCTCGAAAGCAGTATCCAGTCCTGGAGTGAGTCACCCGGGGATATGGAGATTCTCGATGTACTGCTGCGTAACCTGCACACGCTGAAAGGCGGTGCAAGAATGGCTGGCCTCAACAGCCTGGGTGAGTACGCGCACAACTTTGAAACTTTTCTGATTGGTATTCAGCAGAATCCGATCGAGCTGGATGATGACTTTTTCTCTCTGCTCAACAAGCGTCAGGATGAAGTTATCCGCCGGGTGGAGATTTACAAGAAACTCTCAGTCGGCGCCGCCACAGACGACGAACTCGCCTCTCTGAAACAGGCGATTGAACCGACGCTCGAAACTGAGCCGGTCACTGCAGATGGCAGTGAGCCAGCCCAGCAGGCCGTCAAGGCACCGGCGGCTGATGCAGGTGATAAGGCTGCTGCCAGTGCTGCGCAGGAAATGGTTCGGGTCTCGGCCGACCTCCTCGAGGAACTGATCAGCCTCGCCGGCGAGTCAAGCATAACGCGTGGCCGGGTTGAACAGCAGATTTCTGATTTCGGCGAGTCTCTCGACGAGATGGAAGAAACAATTAACCGTATTCGCGATCAGGTTAGAAGACTGGAGATTGAAGCGGAATCCCGCGAGACGCTTATTCGTACCCGGCAGGTTGCGGAGCATGACTCATCCTTCGATGACCTGGAAATGGACCGGTATACCATGCTGCAGACCATCTCCCGGGCGCTGAATGAAGCTACCTCGGACATGATGGATCTCAAGGAAACGCTGGCGAACCGGAGTCGTGATGCAGAGACCATTCTGCACCAGCAGGCTCGCATCAGTGGCGAATTGCAGGAAGGCCTGACGCGAACGAGCCTTGTACCTTTCGCCCGTCTGATACCGCGACTGCGAAGAATCGTCAGACAGGTGAGTGCCGAGATCGGCAAGTCAGTACGTTTCGATGCTTACAATGTTGAGGGCGAGCTTGACCGGAACGTGCTTGAACGAATTGTTGCGCCTTTGGAGCACATGCTGCGTAACGCCGTTGACCACGGTATTGAGAGTAAAGAAGACCGCGCGGCAGTAGGCAAACCCGAACAGGGCCGAATCAGTCTCAGGCTCTCCCGCGAGGGTGGTTATTTTGTATTGACCGTCAGTGACGATGGTGGTGGTATCAACGTCGACGCCGTGCGTAAGAAAGCGATCGAGCGTGGTCTGATGACAGCCAGCCAGAAGCTGAGCGATCACGACGTGATGCAGTTTATTCTGCACGCTGGTTTCTCAACAGCCCAGAAACTGACCCAGATCTCTGGCCGTGGTGTCGGCATGGATGTGGTGGTCAGCGAAATCAGATCGTTGGGTGGCAGTATCACCATCGACTCGACACTGGGTGTTGGCAGTGAATTTACAATTCGAATTCCGTTCACCGTCTCGATCAATCGTGCGTTGATGGTCGTCGTGCGCGAAGAAACCTATGCGGTACCGTTGAATACTATTGAAGGTATTGTCCGGGTCAGCCCCTATGAACTGGAGGCCTATTACCAGCCTGATGCGCCAATGTTCGAATATGCCGGCCAGCCCTACCGTCTCGCTTATATGGGTAAGCTGCTCGACCAGAGCTCGGAAGATCCGGATCTTTCGGGCCAGGTAGCCCCGCTGCCCGTGATTCTCGCCAGAAGTGGTGATGAATCCGTTGCACTCCAGGTAGATCGAGTGATTGGTTCAAGAGAAGTTGTCGTGAAATCCCTGGGTGCACAGTTTGATGACGTCGGTGGCATTTCCGGTGCGACGGTACTGGGCGATGGCCGGGTTGTCATCATCCTCGACTGCATGGCGCTGGTTCGCAGCGTGAATGAATTGCCTGTCCAGATTGAAGAAGAGGTGCAGGAAGCCGAGGCAGAAGCTGAAAGTTCAGTTCGTACCGTGATGATTGTCGACGATTCGGTGACGGTGAGAAAAGTGACCTCGCGCCTGATGGAAAGAAACGGCTACGAGGTCGCCACGGCTAAAGATGGTGTCGATGCCATGGGCCAGCTGCAGGACATCCGTCCTGATGTTGTGCTGCTTGATATCGAGATGCCGAGGATGGATGGATTTGAGGTCCTGCGTAGTGTCCGCCGGGACGAAAACCTGAAAGACCTGCCGATTATCATGATCACTTCAAGAACCGGTGAGAAGCACAAGCAACAGGCCATGGAACTCGGTGTGAACGAGTATCTTGGTAAGCCTTTCCAGGAAGCCAGCCTGCTTTCAACCATCGAAGAAGTCATTTCCAGGGCGAAAGCCAAACCGGAATCCTGAGGCCCTGTCACTGCGCCATGTCTGAAGTCGCTGACCAGATTGACGTCTACATGATTCGAATGCAGAAGCAGGGTGTCATCCTGCCTGCGGATACGATTGCTGAGATTATCCCCTACGAACCATTGCAGCGTCTCGAAGACACACCTGACTGGCTGCTGGGCCTGCTTGCCTGGCGTGGTGTGCAGGTACCCGTGGTTTCATTTGAGATGTTGACGGTTGAGCGTGCCAGTTTCTCGTTGGTCAGCGTCGCCTCGGCAAGCCTCGTCATTCTGCGAGGCACAGCGGATCAGTCATCTCTGCCGTTTTACGCTATCGTTTCCCAGATAGAACCACACCGGTTCAGCGTTTCTGATGAGATGATGTTCGAGACAGGTGAGCCGCTGGAGCGCACTGAACTTGCGCGTGTCCGCTTCAATGAAGATGTTGTTTCCGTACCTAATCTTGACTACGTTGAAGCGGCCATTCTGAACGCGATGATTCAGTAGTTGTCAGGCGAATAGTCGCCCCAGGCTCGATGCAGTACTGACAGTGTGACCAGGGGTACGGTTTCTGCGCGCAGAATCCTCTCTCCCAGCCCAAGTCCGGTGAAACCCAACTCAAAGGCGTGATTCACTTCTGCTCCAGTCAGACCCCCTTCGGGGCCAATCAGGAGTGCAATCCGCCCGTCAGGCTTACTCGAGTGCGGCAGTGGCGGTGCGCCGATGCTGGCTACCAGTCTGGTTTCCTCATTCCGCGCTTGGAGCCAGGCTGATAATTCGGTGGGGGTTTCTACCCGAGGGACCAGATTGAGTCCGCACTGTTCGCAGGCCGAATAGACAACTTTCTGCCAGTGCTCGCCGCGCCGTGCA
>Ga0075479_10001675_pt1 | contig 10095 bp, 8 predicted proteins | sample DEB08_DNA_8_FD_76341 | JGI IMG/M metagenome (GOLD analysis project Ga0075479, IMG submission 76341) | Aqueous microbial communities from the Delaware River and Bay under freshwater to marine salinity gradient to study organic matter... | ecosystem: Environmental > Aquatic > Marine > Coastal ... | reverse complement strand
CGGAAAGTCCGTCTTACAGCCCGGTCTCTTACTCGGCTTGCTTCACGGCCAAAGCTTTGCCGCCTCCTGGACAGGCCAGCCTCACCAGAATTGCTGCTTGTCCCCATCGTTGACTATTAGCTTAAGAAGAATTGAGGCCCAACAAATAACAGGTGTATTCCCCTGATGTCGCTGCCAATAATCGACCCGTCACTGGCCAGCCGATCGCCTTTTCTCAACGAGGAAGCTTTCACATGTACCGATACGCCCGCCGACGACGCGCCTGTCTTGAAGCCGCATCTGTTGCCACGATCATTGAGTTGCCCGAATCTCGAACACTGCTGTCTGCAGAGAATACTCTTTCAGCAGTACTCTCAGGATCTCAGGCCGTTATGGCGAAGGCCGAATTCTCGCAGGACGAGTCCGGAGACGAACTTGAGATTGAAATGTTCAACGCCACCCCCGGAATTTATTCCGTGGTCGTTGACGACGTTGTGATTGGATCGCTGCAGGTTTTCTCTCGCACGAGGGGAAACTACGGCGAGGTCGAGTTTTCTGAAACAGGTGGCGATGACGCATGGGAATTTCAGTTTCCCCCGCAGTGGCCGGGAGTCAGTTCGGGCAGTGTGATCCGGCTGCAGCCGGAGTCGCAGAATGGTTCTGCCGCGATCAGTGGTATCATGCAGACAGACGCGGACGAGGAGACTCCGGAGGATCATTTCGCTGCATCGCAACTGACGGCCACGGGCGCAGTACTGACCGCGCGATATGAGCGCGAGATTGATCACGGTGTCCTGAAACGAAAGTTTCGGATGACTGGCTACAACCTGCCGGCTGAAACAACCATGCCGGTGCTGATCAATGGAGTTCAAATCGGCACACTGAAAAGTAACAGTCTTGGTACGGCAGTGCTGCAGTATTCATCTCGCGACAAGCGTGGCTTTGCCCCATTTCCTGAACAGTTTCCCGACATTCAGCAGGGAACCAGCCTTACTGCAGGCAATCTCTTCAGCACACAATTTGTTTCGGGTGAGGATGACCGCGACGCCCTGACTCCCGATGGCCTGCACCTGCAGTTGCGACTCACGGGCAATGGTGCTGAACAAGGTTTTGTCACCTGGGAACAGTATACTTCTCAAAAAACAGGGCGAATCAAACGCGAATTTGAAGCTGAGGTTTGGGGAGGACAGCCAGGAACAACGGTGCCGGTCAAAGTTGGAAATCTGACCGTCGGAGCCATTCAGTTCAACGTTCGCGGTGGGGGACGGTTCAAACTGGATTCTGAAAGCCCTGCGCATGCCTTTCCGACCGGCTTTCCTTCCTCCATCCTGAACTCTGCCATCTCCATTGGTGAAAGTCTGGTTGGGATCTTCACCGAACCCGATCTGAATCAGCTGGGATCCATTAATGAAAATGCGCGGGAAGCTTACGAACTGGATCAGTCGCTGAAACTTCGCCCCGCCTCCGACGACTTTCTGAACTGGGGTGGCACAGGAGAAAAGTGGCTGTTGGGAGAAGGCAATGTCTGGTACATCCTGCGGCCGGACGGGCAATTGCTGAAGTGGAACGGCAGCAATCTTCCGGATGGCCCACAGGTTGCCGTACTGGACGAGAGTTTCTTCCTGAGGCCTGAACTGTTACACAATGCGGCCCCCGCTCCGGATACGTCGGTCTCTGAGGACCTCGTTATTGTCATGGCTGCTCAGCTGGATCGCGAGGCACAATTCCGAACAGGCTATGATTCGTGGGACAACTGGGGAGGCCGCCAGGAAAAGTGGATTCGCTCAAAAGACAATCGCTGGTTCTTCATCTCGCCGGACGGAACTGTTCACCGCTGGGATGGAAAGAGTGGGGCCAATGGAGTTGTTGTCGCCCGACTGGACTCCCGCTTCCATCACAATCCCGCAATGATCACTGCAGCGAAACAGCAACTCACCGACGACGATCTTCGATACGCTGCCACCAAATCCTTTGATCTCGACCTCGCACGAGGACGAGTCAAAGGATGGGAATTCAACGGGATCGAAGTGGAGTGGTTACGCGGCCGCGATGCCAGCTGGTATTTCGTCACCCGCGACGGCGATCTGCATCGCTGGAATGGTTCATGGAATCCGAACCTCGCGGCCGAGCACCGCCAGCCTGTCGTACGCCTGGCGAACGGCTGGGATGACCCGCAGAGGATTCTGAATGCGGTCAGTCTGAAGAGCTCTGAGGCGTTGGCTGTGCTCGACCAGCTGTTTGCCGACTTTGATCTCTAGGCAAAGAGTTCGGCACTCGGCCAGGAATAATGCAAGCCGGTTTCCGGGAAGATCTCCGGAAGCCGGCTTGCTGCTGAAATTACTCCGTTGATGTCGGCTCAGGCCGCACGCCGGCGGGCTGATTCCATCGAAATGACATCGCTGGACTCCGTTACCGGAGCACACGAATCCACCAGCGCCTCGAAGATCTGCAGGTCCAGCGCTGAAGCCGTAGAGCTTTCCGGATGCCACTGAACACCAATGCAGAACCAGTCATCTTCGGTTGATTCGTAAGCCTCAATGACACCATCGGGACACGTGGCACTCACACGCAGCTGACGAGCGAGATCGCGCACCGCCATGTGATGCGAACTGTTGACACGCACTTCTCCGGGGCCGTAGATCGCATCCAGCCTCGTCCCGGGAACGACATCCAGAACATGACGCAGGTTCTTTTCGACAGCATCGCGATGATGCAGCGAACGAGTCACATCTTCAGGCACATGCTGGAACAGATTGCCTCCACACAACACATTGACAAGCTGCATCCCTGAACCAATGGCAAGGATTGGCATACGACGATCGATTGCAATCTGAGCCACGCGACGATCGAAATCTTCCCGCCGTCTGGGCATGACTCGAACAGACGGATGCGGATGAAGCTTCATGCGGACCGGATCCAGATCAAGATTGCACCCGCTCAGCACAACCCCGGACATCTGATCCATCATTTCCTGAATTGCTTCGTCGTCCTCCAGGGGCGACATCAGGAACGGCAATCCACCTGCATTCGCCACACTGTCGTAATAGCCGGTATTAAACCAGCTCAGTGCTGCTCCGTTGTAACGTTCCGGACGAAAATCTCCCGTAACTCCAATCAACGGCTTGCCTGTGCTCATGAAACGGACTCCTTCCCGCTTAGATCAGTAACGTAATGGCCTTGACGGCCAGGAAACTCATCCGATGGATGGAGATCAGCGGAGGCAGAGTTCATACAAGCGTGGAGTCTGGTTTCTGCAGCCCCGCTCTGAAGAGCAGGGTCGACAGCGTCACCGAATCATTCACCGATATGACCACGGCAGGAATGCCGGGGCAGTCGCAAAATCAACGGCACCAGTCTTTCGCTTGTCAACTGCAACTGGCTTCAAAGCAGCATTTCGGCATCGCTAGTGGAAATCGAAACCACGGTTTGACGTCCGCTCGGGGATATTGAGCAGCAATCGCACGCATGAGTGACCTGAAATGAACGGCGGCGTCGCATTGCGGCTTTACACCGTGGCGTCGCATTGGGATCTGCCGCGGCGGCCGATAGTTGGCGACTGCCTGACAGAATTCCAGCAGATTTCAGACAATATGAGACCATGTTGACAGTCGCATGCCGGCGGCAGCCGTCATCGCGCCAGACGCGATCTCACTCTGAAACACCATTGATCAGGTGTGCTTTTCAGGCAGGTGCAGACTCCTTTCTGCTGTTAAAACCGAATCCATTCGGAGTTGTCCGCAAGCCTTCCCGGACTTTCGGACAGAATTCTGCAGGAATGCCTGCGGAATCAGTCGTCCTGTGCGGCTCAGCCGACAGGCGACGGGGCGAAGGTTAGATCGGCAGAAAGTGCCTGTAAACAACTTCGCCGATTTTGTGCTCAAAACTTTTTGAACCACTATATCCAGGGATGTCAACACGCGATATCTGAGTTGAGACCCGCCCCGGGGCATGACTGACGCCGCTTCCCGGAGGTGACCCACCGTCACGGAGTCACAGCGGTGACGGTCGTGAAGCACTGGCAGCCGAATCGATATTCCGAAACAGCAATCCTGTGCTTCCTTACAGATCAGGGCCATGCAGGTGCATGATGCCCAGTTTTGGGGTACATTGGGGAGCAGCGGAACAAGTCTTCAATTGAATCCTCGGCGGGGCAGACGATGCCAATTAGTGTCCAGTGTCAGGAATGTGAAACGGTCCACAAGGTCCCTGAAAAGGCCGCTGGGAAGGCGATTAAATGCCGCCAGTGTGGCACTCGCGTCCGCGTTCCGGGGGGATCCGGGAAGCCGGATCGTCCTCAGCGCCGCCGACGTCCTGCCGCGGCAGCGGCAGATGCCGATGACATTTTCGCTGGCGTCGATCTCGACCAGGCCGAGGACACTCGTCGAAAGATTTGTCCAAACTGTGCGAATCCGGTGCGTGATGAAGAGGTGGAGTGCCCGAAATGCGGCGTCAACATCGCTACTGGCGCGCTAAGCGATCGTCAGAAGATCCGCCGTCAGCGTCAGGGACCACCACCTGAAGAATTCTATGAGAAGGTCTGGTCAAACAGCTGGAAGTTTCTGAAGAAGCATAAAAGCTACGCGGTGCGAACCGCGGTGATCTGGTCGATGTGTATTTCCATGGCTCTTACGTGCGCGTACGCGTTGCACTTCTACGTGACCTCTCGCACAGCAGACCTGCAGGCAAAAGTTGCGGCTGATACGACAAACATCAAAGTCTCCGGCAACTGGTTGTTTATCACCGTTCCGGAAGGCAAAGGTTCCAAGGTGGACTTCGATGATAAATTCTACCAGCAAAATGCGGTGCTTCCGGCGCCTCATCTGATGCCCTGGTATGAACCACCGGCGTGGTTTTGGACTGGCATGACAGCAGTATTCTCTTTGGGCTTCGGTGGCTGGTTCTGGACAATCGCAACAACCATTGCCCGAACGACGATGGCAGGTGAGAAGAAGATCAAGCGTTTCCAGTTTGACTTCTTCGCCAATCTAACTCTTGGCGTTCGCTTTTATGCATGGCCGACGATCCTGATGTTACCGCTGTTACTGATTCCTGCTGGTCTTGCAGCGGTGAATCCTCTTATTGCGGGAATTCTTGCCGGGGTCATGCTGATCTTCCCCGTGCTTGCCCTGCCGTCTGCCATTGTCCACATGGCTCAGAATTATTCCTACCGCGCGTGGTTGTTGTCGTGGATGGGGCGCGACCTTGGCCGCACCTTTGGCGCATCTCTGTATGTTTTTGCCATGTTCTTCGGTCTGGTCCTTCTGGTTCCTGGCGGGATCGCTGGCGCGGCAGCGGCCATGAATACGAAGCTTGCAGCATTCCTCACCGGACAGGAAACTGCCGCACTGGACTGGCTGAAGGGGACGATCGGTGACATGGGCGACGGGGCCTGGCGATTCGCGTTTTACCAGATGCCACTGACGTTCTCCGCCTGTTTCGTCACATTTGGAATTCTGTTTTCGCTGATTTCCTTCCCGCTCGTTTTCATGCTGCGTGCGATTGGGTTGTTCGGACTCTATTTCCGTTCGGATCTGTCACTGGCCAATGAATTTGCGGACTTTGAGCAGGCCACATTTGGGCCGCGCTACCTCGCATTCCTCGTCGACATCATCATCATGGTCCTGCTCGCGGTACCCGGCATGGTCGTCGGCCAGTTCCTCGGCTTTGTTTATGGGATGTATGGTGGCCCGCATCAGAGCCCGGTATCACTTGGTTTGGGCGGATTTGCCTCGATGATCCTCTGGGGAATGTACTATGCCCTCGGAGAATCCGGGGCCGCGCGTGCAACGCTCGGAAAGTGGAGTATTGGTACAGTCGTCATGCGAGACGACAACCTTCCTTTGGATCGCAAGCTGGCATGGAAACGGGCCGTCTGGTCACTGGTGTCTCTGATTCTTGTATTCCTGCCGTTCCTCAGTTGTATTTTCCGAACGGACCGCAAGGCGTTACAGGACCAGATGACCGGGACCAAGGTGGTCTGGCAGCCGGAACAAACTTGATTTGTTTCATCAGACGCGATGGTTTCGTGACAGGGATGCATGGAATTTGGGCATCCCCGATCATGTGAAACTCCGTCCCAGCAGTCTTTTTCCTGCAGCGGAAATGGGAATCTGCCGATGAGGCTGGAACTTCCAGCAGATTCCCGGTAAATTGCTCGGCCCGGGTCTGTCTTGCGCAGGCCTTCTGTTTTGCCCGGCGTCGGGTAAACACACTCGATTTTTCAGTATTTTCCCAAGTGCGTTAGCTCTATGCCCAACTCAGCTTCTGCCGAAAAGGCTCACCGTCAGTCTCTGATTCGTCGTGATCGGAATCGCCACCGTCGTAGTGCGCTGCGTTCACGCTTGAAGCAGTTTCGATCACTGCTGGCATCGGGAGCGTCCCAGGAAGAAGCTGATACGCAGTTTTCTCAAGTGGTCAAGGCCTTAGATCAGGCTGCAGCCAAGCACCTGATTCATAAAAACGCTGCATCTCGAGTGAAGTCACGCCTGGCTGCATTGAAAAAGAAGACCTTCGTCAGCTGAGACCGCCAGTCAACGCCCACCTTCCGTGGTGCAGGCTCCCTGTCGGGCCATCCCAGCCGATGCAAAATGCCCCGGGTTGCGTCAGCAACGTAACGAGTCACAGACTGTTCCCCCAAATTTCGGGGAACAGTTTTTTTTTGGGCTGTTCGCTGACATCCAAATTCACTCCCGCCATGATCCGGTCGATTTGCAGTCAGGAAATACAGGCGGTATTCTGCCTGCCAACAGAATCAAAGAATTCCGGAGGTCCTGAGTGAGCCCTGCCAGTCGCAGACAATCAGGATTTCCGCTGTTACCGAGAGTCGAACTCTCGGAAGTACTCGACACAGAGATTTGATCCGGGGACCAAAATGACAGAAACAACCAATGGCAGTCTGAATCGTAAGCTCCGCATGGCCCTGGTCGGTGGGGGTCAGGGATCATTCATTGGTCGAGTTCATGCGACGGCAGCCGTGCTGGATAATCGTGCCGCTTTGGTTGCCGGAGCGTTGTCATCCAATCCCGAGCGTGCTCGTGCGAGTGCTCCGTCCTACGACATTCCAGAGTCGCGAGCTTATGGTTCGGTTGACGAGATGCTGGAAACGGAAAAAGCTCTGCCGGAAGATCAGCGAATTGACTTCGTCAGCGTGGCAACCCCGAATCACACTCACTTCGAAATCGCCAAAGCCGCAGCAGCGGCCGGTTTTAATGTCATTTGTGACAAACCGATGACCTTCGATTTTGCACAGGCAGAAGAGTTGGTCTCGGCGGTGGAGCAGAGTGATGTCGTGTTCGCTGTTAGCCACAACTACACGGGCTACCCGCTGGTCCGACAGGCTCGGGAAATGATCCTCAGCGGTGAATTGGGGGAGATTAACGCGATCCGATCCAATTACATTCAGGGTTGGCTGCGGACTCGACTGGAATCCGAGGATCAAAAGCAGGCAGCGTGGCGAACCGATCCCACCAAGTCCGGGGCTGCTGGTTGTTTCGGTGACATCGGAACTCATGCATACAACCTGGGTCGCTACATGACCGGGCTGTTGCCGGCAGAAATTTCCTGCAACCTGAATGTCTTTGCAGAGGGCCGCGCATTGGACGACTATGGCCACGCAGTTGTTCGTTACCAAAACGGCGCCATGGGCACAGTAACTGCCAGTCAAATCTCACACGGTCGCGAGAATGACCTGTTCATTGAAGTTGACGGCACGAAAGGTGCGTTGCAGTGGCGACAGGAAGAGCCCAACGTGATGATCGTGCGGAAGAATGGGTCCCCGCATCAAATGTATACACGCGATCCCAACGCCCCCTTCATGAATGATATGGGCAGGGCCGCCTGTCGCCTGCCATCCGGTCACCCGGAGGCATTCTTCGAAGCGTTTGCCAACGTCTATCGGTTTGCATATGACGCGATGGTTGCTCGTGCCGCAGGAGAATCCTTTGAGAAGCGCGACACCATCTACCCCAACGTTTATGACGGTGCGGAAGGCATGTTCTTTATTCAGCAATGCGTTGCCAGCAGCCAGCAGAACGGAGCGTGGCTGCCGATGGCCTATGCCGGGGCCCGCAGCTGAAGTTTGATGACTCGACGGGCCGCCGGTGACTGAAAAGTGGTTCGCTTCACACTGACCGGCGACCGTGGATTCTCACCTGATCTTCCTTCACATTCAGGATGGATAAAAGTGCCCTCCGCTGAACAACGGGCCGCTGTTGAAGCGTTTGTCCGAACAATCCAGTCGCGTGTTCTTCCCGACACGGTTGATTCATGGCCGGCTGCAGAGCTTGCGGAAATGCGTCAGCTGGGAGCCGACCGTTGGAATATCCCCACGAAGTTTGGAGGAGACGGACTTGCGGGCCCTGAGTTATTACAGCTGTATCGGCAGCTATCCCGGGGCAGCCTGCTACTGACATTCATCCTGACCCAGCGGAACGCAGCCTGTCAGAGAATTATCAGTTCGACAAATGTCGCGCTCGCAGAGGAGTTACTTCCCCGGCTGGCTCGCAGTGAGCTGTTTGCAACCGTCGGTATCTCTCACCTGACAACCTCGCGACAGCACCTCAGCACACCTCCCGTACAGGTCGTTCATGATGCTTCTTCAGAGAGCTATGTGCTGAACGGAACTGTGCCATGGGCTTCTGCAGTCACTGCAGCAGACGTGGTCGTGACAGGAGGTACGCTGCCAGATGGTACTCAGTTACTGGCCGCCATCCCAACAGTGCGTACTGGGATGGAAGTCCAGGCGCCGGTCAGCCTGCTGGGGATGAGTGCCTCGCACACCGCTTCAATTCTTCTGCACGACGTTCGCATAGCGGCAGATGAGATCCTTCATGGCCCCGTCGAGAGAGTCATGTCTCAGGGGGCCGGAGGCGGCGCAGGTTCACTGGGAACAACCGCTGTTGCGCTCGGCAGTGCCGAAGGATATCTGGAACGATTTGAACAGGAAATCACCTCCCGCCCGGGGCTGCAGCAGTATCTGCAGCCACTTCAGCAGGAAGCTCTGAACCTTGGGCATGATTTTTCAGCAGCGATCGCAGCAGACCAGCCAACTCCGGAACTTGCACCGGAAGTACTGCGGCAGCGTGCCAACTCCCTTGTCATGCGAGTTTCCCAGGCATGGCTGGCATCAACAAAGGGTGCCGGTTATGTGTCGGGACATGCGGCTGAGCAGGCTGTTCGAGAGAGTCTGTTTTTTCTGGTCTGGTCGTGCCCTCAGCCCGTTCTTGAGGGCAATTTGCGTGAGCTTTCCTGCTCCGGGGCCTGAGCATTTCCACACCGATCGCCTCTGACTTTTTCCAACTGCGAAGCCGCTGCCCTATGAATTTAAAGTCGACAGCAGTTGAGGCTGCCCAGGCAGCCGGAAGAATCCTGCGGACTCATTTTGAACAGGGGACCGTTGTCAGAAACAAGGGCCCGGTCGACCTTGTCACCGACGCCGACATTGCGTCCGAACGAAAAATTGCCGAAATCCTGCGGGAAACCTTTCCGGATCACTCCATCATGGGTGAGGAAGAGGAGCGTGGCGATCCGGATGCGGAATTCCTCTGGGTGATTGATCCGCTCGACGGAACCACAAATTTCGCCCACGGCATCCCGCACTTTGCCGTATCGATCGCCTGCCTTTGTCGCGGACAGGCCGAGGTTGGAGTGATCTGGAATCCGATGCACGAGGATCTGTATGTGGCATCCCGCGGGCAGGGGGCTTTTCACAACGGAGCAGCCATCTCCGTCAACGCTGAAGAACACCTCAGCCACACACTGATCGGCACTGGATTCTACTATGATCGCGGCGCTGTGATGCAGGCAACCCTGGCGGCGATCGGTGATTGTTTTCGCCGCAATATCCACGGAATTCGTCGCTGCGGGACAGCGTCCCTCGATCTGGCGAGTGTTGCAGCCGGCCAGTATGGTGCCTACTTTGAGTACCAGTTGTCTGCATGGGACTTTGCCGCCGGCATGCTGCTGGTGACCGAGGCTGGCGGGCATGTCAGCACGTGCACCGGAGAGACATTACCACTGGGCCGTACCAGCATCCTCGCATCCAACGGTTTATTGCACGAGTCAGTGCTTGAAATCGTCACGCAGCATTTCCTCGCAGGCTGACTATTCATGAATTCA
>Ga0075479_10001674_pt1 | contig 10098 bp, 9 predicted proteins | sample DEB08_DNA_8_FD_76341 | JGI IMG/M metagenome (GOLD analysis project Ga0075479, IMG submission 76341) | Aqueous microbial communities from the Delaware River and Bay under freshwater to marine salinity gradient to study organic matter... | ecosystem: Environmental > Aquatic > Marine > Coastal ... | reverse complement strand
AGATCCAGTGGTCCGCCAGCTGGCTGAACAATGGTCAAACACATTGCTGGCCTTTGCGCGTACCGGAGACCCCAACGGTGCGGGGTTACCCCACTGGCCACCTTATTCGCCCAATGAACGGCAGGTCCTGATCCTTGACGCCACCTCGCGCATCGAGCAGGACCCTGATCGCGAATTGCGCAGACGATGGGGTGACGCGTGAGCCGCCCGCTTAACGTTTACCTGGTTTGCAACGCCCGCTACCACGACACCGATTTCGCGAGGCTCGAGTTGCTGAAGTTACTCGCAGAGAACGAAGATATACACACATATGTCGCAGAAAGCTTCGGTGATACTCAGACCATCAAGCAGTGTCAGTTGCTTATCACATACACGTGCGATCTTCGTCCTACCGCCGAAGAACAAGTTGCGCTGGCAGAATTCCTGGATGCCGGAGGCCGTTGGTTTGCGTTGCATGCGACGAATGCGATCCTGGAGTTTGTCGATGACGGCAGAGCGGATACGCCGGATCTCGTGCCCGACTTCATGAAACTGTTGGGGAGTCGATTTGTTGCTCACCCGCCTGTCCAGAACTTCACTGTCAAAGTCAGCGACATCGTGCATCCGCTGACCACCGGCATCTCAAACTTCGATGTAGAAGACGAAGAGCCCTACTATTGTGAAAAGTTGGGTAAACAGCTCGTACTGCTGGAAGCTTCCTACAATGAGCCATCGAGCAGGTACGTCAGGTCCGACTACGGCACCGACCGCGACAGTCATCCACAGATGTATCTGCATCCCTGGGGGAAAGGCGAGGTGCTGTATCTGTCTCTGGGCCACTGCTCGGGAAAGCACGACATGAAACCGCTGGTCGATATCAATCCCGTCGTGCGGGGTTCCTGGAACACTGCTGTGTACTACGAACTGTTACGCAGAGGCATTAACTGGGGCATCGGCGCGCTTGAAGCACCTGGGAAGGGCGCTTGATGAATGGGCCTGCATGTCCCACCCTCGCCGAGCTGATCAAGGACAAGGCTCGGACAACCCCCAATGTCGAGATCCTTACTTTCGTCACAGTGGATGCGGGCGGGCAGCTGACAGACCAGACCCGGACATACCGGCAACTGTATGACAATGGCCAGGCACTGGCGAAGGGTCTTGCAGACCTTGGTGTGTGCCAGGGGGACAAGCTGGCACTGATGATGAACAATCACCCGGAGTTTGTGGAGACGATGGTTGCCTGTGGGATTCTGGGTGCCGCATTTGTCCCCATCGACCCTCGCTCCATGGGCACCAAACTCAGCTACATGCTCGATTTTACCGACTGCAAGGGCGCGATATGCGCCGACTATGCATTGCCTTCAATGCTATCGATTGTATCGGAATGCCCCAGGTTGCAATGGCTGGTGGTGGTACCCACGGCAGACTTTCCCCTCCTGCCGCGGGCACCGCTGCCCGTCATCAGCTTCCCGGACCTGGTCGCTGCAATGGATGCGCCCCTGGTTCTGGCAAAACAGGACCCTGGGGAAACCATGTTCATGATGTTCACTTCCGGTACCACCGGTAACCCCAAGGCCGTTCTTTTCTCACACCAGAAGTACATGGGTTCAACCCTAAGCCCACTTGCTGCCGGTTTTATCACTGCCAGCGACAGGTATTACACCGGCCTGTCTCTGACCCATATTAATGCCCAGGGTACTGTGGCTGGCGCCCTGGGTCAGGAGCTTCCCTGCGTCATCAGCACGAAGTTCACTAAAACCCGATTGTGGGACATTACCCGCCGCTATGGCTGCACCACCTTTAACCTGTTGGGAGGCATGATTCCCGAAATATACGCCATGCCGGAGAAGCCCAACGATGCTGACAATCCGGTTCGGGTCGTCCAGAGCGCTGGCATGCCCGCTGACCTGTGGCAAAAGTTCGAGGAGCGTTTCGCTCTGAAACTCACCGAGGTCTATGGCGCCACCGAGGGCGGTGCATTGCGTAATCCTCCCGGAGGAGGCCCGGTGGGCAGTATCGGCAAACCGATCAGCGGCTGGATTGCCGAAATTCTCGATGACACCGGCGCCGTCTGTCCCGCCAAAGTGGAAGGTGAAATCTGCTTCCGAAGAGAGGATGACAGTCCAATTGTCGTCGAGTATTACAAAAATGCCGAGGCCTCATCCAACAAGGTTCGCGACGGCTGGCTTCATATGGGTGACCTGGGTCACAAGGATGAAAATGGCTGGTTCTACTTCCACCACCGGATTGGCGGCGGCGTGCGACGCAACGGGGACTTCGTCAATACGACTCTTGTGGAAACCGTGCTCATGGACTCGCATCTGGTGGCAGACGTCTTTGTCTATGGCGTCGCCACTGATCGAAATGTCGCCGGAGAGAAAACCCTGGTGGCGGCTCTAGTGCCTGCTGACCCGTGCGGCTACAGCAGCGAGCAGTTGCTCGATTTTTGCCGGAGGCATCTGGAACGCAACGATATACCGGAGATTCTTCAGGTGCTGGACGAGATTCCCAAAACTGTTTCCGAAAAACCGATCGAAAAAGCCTGCATCGAATTACTGGCCACGACTACATTGAAGAGCGACCTGATATGAAACATCCAATGAACAGCGTGACCGCCATTACCGGCCTCGGTCTCACTGAGATGGGCCGGGTGTATCGGGATGCTGAAGATCTCGCCGCCGAGGCGGTGTTCCTTGCGCTGGAAGATGCTGGACTACAGAAATCCGATCTCGACGGACTGCTTATCAACGCTGGTATCGGTGAGGGAGTCGGCGTTCCTCTGCATATGACCCTCGGCCTCAAGGAGTTGAACCTACTGACCTACATGCAAGGCTACGGTTCCAGCGCTGGGCAGATGATTCAGTATGCCTCCATGGCTGTGGCTAACGGCTTAGCCAACACGGTGTGTTGCGTATTCGCAGACTCGCCACTGAAGGAAAAACAGCGCAGCGGCGCGGTTTCATATGCCAGACGCAGCCAGCCTGATGCCATGACCACCCTTGATACTATTTACGGTGTTGTCGGCGCTCTGCCTAAGTATGCCCTGGCAGCCCAACGCCACATGGACCTGTTCGGCACGACGCAGGAGCAACTCGCCGCGGTTGCCATATCCCAGCGGCGATGGGCGGCAATGAACCCGCGCGCCAGCAAACGCGAGCCACTGGACCTGGATGCTTACAACGCATCGCCCTGGGTTGTAGAACCGTTCCATGTACTTGACTGCTGCCTGGTCTCCAATGGTGCCGTGGCTGTGATAGTTACCTCAGCGGAACGGGCCCGGGATCTGAAACAGCCGCCAGTTTACATCCGCGGATTTGCCCAGGCCCACAACCACGACACGGGGCAGGCGAATCACGACCCACTCATTCATTCAGCCGGGGCACGATCCGCCCCGCGAGCCCTGGCCATGGCTGACGCTAAGGTCAGCGATGTCAGCCAATGCCAGCTCTACGACTGCTATACCTACACCGTTATCGTTACGTTGGAAGATTACGGTTTCTGCAAAAAGGGTGAAGGCGGATCCTTTGTCGCCGAGGGCCACCTTGGCCCGGGTGGCGCCCTTCCGACCAACACTGGCGGCGGCGAACTGTCGTCGTTCTACATGTGGGGCATGACGCCGGTTTCGGAAGCGGTGATACAGGGGCGTGGCCAGGGTGGTGAACGCCAGGCTCCCAACGATCTCATTATGGTATCCGGCAACGGCGGTGTTCTGGCCTATCATTCAACCCTGGTGCTGTCACCGGAAGCTGCCTGAGGAGCGAACCATGACTGAAACAACTGCGTGGCTGCCGACAGACGATCAGAGCCAACCATTCTTTGAAGGAGCCAGCGCCGGTGAACTACGCCTGCAGCGTTGCAGCGATTGCCAGGGTTGGATGTATCCTTTGAAGAAACGCTGCCAGCACTGCGGCAGCACAAATCTTGCCTGGCGTGCGTCGTCTGGTCGGGGTACGGTCTACAGTCACGCGCGCTTGCAGCGGGTCTATCACCCCCGCCACGAAGGTCGACTGCCGTTGATCCTCGCCTGGGTTGACCTTGAGGAAGGCGTACGCATGCCGAGTAACCTGGTGGATTGTGATCCCGCAGACGTCAGGGTTGGTATGGTGGTACAGGTGACATTCGAGCAGTTTCCCGACGGCACCGTCATCCCCGTGTTTCGACCACTGTGAGTGTATTTCCCCAGAAAACCACCTACGGCGATGAGATCAAAGCAAGTGTTGCTTCAAAAAATCTTTTAATTCAGCGTATACCTGCACCGACTCAGGGGAGTTCGGTACCACTAAATACCCCGCGTGAGACATGCCTTCATACACATTGAGGTCTGCGATGACGCCTGCATTTCGCAGCTTGCGATGCGTTCGGACAGTATCGCTCAAAAACATATCGCGCGTACCTGTGACGAGATAGGTTGGAGGAAACCCCTTGAACTCACCATAGACCGGTGAAATCAGCGGATCTTGCATATCATGGCCATTTGCATACAACCGTGCAGCGGCGCCAAGCGTACCGTCGTAGGTTACGAGCACACGATCAATCCCTTCATTGGTAAACAGTGAGTCGCCTGTCTTGGTCAGATCAGCCCAGGGGGTTCCCCCGTATATGGCGCCCGGCACATCAAGTTTTAGGGCAATGAAACGATGGACCGCCGCTAATGCCAAGCCACCTCCGGCAGAGGTACCCCCAATTGCTATTGCTTTACCCGGTAGGCTCTTCAACAAGTGTTTATACACAATCACCGTGTCCTCAACAGCGGCGGGGAAGGGATGATCTGGCGGCATTCGATAATCGACGGACAGCACCGCTATTTTTGCTCTGTTGGCAATGACGGCCGCTTCAGCCACGCTGGCATCACCACCTTGAAAGACATAGGAACCCCCATGAACATTGAGGAATATGCGATCCTTGAATGCCGGATCCGGATCATTTGGCCTCACGTGATAAACCTTTACACCGTCGATCTCATCACGTGTTATCGATAGATCAAGCTGATTCGAAATAGCTGTCAAGTCGATAGGTGTCGCGTTAGCGCTTTGCTTGATCAACGCCCTCCAATCGATATCCGTGTCAGCTATTTTTTTACGCGCCTCGACATCAGGTACAGGAGTCGCCGCAAGTGATTCCTGCAATTGCTGACTCGCACCCATCGGAATCGGGACGATTCGCGGGTTGATTTCCCACCTGGTTCCATCTGCACTGATCCCCGCTGGTCCGAAAACCATCCATCCAGTGATTAGAAATAACGCCAAAGATTTTGTCCCTGGGAGAACATAAAGTTTCATAATTTTACGCCTATTTAAAGCGGCATCCGAAGGAAGGCCCGTCATACAGAACTTCGGTCGTCCATTTGCCATCGCTCGCCACAACGCGCTTGTTTGCCGTATCCACCTGGTAAGGAATCTGTGTTTCCGGCATCCAGTCAGATGAACACTGCTCCGGCGAGCCGCCCTGTACGAACAGACAGCCGCAGCGCATAAAAGCCAGGCCAAACGCGGTTGTCTGAACCGATTCATCCTCCGGGTTATCCGGTAGCAGGGATTCGTCAAACAACGGCACGTCCACAGAGTTTACCCTTGTTGGGGACTGCTCGATTTTATTGGCGTATTGTTTAACTGATCTGGCATCTTTCACCATGCTAACGGAGGCAATGACTTCTTGCTGGTTGCCGGCCGTCTCCGGTTCAGTTGAGTTTTGGACTGTACGGTAGATATCCATGATCTGGTGTTCACGAATGGCATTCCCCTTGCCTTCCGGTAGCAGTAGCGTGTGCCCCAGAATTACCACGACCAGGCGCTTGGACGGGCTGATGGATATCACTTGCCCGAAGAGGCCACGGGCGCTGTATTCGTCCGCAGGCCAATCCTTGGCATTGGCTAACTCCGGGTCCTGTGCTACTGCTTGTCGCTGGGGGCCCAACCAAAAATGACCGCCGTAATTACCCTTCGATGCCGGTGCCGGGGAGCTGACGAATTTCGTCCAGTTTTTTGCCAAAACAGCTTGGCCATTCCACTTGCCCCCACGAAGATAAAGTAGTCCCAGTTTTGCGTAGTCGCGAGCGGTGGCCCAGACATAGGTGGACCCTACGAAGGTGCCTCGAGCATCAAAGCCTAACGTGGTAGATTGCATCCCCAATGGATCAAACAGATAATCATTCACGAATTTCAGATAAGCTTCTTTAGTGTCGCCGACGGTACGTCGCACGATTCCGCTCAGGACGTTCGAAGTGCTGTTTGAATACATCCAGTACTTGCCTGGCACGTACTTCAGTGGATGCTCGGCACCGTGACGAGCCACATCCATTCTTCCTGCGCCGAACAGCATCGCCGCCGTATCCGTTACCTGCTCGGACGCAGCTTCAGTCGACTGAAGACCGGAGCTCATGTGTAGCAAGTCCACCAGCCGGATCTTGCCCCTGGGATCTCCAAGAGAACTCCACTCCGGAACCGGAGCCGGGCCATCCAGCTTGAGGCGTCCCTGGCCGACAAGGATCCCAACGAGTGTCGAGGTGTAGCTCTTCGCCATCGAGTAGGAAGGGAACTTTGTATTGGCGTCGTAACTCGGCGCATAGCGCTCTGCGATGATGGCGCCGTCTTCGACAACTAAAATTGCGCGCGTGCCTTCCGGTCCGGAGTCTATGGCAGACTGGATTACAGCATCCAACTTTGCTCGGTCGACTTTGTCCGATGGCGCCCGGACCTCCCAGTGGGGTTGAGGCCAGACCGCGGCCGTGACGGGAACGGCAAGCGCTATCATGGCCCAGCAAGCCATTAATATCCCTGCAACGATCCGCGTTCTTCGAACGCAATACCTTTTCACAATATATTGATAGCAATCTGTGAATAACAAAATATCCTCCTTCTCATCACTTCCCATGCCTGCGAACGCCCTCCAGGCGCTGCATCAAAGGTATTCAACCATTTCGAAAACCCGGTCCCACACGTAGTCGAACTCCTCCGACGGTGTGCGGCCGAGTCTTACGAGAACCAGATCCTTTTCCGGCACGCAGAGCACGCGCTGACCGTCATAACCCGAACAATAGAACCAATGCGGGTTGTCCGGTTTCATCCACCAATGCGCGCCGTAACATTCTGTTTCGCTGTGGTGTGTGGGTGTGCGCGCGTAGTCGACCCAGGCTGATGGCAGAATTTCGCGATCAGCAAACGAACCACCGCGCAGGTAAAGCAGGCCAAAGCGGGCGAAGTCCTGTGGTGATGCAAGCAGATACGTTGAACCGATGAACGTACCCGAGGTATCAAATTTTGGTGTCGCCGTTCTAATCCCGATGGGTTCGAACAATTCATCGTTCATGAAACGAAGCATGCCGGATGCGCCGCCGCCCACCACGTCTTTCAGAATACGGCAGAGGATATTTGTCGTGCCGCTCGAATAGGACCAATGGGTATCAGGCTCGTGTTCAAGCGGCATGGCGGCGGCAAAAGCACCCGTATCGTGCCGACCCTCAAACTGCAGCATCGGGAAAACATCTGAATTCATACCATCAACGTACTCTTCCCGAAAGGCGAGTCCACTCGACATCCGGAGTAACTGATCCACCGTAATTTCACGCCGAGCATCTCCCTGCCATTCCGGGACCGGGGCTGGCGCGTAGATATCCAGCCTGCCCTGTTTTACGAGGATGCCTGTGAGAGCCTGCGTAATGCTCTTTGCCATTGACCAGGAGTACTGCAGGTAGGGGGCATTTGCACACGCGCTGTACCGTTCGAATACCAGTTCACCGCCACGGACGACAAGAAATGCATGAGTGACTCCCTGGACTCCCGTGAGGTTAAAAATTTCGTCAACCAGTTCCTCAAAGCGGGGATTGAGTGGAAACGATGTCCGGGGCCAGCCTTTAGTGGGCCAGGGGACATCAGCAGGCTGGCCCGGTAAAGCTGGCAGGTCAGTAGCCAGCGATTCTGCTTTCAGCATGAGACGGCTCTCCCCGCTTCGGCCTGGGCCACGGCATCAAGATGGACAAGATCTCTGGTCAGTTGAGGAATATCGCTCATTATCTCGTTCACCGTTCTACGCAGTTGTTAAGCCGCGGCGTTGCTCTAGCAGACTCAGTATTTCCTCATGGCGCCGCTTATCAATGCGATACATAAAGGCAAAAATCACGCCGCACAGTACAATGACGTAATAAAGCGGACCCATCATGAACAACAACCCGTCAATCATCGACTCGCTTATCTGATCGGGGCTGGCATTCTCTGGGAAACCGATCAACTCAAGGCCTACACCGGCTATGAGGCTGCCGACGCCTTGACTGAGCTTCAACGCAAAAGTACGTACAGAAAAGATCAGTCCTTCAGCGCGGTTCCCGGTACGCAGCTCATGGTCGTCCGCCACGTCCACCAGTTGTGAATCGATCACTATCGGGGCCACAGGTAGCGTCAGGAAACCCATCAGCCAGATGCCAAAGAACGCAATGAACAGTGCGGTGGAGCCGTTCTCCGGCAACCAACCCAGCAGGCGAAGACAGTAGGGCAGCCCAATCATGAAGGTTGACCACAGGATGGTTGCGATTACTGTGTATTTCTTGTCCAAGAGGCGGGTGAGGTAGGAAGCCAGCACCAACGCCAGGAATACGCCAGGCAGGCGTACAAAATCGCGCGCCGCCATTTGCTCCGTGCTGAATTCGAAAGCGTAAACGAAAGTGTACGTTCCCACGACGGCAATCACTCCTGCGGAAACGGCGAGAACCAGCCAGCAGAGACAGACCGCGATGTAGGAGGGATTGACCAGCAAGGCGCTTAAGTTACGCCAGAGTCCCTTAAGCGAGTCAAGATAAGTGGGGGCAATGGCACCAGGGACTGAATGCTGGTGCAGATATGGGATTTGCGACCGGGTTGCAAGTGCACAGAATAAGACTGCCGATGCGGACAAGAGACTGCCCATGACGGCAAGATAAACATACCGGTCGGGATCTAACAGTCCGTTTTCGTAGTCAACCGTGGTCGGGAATATCACGAACAACACAAAGATACCGAGTACTACCGCGCCACCTAAGCGCATCATCCAGTCCCAACCGAACACGGATGTTCGTTCATGGTAGTCATCCGTTAACTCAGCACCAAGCGCGCTGTGCGGTACTGAAAAACAGGTTTTCGCCAGTCGGGCACCAACCAGCATGCACAACAGCCAAACAAATAGAGCCTGCTCCGACAGGTCAGGAGGTTGGTACAACAGAAAGAAGAACAACCCGATGGGAAGCGCAGACAGAAGCATAAATGGGTGACGCCGGCCCCACCTTGTCTGCACCCGGTCCGACCAGGCACCGATGAGAGGGTCAGAAAAAGCGTCGACTAAGCTGGCAACCAGAAAAGCCAGACCACACAATGCTGCAGAAACACCCAGAACCTGATTGTAAAACAGCATGGTTGCAATGGATGCAGCCTGCATCATGGCGTCTTCCAATGACCCCACCGAAAAGGCCAGCTTCACGCGCGGACTGATCTTACGACGGCGTTGCACCTGTATGCTGCGGATGACGCTATGCGGTCCGGACCGCAAGGCGATTATGCAGCTCCAGCAGGTACTCTGGTAGTTGGATTGCATCGGGTTCTCGAGCAGCAAGTGCGTCCGGCGGGTAAACAAGCCTCGCAGCAACCAATGCCTCCGTGTATTCCGCAACGATATGCATATCAACGTCTTCCACCTCACCGACGCCCACTACAACACTTCGGTCCGTTATGCGGAAGTGCCAGGCGACTGTACCTTCAGGATCAATCTGGTCAGGAACATTTCGAAAGACTTCGCATACGGCGAACTCTTCGCCTGGTTTACCCTGCGTTCTAACGAGGTCAGTGAGTATTGATTCTGCAAGTTCGATCCAGGCAGGGCTGGCAAATTCCACTTTCTCTTCCATGCGCGCGCCTCAGTGATCTGGACTACGCAAAAGGATCGGTTCCCGCGCGCATAAAGGGTGCTATACGCTCCGGGTCGGGATTACGCGGGTCTGCAAAGGGATTCAAAGGTTTACCGGCAATTCGTTCCAGTTCTGGATTTTTTTCCAGCAGTTCAGCAGGACATTTGACCGAATAATCAGTCTGCGGCCGCATATAGCTGCGCATGTATGTTTGCACCAAGGTCACGCGGAAGCCGGGACTGGTACGCGGTTCC
>Ga0075479_10001671_pt1 | contig 10106 bp, 10 predicted proteins | sample DEB08_DNA_8_FD_76341 | JGI IMG/M metagenome (GOLD analysis project Ga0075479, IMG submission 76341) | Aqueous microbial communities from the Delaware River and Bay under freshwater to marine salinity gradient to study organic matter... | ecosystem: Environmental > Aquatic > Marine > Coastal ... | reverse complement strand
TGACGACCAAGACAGGTTTCAAGACTTCGGGACAGTTTCCGCCCTTGTCACCGGACCAAGCTTGAGAGCCCCAGACAAACCAGTTGTAACAGGGTTGCGGGTTGAGGAGGTCCCTGGGGACAACCGCCTTGTCAATGTTCTCTGGAATCCCGCTCCCGGTGCAACCCATTATTTGGTCCAGACTTCTCCCGATGGGACAGATTGGGCAACCATTGCACAGACCCAGGACATTTTCCAAGTCGTCCCAGTTCAACCGGGGACGTTCCGGGTCAGGGTTGCAGGTGTCAATGTCCACCAAGGTGACTGGGTCTCTTGGATAGGGACAGTTGGAGAGAATGCCCCGGCAAACCAATATCGTCCAATTGACATCAACACGACCGGGACATATTCAGCGGCACAGTACAACTATTTTATTTTTAAGACTGCGGGGGTCACTCTGACATTGAATGAGAAGACAGGAAACCAAGTTGTTGAAGTAGCAAACCGTTCAGGCGGGGATTGCTATTTAGATTTTGATGTGTTGTACTTTGGCAATGTTGTAACTGCCCCCGTTACAATAAAAAATAACCAAACAATAAACATACTTTACAACGAAACCGACGACCAGTGGGAGAACTAAGAAATGCCCGGAAACCTTGATCCAATCATCAATGCACGGATGGGAATCATTTCCTCTGTCAATTCTTCTGCCACACCAATCAATGACGGGGCGAACTTCACCGGATCATGGGAAGACGTAGGCGGGTTTGAATCAATCTTGGTAGGGGTCGAGACAGACCAAGACGGATATTTCCAAATCGAGTTTTCCCCAGATGAAACGAATGTTGATGAGTCGTTGACAAAATATTTTAGAACAAGCCGGATCAATGTACCACATTTGTTCTACGTGTCCCGCCAATTTTACCGGGTTAAATTTTTCAACAACTCCGGGACCAACCAAACATTTTTTCGTCTCCAGACCAAACTTGGGCAAGTTCCTAATCTATCCATTTGTGGGAATGCTCCACTTGCTCAGGCGGTGGGGGCACAAAATGTTCGTCCTACAGATTTTACCGCCGAAGTTGCTCTTGGGAAACGAGAAGGCTACTCGTCTTGGAATAAATTTGGTTCCAACAGTGACGTTGACACCGGGGTGGAGGAAATCATTGCATCCTTCGGTGGGACATTCAACCAGAAGTTGGTATCTGCGGAAACTCTGGATGTGTCTTCTTCCTCTGCCAATGACACCAACAGTTCGGGGACAGGGGCAAGGCAGATCAAAATCTATGGTGTTGATGCTAACTGGGATCAGATTGAAGAGACAGTCAACCTCAACGGGATCTCTACCGTCACAACTTCAAACACGTTCTTCGGTGTCAACCGGGTCCGGGTCATTCTCTCCGGCACGGGGATGACCAATGAAGGGGCAGTCACTTTGGCAGCGACTACAAGTGGTAACACGATGGGAGAGATCCCGGCGGCAAAAGGTGTTACCCAACAATGCCTCTTTTATGTCCCAAGGGCTTGCACATTCTTGGTGAATTGGTTGCATATCAATGGAATCAAACCGTCTGGATCTGATCCCAAAGTCAATTTCTATCTGAAATGCCACAACACGACCACAAACACGACCGAACAACATTTCCATGATGGGTTTGACACTGCTGAAAGGTCAGTTTTCAGTGATTATCTGCCGGAACCGCTTGTATTTGAGGAAAAAGAGATTGTCTGGATGTCCGCCGACACAGACGCAAACAACACAGAGTTCCTGGGTCGGTTCTCCGGCAAGTTGTATGAATCACCGAATGGTGGTTGATCAAGCCGCCCGGAGGCGTTGCAGATTCCGTTTGAATGTGGATTGGTCCTGTTGTTTTGCCCGTAGGTTCTCAGTCAACACGGTGTCAATCGTGTCTTGGGCAACTATATTCCAGACGACAACCTGTTCTTCCTGTCCACGTCGGGCAAGCCTTGCGTTGAGCTGATCGTACAAATCCGGGTTCCACGGGCGGGTAAACCAAACCACGTTTGATCCACCATATTGAAGATTCAACCCATGTCCGATGCTCTTGGGATGTGCGACCATTGCCGGGATTTTCCCCATGTTCCAATCTGTCATCTTGTTCTTGTCAAATTCGATGCAACCTTTCAACGCCCCCTTGATGGTCTCTTTTTCGTGTCGGTAGTTGCAAGCAATCAAAAGAGGTTGCCCCCAAAGGTCTCTCTGGAGTTTCACCAAAGCGTTGATTTTCTCTTTGTGGAGATGGACGACCCGCTTGGGTGAAAACTCATCATCTTTAACGTAGATGTTGCCTGAACACATTTGCAGGAGTTTGTTGGGCATCACCCCTTCAAAATCAGCGGTGACGATGTCGCCCCCGTCAAGTTCTGCCAAATATTCGGTTTCAAGTTTCAGGTAGTCCGCCTTGACCTTCTCCGGCAGTGTTACCGGGATTTCCCGGATGATCGGTTCATGCCAATCTCCCCAATCTTCAAACGTCTGGACGATGGTTATGTCGGCAATGTCTTCTTCCAACTTGGTTTCCATGCCGGGAATCAGTTCCCATTTGGGGAAGTCGGAAAAGTAGTTATGGGGCTTGAAATGTTGGTCCCGCCACGCCGTGAAGGAGTTCCCCCACCTTTCGCCGTCATCCAAAAGGCGGATTTGGGAAAAGAGACCGATCCGATTTGTCCCAATTGGGGTTCCCGTCTGACCCCGCCACCTTGGGAAAAGTCTTTGGACGCCCTTCCCGGACTTTCTACGTGTCAGGCGACGGAAGGCATTGATCCGCTTTGAAGACGGCGATTTGGCATTGTCGAGTTCATCAAAAAAGACTTCGTCAACGGGGAGATCCTTCCGTTTCACACCCTTGATGTGTTTTTCAGCAAACTTGGCCAGCATTTCGTAGTTGATGCAGTAGATTTCAGCGTCCCCTTTGTACCATGTCTCAACCCCTTCTTTTGTCCGCAAGTTGGCAACCCGCATCCACCGGAAGTCATCCCATTTTTCGACCTCGTTGGGCCAGGTCATCGTTGCTACATGGAGCGGAGCGACCACCAAAACACCTTTCAGTTCACCCTGGACGAAGAGTTGATCCCAGATTGCGAGTTGGGCAGCGGTCTTGGATAGCCCCATATCCACAACCCAAAAATCTATGGGGTGCTGGAGACCGTGCTTGATCAATTCGACCTGGTTGGGCTTGGGGGTGAATTTCATTCCGGGAACTCTTCCTTAATCCGATGCCGCAACCGGGCAACGTCCTGTTCCATCGTCTGGATGATGCCGCCGGGGTTGGATCGGGTGTTGTAGAGATCCCGGTCTTGGGTCATCCAATGGTTTTCAAGATCCCGTTTGGTCTCGTCAACTTGGATTTCCAGTTGATGAACCCGTGCAAGTAAAATTTTCCGTGTCATTCCCAAGTTGCGGCGTCAATTAGTTGTTTGCCTGTTGTCACGTTGTCAATGACCCAGACGGTGCAGCCCTGATTTCTCAGTTTGTCGTGGATGTGCAGTTGAAGGGCAGTTGGTTTCTTTCCGGATCTCTTGAATTCGGCGAAGATCACACGACCACATGGCAAGACAAAGATCCGGTCCGGGACGCCCCGTTGATTCTGGGATTTGAACTTGAAGAACAACCAATGCCGATCCTTGGCATATTCACAAACGAGGCGTTCAATGTCCTTTTCAAGAGGCGATGCCATCCCCGAACTTTTCAACTTTCTCCATGACTTCCACTTTGTCGTCGAAGAAGCAGACATTGAGAAGTTTTTGGACATGAGAGTTGCGGGAACCACCTTTCCGTCCCGCCTCAATGATGAGAAGTTGTCTTGCATCCTTCTGGGTGACTTTTGCCTGGTTGAATGCCCGGTAAAGAGCCTTCTGGCAAACGACTTGCCCTGCCGTCTTGTTGGTCTGGGTGTGACCGTCACGGGGTCCACCGTCAATAGGCACTTCTTTTTTCACAAGAAGACCTTTGGATTCAAGACGGGCGATGTCTTTGTCAGTGATTGGTTGATCGTTTTTGAATATGTCAATCGTTTTCATGGTTCATGTTTTCATGTAAAATGGTATGATGTCCCCTTCCGCTTCCAATGGGAAACCTTCTGCCCAATCTGGCAAACCGCATAAAAGGTTGCAAAGCTTTTTTGTCTGCAATCCCAAATCGCCTTCTTTTTTGGCCGGGGTGATTGCTTCGTCGTGGATCAACATGTATGGTAACCATCCCGCTTTCCAAGCATTGACTGCCCCGTTTGCCATGAGATCCCCACAAATGGCTTGCGTGGCATTTTCAAGGAGGCTGCCGCCGTAGGTTTTGCAACGTCCCCAACCTGTCATCGTTGGAAATCTCGGATCGGCGTTGCCTTTCATGGCTTCACCGATCTTGCCAAAGAAGGTGATCTGGGTTTTGAAGTTGTTGTTGATGTCTGGTTCGCCGTCCTTCTCTTTGCCTCCCCAAACGAGTTTCGGCAATGGGTAAATCAAATTGTGTTTGTTGGGCAGGAACATGACCAAGGCACGGAACCCAAGTTTTTCTGTCACCCGAAATTTGAGTTTCTTAGTCCCGTAGAAAGTCTTGCCGGGGTTGCGGATCGCATCCTTTGCTGCGGTGTCAATGGATTTCCACGCCGCTTTGACTGCCGGGTTGTCTTCCCGGAATGCAGACACCGCACGGAATGCAAGGTCGTCATAGGCGAGATCATACCATTCCTGGTCGGTCGGGGTGTCTGGGTTCTTGACCAACCGCCGCTTGCCATTCTCTTGATATGCCCACACCCGGAACTCTGCCCCTTCTTGGGTGTTCTTGCATTCCATCCAATGAAAGGGCGGGAAGTCAATTTGCCAATCATCCCATTCCTCGACCTCAGATGCCATCCGTTGCCCTTCCTGGATCTGCTTTTTGAACCGGGGTTTGAATTCACCAACCATTGTTTGAGGGATTCTGAAGGCATAAGATTCGCAGGTCCCACGGAACTTCGGCGAGCCCATTTGGTAGCCACAACCAAGGACCGCCTGTTTCCCAACGAAGCGTTTTGTGTCGTTCTTCTCTTTGTGTTCCCGGATCACCTGTTCGACCGACACCCCGAAAATCTTCGCCCCCATTCGTTCATAAATCGGTTTCCCTGTTCGGAACAGATCCAAGGTTGCCTCTTCGCCACATAGCCAAGCTACACCCCTTGCTTCAACCGCCGAATAATCAGCTTGGACCAATTGCCTCCCACCCGGTCTTTGGATGAAATGGCGGATAGACGTTGCAATAACTTCCAACGGATCGCCGAAAAAATTCTGTATGTCTTCAACGGTCGCCCCGTCGATGATGTCTTGATAGGCAATTGGGGTCCACTTCTTTGACCGCTTAAAGTTCTGGGGTTGAATCAGACGACCTGCCCAACGATGGGTTCTTTCCGCCCCGGACCACAACAACGCCCCCCGGACGTGGTTGTCCTGACAAGCACATTGGATCATTTTGTCTACCTTCCCGGCGGCGGAGTGTGTCACTTTCTTGCGGAGAAGGACGGCATTTCTGACCTCTGCATCTTTGACCGGGTCGGACTGACCCAGATATTTTCGGACGTGTTCGGCGTCCATTGATTTGAACGGATACCCCTTTGCCCTTGCCCAATCTCCAAACTTGGCGTTTTGGGTGGGTTTCAACCCAACCATGTTGACGAATTTCTGCGTCTCCCGTTCTTTGGATTTGTCGGCGATGACTTTGGCTTTTTTCAAGGCATCCATGTTGACCGGGATCCCCCGGATGTTCATGGCGAGATCCATATGGAAAGAGTCAAGGACGGGTCCGGTCAGTTCAAACATTGGCAAGGCACGGTGGAGGGCCTTTTCGGCAACGACATCCTGACGGCAATACTCTACGAAGTTTTGGAAGTCTTCCGGGTCATCCTCCGGCAAAATCCGGGTCCGTGGGTCTTTCTTTGATGGTTTTCGGGGCACGGAAAATTTCTTGATCAAGTCTTTGCCCTCCTTGTCTTTCTGTTGCGGGAGTCCAAGAAACTCACAAGCTTGGCCCAGTTTGGCAGGGATTGCCGCCCGGCGACACATGGCGGCGGTGCATCGGTAGAGGGTCACATCCGGGTTCCAATCAAACCCAAACGTCTTTTTGCAAAGCTGTTGCAATATGGCAATTTCAAAAGAGACGTTGTGAGCGTACACCAACCAATGGTCCCTGAATGCCTGTTGCAGAAGATCCAAGGCTTTCAAACATTCGTCTGACCCGTCAACTGAGTTGACCACGTCCCATGTGTGGACTGGGGCATCTTCTTCATCCATTGAGGCGGCGAGGATCAAGACTTCAGTCGATGGGTGTTCAGCATATTTGAAACCCCCAACGTCACCAATCGGTGCTTCAGAGTAGACTTCAAAATCAATGTGGATGGTTTTACTCATTAATCATCCTCCCAAAGTTCAGACTGTTCCTCTGTTGGTGGTTCCTGGTGGCGTTCCCTGTTCCCTTTGCCGACATTGGCGGACGACTCCATCAATTGGATGTTGCCGACTTCATACCCTTTGAAGTTGTCAACTCGGTCAATATGGAAACTTCCGGGGGACCGTCCGACAAGTTGGAGATAGTTGGTTTGGTCACAGAATGCCCGGAACTCTTCAAAGGTCAGTTTGAATTCAATATTTCGTTTCTTGGCGGACAGTTTCAAAGCCCTGAAATAATACCGCCAAGGGTCTCGGATTGCTCTCATTCGGCCATGGCATGTATTACAATATTTTGCATGTTTTGGGGGGCTGTTGGTACATCCGTGGTATTTACAGATCTGCCCGGTGAAAAGATCTCCTTCAATTGGGGCGAAAAGATACCGCCACGGGAACGACGGTTCTTTTGCAGCCCCAGGAAATGGCATTGTCTGCCAATCGGGGTAAGGCTCAAATTTTATCTGGTCCATACCCCCGAAGCCCGACGCCGTATTTACGACGCCAGGCGGGTGTAACATGTCACGGATGACAATGAAAAGTTTTGGGGTTCTTAGCCCCAATCTTCTTCGTCGCCGTCCTCTTCTTCGTCAATTTCTTCTTCGTCGAATTCGTCGGCAGCATCGGCAACTTTACCAACGAAACGATCGCCGTGTCCTTTCCATTGGACACCAACGAGGGAGGCAGAAACGCCTTTACCGGACTTGGGGTTGTCGAACCCATAGACTTCTATCAACAGATTTACGTAGCAACCGGAATAGATCCGTTTGTCATTCTTCTGCATCTCGGTTTTCGTGTTGTCCAAGACTGTGACTTTACCACCTTCACATTGGTCTTCTCTGATGGAAGCATCAATGAGGAAGGTTTCGGCGTCGGTTCCGGGGCGATATTCTCCGGTTTTCTTGTCCACGAACTTCTTGCGGGTTCCTGAACCATCAGCCTTGTTGTATACCCAATTTGCATAGATGGCATCCAATTTGCCGAACTTGTTTTTGAAGACTTCATCACAGACCTTTTTCATGAAAGAATGTGGTTTGGTGATTTTCTTCGTCTTCCCGTCGGAGTCAGGGACTTCAACGGCGAGTTGCGTCCCCTCTTCACAGATCACAGTGCAGTTGAACTTTGGGTCTTTGGAGTCCCCAATCGTTTGCGCTGTAAACAGTTGGTTGAATGACAACCGAGCGTTTTTGACAATGACGAGACCAGTGATTTTTTTATCTGACATCTTGTGTATTTCTAGTTTCTAGTGGTTTTGAGTTTTGGGATTTCTACAAGTTCCCGTCTTGTTTTGTGGAATTCGTGGGCGGTCTGTTGTCAACAAGGGTTCCTTGCTTCATGGCGTCCATGATAATGGCAAGGTCTGCCATTGCACAATTGAGGTGGTGGGTTTTGATTTCGGGGTCTAGGTCGTCCTGATCTTTTTTGTCAATGGTTGCCAAGATGTGGCGTTGGGCTTTACCAAGATACCCCATGAGGTCGATCTGTCCCTCTCTCCAGTTCCACGGTTCCCTCTTCTTGATCGCGGTGGAGTTGTAAAGGACTTGCCCAATGCCCTCAATGGCAACAGGTGGGCAGTAGTGGACGGGGGTTTTGGTCTGGTCCTCTTTGTGGACTGGATGCTCTTCCCAAGACTGGGTTTGCCTCTGTTTGGTCTGCTCCAGTGTCTTCTTCGATGAGAGGCCGGGGAGGAGCATGAAGTCCCCTGAGTCTGTAATATCTTCAGGAGAGGCAACAACGCTAGTGCTCCAATAGAGGTTTATGACTTCTTTGGGGCATAGACAAAGGAATACTTGCTCATTTACTATCTTATATACTTTGATCTCTTGTTCATTCAGTGTTTTGTAGTAGACGGCATCTGCCGGGACCCGGAACTTGTTGCCTTCGATCGTTACGGTTTTGGTTTCCATTTGATTTCTTTGGTTCTTGATTCTTGGTTCTTGGTTGTTGATTATGCCCAATCCTCATCGTCGGATTCAGCCTCAAAGTGGTCTTCAGGTTGTTTGAACCCCAAGGCGGGTCTTGGGTCATCATCAAGGACAAGTTGCGGTTTTCCATCGGGGCGGTGGATCAACGGTTCGGTCTTTGATCCTTCCTTCGGTTCCATGAACCCGAATGCGATCTTAGCTTGGGTTGACAGTGGTTTGATGTCGGGATCTTTAGGGTCAAGATGTGGTTTCAATGCCGCAATGATCTGAGGGGCAGTTTTAAATTGGCGAGGCTTGCTGCGCTCTTCAGCATTGAGATAGTTCGACGCCATTTTTTCAGCTCTCTCTTCATCAACCCATGTCCGATTCCCTTGCTTCCCGGCAACAAGCTTGACGCCCCGGAGATCACCGCCTTTTTGAATCCGGTCGGTTTCGGCGTCCAGCACGTCATCAATGACCTTCTTCATTTCTTTTCCGTGCGCAACAATCCATTTGACTTGCTCAGGTGTCACAAACTTGGTCGGTTGGTTCTTTTTGGTCATGGTAATGGCGGTTTCTTCTGGTTCTTGTGTCAGGTCAAGTGGTTCGGGTTCTTCGTCAAATTCTTCAAATGGGTTGGCCTTTGGACCCATACCTTGAAAGGATGTCTTGCAACGATGCTTGCAGATTTTGCGGATGTCGCAGAACAGACACGCCTTGGGGGAGGGTTTGAAAACCGCCTCCATCGGGTCATTGGCGACATGGTAGGCGTCTTCAATCTCTTGGCAGAATTTGCGGAGATCTCCAAGGGTCAGAGACCACCAATCAACTGAGCCGTCAAATGTGTGATGTCTGGGTTGATAGATACCAAGGCGGACAGGCATTGTGTCGGGAAGTTTGTCTTTGCTATTTTCAATGTCCCGGATGGTTGAATATCCATAAATTGCGAGTTGCTTGTTTTCAAACGCATCCACTTTGACCCCCTGCCCATATTTGAAGTCAAGAATGTCAATTCCAAAGTTCGGATCTTCCGGGTTGGGGCGAACTGCCCGAAAATCGACGGTCCCAAAGTCTTCAGGTCGGTAGAAAAGAGGAACCTGGTGTTCATAAGAATGGGATGCCCCGACGATGTTGGGGTCTCTGAGGTTCCGAAGTTCGTTGGTTTCGGCAAGATACCCGGCAATGTGGTCTTTCATTGGTCGGGGAATGGTGTGAAGGCTCATTTGCTTCTTTGCAACTTTGTCAGCAAAGTCGTGTGCCTCTGTGCCTTCGTCGGCATATTCGGAGGATTCCTCCTCGGTAATGAGACCTTGGGATTTTGCAAGTTGGATCGCTTCAACGGAGGCGGAACAGGTCGTCCACTGTTCAGCGGAAGAAGGGGCAAAAATAGAGTGGGACATGGTGTTTGGTTGGTTATTTGCCCCCGCCGCCGGGCAATGACGACGGGGGCGGTTTTTGAGACTATGAGGATTCAGTTGGGCAATTTATTCGTATTTGCAACCCGCCGCCTTTTCAAGGTCGGCAACGATGGCCGGGATTTTGTCGGTGTGTTCTTCAAATGCCGCTTTGAGTCCAACGCCTTCGCCGACATGCCCATCCAAGATCTTGCGGATTAGTCCGCCTTTTAGCTCGGATTTCTGAACCGCCTTTTTTGCTAAGGCGTGGGTTTTTTCGTAGGTGTAATCCGGTTTTGCTTCTTCCGCTTCTTCCGCTTCTTCCGCTTCTTCGGAATCATCACAAGAGTCGTCGTCTGAGGTTTCTTCTTGGGCCGGGTCTGGGTCACTCGCCGCCGCT
>Ga0075479_10001670_pt1 | contig 10109 bp, 7 predicted proteins | sample DEB08_DNA_8_FD_76341 | JGI IMG/M metagenome (GOLD analysis project Ga0075479, IMG submission 76341) | Aqueous microbial communities from the Delaware River and Bay under freshwater to marine salinity gradient to study organic matter... | ecosystem: Environmental > Aquatic > Marine > Coastal ... | reverse complement strand
TGTTGAAACTGTTGAAACTGTTGAAACTGTTGAAACTGTTGAAACTGTTGAAACTGTTGAAACTGTTGAAACTGTTGAAACTGTTGAAACTGTTGAAACTTTTGAAAATGTTGAAAGTAACAAACTTTTTTTACTACTGAATATTGAACTTTTTGTTGAAATTTTTGTTGAATTTGTTGTTGAAATTGCTGTTTAATTTGCCTTTGATAAAAATAAACAACTTTTGCGTCTTTTGCAATTTCTGCAATTTGCAAGTTTTTTTTGTTCAAAACTGAAACATTTAAACCAAACAACCATTTTGTAAGATAAAACATAGTTGGAGTTTGCGACTGAATAAATGCCTGTGCAGCAGGTTTGTTGTACGATGCAACAACGTGAATTGTTGTAACAATTTTAATTATATACAAAAAAATTGCTCCTGCTATTGAACTAAACTCATTTCTTTCATCCTCTAAATTTTTCCATTGAATTATAAGCTTTAATGGTTTCTTCAAAGCTTTTCCCTTAACATCTTTAAAAAATTTTGCAATTACACTATTTTTTCTTTTTTCCAAAAAAAGCTCCAAATGTTGAAATTCTTCAGGTGAAGGCATAAATACTGCTTGCACTTTTATACATTGAAATTTCCCCAAGTAACACTGAGTTTTGATAAGTTTGATACTTTTAAGAGTTTTGAAAATGTTTACAATATTGACAAAAGGAGTGTTCATCATTACTGTTTTAAAATTTTCTGAAAACTTTTTTTTAGTTTATAAAGTATTTGAAATGATAAATAAATCCAAGTACATGTGTAAGGATATTTAGGGACTAATATTGAAAAAAAATGTATGGAAAAATGGGAAAACAAAAATGGAAAATAAAGAACTAAAAATTTTAAATTACAAAAAAATATATAAAAAAAGTTTACTATAAAATAAAAGATTAAAAAAACCTAAAAGTATGTCTTTTAATAAAAATGAAAAACATTTTTACAAAAATTTAATAGGTGGTATAAATGGTATAAATATCCAGACGAAGTTAAAAAAAGAAAATTTAGAAACAAGAAAGGAAACTTTTTGCCGAATTTCTCAAAAAGAATTTGTGGAAGTTTTACAATTAATTGAAGGTAAACTATTAAATAGTAATAATTTGTATCATCGATTTAAAGAAGCAATTATAAAAGATTTAAATTGGGTGTGTGTTGAGGCTTCCAATTTATTACCTGGTAATTGTCTTAAAAAACGTAAATTAATTGTTGTAGGACTTAAAGAAATAAACCCCCAAAAAAAACGTATTACTTTTGAGGTTTCTAAAGTTGATAGAAGTGGCGTTCGTGATTACCACCTTTATTTAGGGAAAATTCCTAGAACACATTTTATGAGGTGTAATTCCGAGTGTGTGTCTCGCGATTACGTTCACGGAAAGTTTTTAACTGGAATTCTTATGAAACCTTTATGGTGTGAAATGCAACACAATACTATTAGTAGTTCTCCATCTAATGTTTTTAGTTCACTTAAAACGATAAAGTACCTTTCTAAGTACAAAAAAGATAAAGGAGAAGTTGATTATAATTGGGTTTGTTCCGCTATGATGGAATTTTTACCTAAAATTTGTTTATTAAAGAATGGGTGGAAACCGATAAAACTGTTAGGTGCGGGAGTGTTTGGAGTAGTGTTTGAGGTTAAAAATATTAATACTGGAGAACTTGCTGCTTTCAAAATTGTTATAGAAAACGAAGATACTTACATAAGTCCTAAACAAGAAATAGTCAATCAAATAATTTTTTCAAAAGAAGGACTTGGACCCAAAGTGTATTGTGTTTCTTCAAAACAAATCGCTGGAGAAAAAGTGTACGGCATTTTAATGGAAAGAATTGACATGATTCTAAAGGATTTTTTGATGAAATCGTTAAACGAAGAACAAAAAAAAATATTTATTAAAAGTTTGCTAACATTTTTATCCATAATGCGTGATAAAAATTTTACCCATGGTGACATGCACACAGAAAATATAGCGTTAATTAAGGACCGCAAAAACCCAATGAAATTAAAACTTGTTTTTATTGATTTTGGAATGAGTTCAACAAAAGTAGCAGACACACGTTTAGATGCATCTCAATTTTTACGTGGCTTTATTATTGATTGTAAAGAAAATGAAAAAAAACATTTGCCTTTTAATTGTAAAAAACGTTTTATTTGGTTAAAAATTGTAATTAATACTTATCTTAGAAGCATTGGGAAGTTACCAGTAACTGGATCCAATAAAGAATTTATTAGTTTATTTAAAAGATACAAAAAGTGTTATTTGTAATCACAATGGCAATTGTATCTGTACTTGTGATGTATTTGTAATGTAATTTTGACTTATTTATAATGTAATTTTGATGTAATTTTGATGTTATTTTGATGTAATTTTGATGTAATTTTGATGTTATTTTGATGTTATTTTGATGTTATTTTGATTTACTTATTCTTTTAAGTTTCATTCTCTACTGCTTTCAATAAATTCCCAGTCAAGATCTTGACAAATAAATTTAAAAATTTGATCTTGCTTTTTCAGTTTGTCCTGTCCCTTTAAAAGACTAAAACTGGACTTGTACTCGTCCCAGCCCATTAGCTCCACTATTTTATAACAAGCATAGGCGTAGCTAAGAAAGTTACGTCTATCTGGGGGGCAGTGCTTATTAAAAGGTTGTTGTATGGCGCTAAACATGTTTCTGGCTTGTTCCTCTTGCTGAGGAGTCATTCTTGGTGGTGGCCGTCCGGAAATGCGTGACGTGATTTGAGCAGTGTTTTCATAAATTTTACGTAGTTTAAGCTTTTTTAGTGCCTCTCTTACAATTATTGATGTAACCTCGTTACAGCTGCGAACACCCATAACCCACAACATTTCCATGACGCTTTCAAGCGTTTTCAGTGGAATTTCTGTGGATTCTTTTCCCTGAAAGCAGGTAAGCCACTCTTGAAAATGATTTTGGCGTTTATAAGAAAACGACGTAAACTCCACTTCTTCTCCATAAGCAATACGAGAAGAAGTTGCTTGTATAAACACTCGAGTGCGCTTACATTTGGGACATGCTAGAAGAGATTCTGAGCCAAGAATCATCATTGGTTCATTACATTCTGTGCAAATATCTCCTTGAACAAGGTAAATAGGCATTTCCACGTTTTTTTCTTTTAGTTTTAGTTTGAGCTCTAACTCCAAACTTTCTTTTTGATATTTTTTTCCTGTACCAACTCTTCTATACTTTGAATTACTAGGATGAGATTGAGATGCAACGTTAATGTTTTCCCCACTATCCAACTTTTTCAAAAAGTTTATTTTATAAACATACGGTTCAACTTTTTTTTCAAACTCTTTTAAATATTCGCCACTTTCAAACTTACGTATATAATTTTCTTTTTCAAAAAGTTCATCTTGCAAATCCATTTTTTTCCGCCACTGCCACCTGTTATTTAAAGTGCTCATCTCTTTTCTTATTTCCTGTACTCTTGTAGAAAATTCTTCACTATACTTTTTAAAACGCTTTATTTCTTCTTCCCGCTTTTGGTTTATGTAAGAAACAATTTCAAACTCAGTGTTTTCTTTTAACTTTGGACTTTCCTTTTTTGACTTCGAAGAGGTTTTTTTACGTGAGCGCAAAGAGCGTTTTTTTTCTTTAGATTCACACAAAAGTTTGCGCTTTTTAGTACCTTCTTTAATTCGAGAGCTCTTGGTTGATAAGCGAGACCTAGAAAAAGCATTACTGTGTTTTCTCTTTATTTCAAATTTCCACATTATATATTTTTTACATATGTGAAAAGAAATAAAAAACAGATAAAAACTTTTTTATTTTGAATAAACCAAAAAAAAAGTTCCATATACATAAAATTTAAACAATGTACACAAAATAAAAATAAATATTAATATTAACACTTTTATTATTTGATTTTAATTCTTTATAATGACATCTGCAGTTGATCCGGATTGTTTACCTCGTGCTTATCTTACACTAAATGTTGAAACTGATGGCCCCAACCCAAGCAAAAACAATTTATTAGAACTAGCTGCAATTTTACATTTAGAAGACGGGACAATTATTGATGAGTTTAATAAAAAGCTTACAACTGATGTGTTCTCTCGTATTCCAGATGAGCTTACGCTGCGTGAATTTTGGGGAGAGCGCCAGGAAGCTTATGAATGGGTTTGTAAAGACGCAATAGACCCTTCTGAGGCTATGCAATCTTTTGTTAATTTTTACACTCAACACAGCAAGACATACAGCATTCGTTGTGTAGGAGCACCTGCTTCTAAAGATTTTGTTTGGGTTGCGGAATATTGCATCAACTTTACATCAACTAGAATGCGTTTGCCACCTTATTGTCGTTGCCTAAACACAATGCGTCGTTCATATCAAAAAATGATGGGATTAAATGATACTGAGGCTTGGGCTTTGCGTATAGAAATGCAAGGTGGACCTTTGCGCACCCATCGTGGTTTTGGGATAGAAAGCGCTAAAGCACAAGCACAAGAGTTTTGTGCCTTAAGAAAAGCCATGTACAACTCATGCACACGTGAAACGCAAAATCACAATAAATTCTACAAAAATGTTGATCAAAACATGAGAAACATAAGTAACATGGTTTTACACATTCAAGAGTTTAATAAAGGAATTCTTGATACTCTCAGGGAAGTTCAGGATACAGTGGTAATGAATAATCTTAAAAAAGAAGAAAAAACACGCCTCAAAAAAAAAAAAAATTTAGTGTTGGATTTGTTGCTGAAAGAGTTAAAAACTACCAATATTTTAAATTACAACATATTTGAAAATATGAAAAGAGTTGGAAAATTAGAAAGAAATGAAAGCATTGCGAGCATTGAAAGCATCGAAAGCATTGAAAGCATCGAAAGCATCGAAAGCATCGAAAGCATCGAAAGCATTAAAAGCATCGAAAGCATCGAAAGCATTAAAAGCATTGCAAGTGTTGCAAGTGTTGCAAGTGTTGGAATGTTTAAATTTGAAGGAGTAGATTATGATTTTGAAGATAAAAATGAAAAATTGGAAGAAGATAAATTAAACTTAAAAAAGGAAGGAGAAGAAGAAAACGCAGAAATTGTTTCTTCAGAAAACTTGTGTTTTTCTTCCCCAAACGGTAAAAAGTTTGGTACAAAATCACTAGTTGGAGTTGGAGGAAGTATTTTAAGTGTTGTAAATGTTGTAAATGTTGTAAGTGTTGTAAGTATTGTAAGTGTTTTAGGTGTTGTTTTTTTTAAGTATCGTTTGTTATAATAAAAATGCGTTCCATAGAGTTTTGTAAATAAGTAAAAAGAAAATGTTTATTTTTTTATTAAAATAAAATTTAAAAATATTAAAGAGTATTAAAAATATGGAAAATAAATTAATGGATAGAACGGAAAATGAAAAAGAAGTAGGTAAAGAATTAATAGTAAAAAATGAAGTTTTTTCTGCAAAAACTGTTCAAACTATTCCTAAATCAGGATTAAACAAAAAAATTCCTTGGAAAAACAATCATGACTGGCAGTCTCATTTTGGATGTAAAAAATCAGTCAATGAAGAAAAGGAAACTGAGAAACAGTTAAAATCCACTGAACTTTCTTCGCTGGAACCTTTATCTGTAATTCCAAACTATTTTTATAAAAGTCAACCTTTACCCTCAAATGTACCTTCGGATGTGCCTCAGCATGTACATTCTGATGTTCCCTTGCTACCTTCGGATGTGCCTCCGCATGTACATTCTGATGTTCCCTTGCTGCCTTCGGATGTGCCTCCGCATGTACATTCTGATGTTCCTCCGCTACCTTTGGATATGCCTCCGCATGTACCTTCGAGTGTGCCTCCGTATGTATATTCGCATGTGCCTTGGGATTTTCCTCCACATGTACCTTCAAATGCACCTCCTCCGCAGTTTGGATACTTAGCTCCACAATTTCCCCCAACAACTCAACCCTTCACAAGCAAGTTTAGTTATGTTGTTGTGTACGAAAAGTTTTGCGTAAAATGTGGAGAGGCAGGGCATGAAGCTTCTTTGTGTATGCGCTATAAGACAATTTTGTGTAAGTACTGGAATGAAGGTAGATGTCTCCGGATAAATTGCGCTTTTGCGCACGGGTCTTGGGAATTACGTCGACCTTGGAAAAGTAAATGCAGCAACGTTGTTTTGGTAGCTCCAAATACTTTTGCAGTTTTGGGATGCGGTGATCGTAATACGCATACGTTTGCACAGTGTACGAAGTTAAACATTTTTGGTTTAAACGTAACTCAACCAAAGCCATTATTTATCGAAGAAAATTTAGTGGAGGAAAATAATTCAGAAATTCAATTGGGTAATGACTCACAGGACTCACAGGACTCACATGGTCAATCCCTAAAACAGGCTAAAAACAAAAGAGATGTACCTGTTGATGTACCTGTAGATGCACCTGTTGATGAAAATGTTAATTTGGATGTAAAAAAAACCAGTAACTGAAACACTAGAAAAATATTTGAATTCAAATGCCAATTTTGAAAAATTATTAAATAGTTCTTAATTCAAATACTTTAAGTTCGTGGGTTCTCGTTTGTAAATAAATTAAATGTCCGTTTTTAAAATAAAAGGGTAAAAGTAAATAAACAAATATATTAGATATAAAAAGTATGACAACTCCATTAAATTTGCAAGATGAGTTTCACACAATGCTAAATTCTCTACGAACCCCTACCCCAACTACAATGTTACCTCAAGTTACAGGAGTTGGAAAAGTCGCACCACCTACACAACCTGCAACAGGGAATATGTCCTCATCAATTGCACCACCTCCACCTCCGCCTGTAGTTATTTCCGCCCCCGCTCCTCCGGCAGTTGTTTCTGCATCTCCAGGTTCCGCGGCTTTAGCTTTACCACCACCCCCTTCTGCAAAACGATTAGTTTCTTCTCGCGGAGGCGCAGACACAACCTCAACAGTTAGCCAAAAAAGTAGTTTGAAAAAATTTGTTTGTAAAAACTGGGGGAAAATATTAGCTGGTGTTGTGCTTGTTTTTGTTCTTACCGTGTTTTTTGTTCGCTGGATGATGTTAAAACAGAAACAAAAACGCGAAAAAAAGAAAAATGAAGAAGAAGCGGAACAAATTCAGTGGGAAAACTACTTTGAAGGCGGAACACCTAGCAACGAAGACATGAAACAATTAACTAACCAAGTAAGAGAAGGTAATAAACTTCAACAAGGGAAGTCTTATTACCCAAACGTCGCGGAAACGCCAAAAATATCTTCAGCACATCAACCACAAAAACACTCGCAAGGACACGAACACTTGCAGGGGCATTCTCAAGTACATTCGCAAGTTCATTCTCGAGTACATTCTCAAGGAAAATCGCAAGCACACTCGCAAGCACACTCGCAAGCACATTCACATGTTGGAAATCGTATACCTTCCTCTAAGCAATTAGAACCTGCTGCAAACCATAAGTCTCCTAACCCAAATCCAATATCGCATATTTTTCAAGGTGGTCAAAGTGTTTCAGAGAACACCCCCCAGCTTTCTCACAGACTTTCTCACAAAATTTCTGAAGCAAACAAAAGTGCCCAACCTTCTGAAAAAGCCTTAAACAGCCAAATGCAGAAAGTTTCCCAAAGTAATTTAAATGGATCAACTTTATTACCTTTACCTTTACCACCTTTAACAAAAGAAACACCTGATTACTCTAAAAATTCAGAAAATTCAAGAAAACTAATGGATACTTCAATAGGCGGTGCTGTTTTGCAACCGCGTATGGAACAAATTTCAGAAAATATCATAGGGAAAGAAGTAGAATCTGAATTCCCTCCTGCAGATATTAACTCACAAGGAAAAACAATTTCTAATAATTCAACTACTTAGTTAGTTAAATACTTAATAATACTTGACAGTAATTTATAATACTCTAAAATATTTTACAATAAATAATAAATCCCAAATAAGTGCGTTACAGTTTTACACTTGCTACAAAAGTTTTATATATATTTAACTTAAAATAAATTGAATCTAAAATATTATGTCCAATTTTGACGTTCATGTTGATAGAACAATGATGTGGTCTCCTTATAACAGCATAGATCTTCCGCCAGATACATCAAGTGAAGCCGGAAGGAATATAAATTTTTTAGATAGACAATGGCGTACTTTAAACCATTCCACCAGAAGAAGTCCATTTGAAAACCAAAATTTGTCGTACGCTTCTAATGTAAATGCTGGTCAAGATGATGGTGCAGATGATGGTGCAGACGCTGGTTCAGACGCTGGTTCAGATGCTGGTTCAGATGCTGGTTCAGATGCTGGTTTAGATGCTGGTGCAGATGCTGGTGCAGATGCTGGTTCAGATGCTGGTTCAGATACTAAATTAGATGCTTATTTATATGACAATGGTTCAAATAACAGTGGTTCAGATAGTGGTTCACATTCAGATAGTGGTTTAAATGATGAATCAAATTCGGGTTCATATGTTGCTTCAGATGTTGCAGTAGGTATTTTTGATCATGTTTTGAATCATGAAAGTAAATATAATTTTCCAAGTGATGATCAGGAGTACGTGTTTTTAAAGAAAAATTTAGAAAATAGAAAGCTATTTTTCGGATCGGATTCATCTGAAATGTCAAACCTTTCAATTTCAGATGTTCCTGTTTCTAACTTAAACTTAAAACAAAAAAAACTAAAAAGAAAAAAAAGCAATTCCTATACTATGCGTGAAAATAAAATTAGAGAATCACACAAACCCAGTATAAAGCAAAAAAATAATATAAATTTCAAAGAAGAGAATTTAATGGAAATTGAAAAAAATAAAAATACCCAAACTGAAAACTACAACAAACGCCATGTTACATTTGACGACAGGACAACTATATTCGAAGACAAGCCATTGTTAATTGAAGAGTACATAAAAAATTTGGTAAACAGCGAAATTGAGATTTTCAAATTAGAAGCTTTAGAAACGTTTATGTCTAAACATTCTTGTTTTGACACACGAGACGCTCATATAATTGGGGAGGAAAAAGGAAAAATTCAATCTTACAAAACACGGTTAGAATCTGTATTAAGTTCTTGTGATACGAAACATCAAATGTTGTCTAATATGCACAAGATTGTAGAACGACGCATTCGCTACCTAGAAATTGCGGAACAAAAAGGACTGATTGATCCAGATTCTAACCTTTATTCATTATTTGTAAAACGGCAGGTAGAATTTTCAAACAATGTTAGAGAAGCACAAAATATATTACAATTACAAAACGAACAAAACGAACAAAACGAACAAAAGTAATAACTATATATAAATAAAAAGTTAAACTATATTAAATTTTATTGAAAAACACCCAATGTTCTCTCCAATCAGCGTAACTTTTCGTTGCAAGATCTCCATCATACCCTGCAAGTATCGCACGTCGCATAATTTTTAAAGACGGAGATTTCGTGTTTTTTTTGTTTAGAATGTATTGTTTTTTCTTTAGCAAATCAATGTTTGATAAAGAATTTAGATCGTAAGGGTTATTCCAACTTGCTCTCATCCGTCTTAACTTAGGTGGTATGATTCTTTCTATTAGTTCAGTTTCATTTGTTCCAGTTGTTCCAGTTGTTCCAGTTGTTCCAGTTGTTCTTTTTGTTTCATTTTTTTCATTTGTTTCATTTTTTTTTTGAAACAAAGTAATTGAAGAGTTAGTCAAAAATTTGGACATGTTTTTTGTTAAAAAAAATGAATGAAATTTGAATTTTATTCTCAATAAATAAAATAAAATAAAATTTTAAATACCATAAACACGGTTATAAAAAACTTAAAGTATAAGATTATATGGTTAATAACACAAAAAATTCAAAAAGTAAGGTAAATATTTTTTTAGGTGTAGGTGTCATTTATTTTGTCTTTATTTCATCTTGTGTTTTATTGTATTTTGTTTCGTCTGGGCAAGCGTTTTCACCTCCATCAAAACGTACAGGGTGGTCTCCTAGCTCCTCTATTCCCGGGAGCTCTCGCATCTCTCCAACTGAAGAGACAGCCTGCCTTCCTGGGTCACTGGGATACTCGGGGCTCGTGAATTGCACACAGCAGTCTGATTGCGACAAATGTATTGAAAAACCGCAAGGAGAACCCATGGAATGTGTCACTGTAACCGGAGGCAACCAG
>Ga0075479_10001652_pt1 | contig 10145 bp, 4 predicted proteins | sample DEB08_DNA_8_FD_76341 | JGI IMG/M metagenome (GOLD analysis project Ga0075479, IMG submission 76341) | Aqueous microbial communities from the Delaware River and Bay under freshwater to marine salinity gradient to study organic matter... | ecosystem: Environmental > Aquatic > Marine > Coastal ... | reverse complement strand
GACCAGTTCCGGAGTAAACCACAACAACTGCTCTGCCTCGAGGAATCGAATCACTGCATCCTGCCAGCGTTCCTGCTTCATCAGGGCCAGTCCGGTCAAATACTGCAGTGTTCCCGGTGGCGAAAACATCATCCCGCCAGGTAGTCTGCCGGATCCCCGTCGTTCGCCCGGACCGTGCGCCATTCCTGACTCCGGAGGTCCTCCGGCAGCACGCCCGGGAAAACCAAATCCGTTGGGACCACGGGGGCCTGGCCCTCTCGCCCCCGGGCCGACACGAGAATCGAGCCCCCCTCCCGGTCGTCTTAATTCTCCAAGCCGCTCCGGATCTCCCGGCCGGCCACGCATCATTCCCGGCGTTACGCCGAATTCGCGGCCTCTGCCCGGAAGAGAACGCATGCGATCCCCTCGGGATTCTGAAATCTTCAGCAGTTCTTCGCACCGAGCCAGCAGCACTCCGGGATCCACCAAATCCCGCTCGCCCAACAGCAGACTGCGGACCGTAGTGAGAGACAAAGCTGAATTGTCACCTTCGGTGCCGTGTCTCAGTTCATTGCACAGTTCTTCCCACGCCTCATCACGGCCGGTAAACAGAAACAACTGAGGAATTCCCCACGTGGCCGGAGTGTTGGCGGGGACACCGTACTGCAGTGACCGCTCAAAATCTGCGGCAGCTTCTTCCCAAAGCCCCAGCCGCAACTGCAGAGCCCCACGCTCGTACCATGCATCAAACGAAGCCGGCTGCATTTCCACTGCCGCCGTATATTCGCTGAAGGCAGCATCAAGCCGATCATTCTCTGTGTGAGCCCGGCCGTTTGTCACCAGGACACTTGCTTCCCGCAACCGTGTCACAAATTCATCCAGCTCACTACGAGCTGCTTCGGCCTCTTTCTGCGACTGTCTGGCGACAACAAGAGCATCATCCTTTTCGTTACGCTCACGAATTGCTTCCCGCGTTGCACGTACGCTGACAACAAGGCCCGCAATGAGTGTCAGCAACACAAGTCCGGCTGTCACAAACGCAGGTCGGTGTCTGTGAAAAAACTTGGTCAGCAGATACAGCTTTGCAGGCGGACGCGCATCCACCGGTTCATTACCGAGGTAGCGACCGATATCGGCTGCCAGAGCTCCGGCAGATTCATATCTCCGCGTTCGGTTCTTTTCCATCGCCTTCATGGCGATCCAGTCAAGGTCGCCACTGATACTGGATGATGAAAGACTGGCTCTGATCAGCATCTCGGTGGCATCAGCATCGCTGCCGCGAGTACCGGTGCCGTGCGGCATTGTCGTCAGACGTGTACTTGGTCGCGGTGGATCTTCCTCGCGAATAATTCGTCGCATCTCATCGAAGCCCGCTGTTTCCAGGCGGCGGCGATCGAAGGGCGTGGTTCCGGTCAGCAGCTCGTATAACAACACCCCCAGCGAGTAAACATCACTTCGAGTATCAACATCCTCTGAACTGATGTCAGTCTGCTCGGGACTCATGTAAAGAGGAGTCCCCACGATCGCGGTGAAGCGTGTGTAAATGGTCTTCTCGGTTAATCGCTGATTGATCGCCTTCACAACTCCGAAATCAATCACTTTCGCCTGAGGCCGTCCGTCTGTCAGGGTCACAAGAACATTGCTGGGCTTAATGTCCCGGTGGATAATTCCCTTTTGATGAGCGTGCTGAATCGCAAAACAAACCTGCAGGAACAGATCCAGTCGCTGTTTGAGATCAAGTTGATGAGCATCGCAAAAGCCAGTGATGGGGCGTCCTCGAACCAACTCCATCACAAAATACGGGCGTCCCTGTGCCGTGGTCCCCGCGTCAAAGACCGCCGAAATATTCGGATGGTCCATCATCGACAATGCCTGACGCTCTGCTTCAAATCGAGCGATGACTTCCCGGCTGTCCATCCCCGGACGAATCAGCTTCAACGCAACCCGGCGGCGGACAGGCTGTCTTTGTTCGGCCACGTAAACAATGCCAAAGCCGCCCTCGCCAATCACCTCCAGCAGACGATACGAGCCGATTTCCTTTCCCAACATCCCCGAAGGATCTTCAACCGTCCCAACGATGGTACTGAGTCCGGCAGAAGCATCCACTTCCCGATTAATCACCGGATTGTCCAGAAGGGTATTCTGCTGGCAATGGGCGCGTACAAGCCGCTGCACGGAAACCAGTAATTCGCTGTCGTCACCGCAGGCTTCCTGCAGATACCGCATGCGAAGTTCCGAGTCTTCAATCTCGAGCGCCTGCCAGAATATCTCTTTTTCGCTGGATTTGGTCATTGCACCACCAATGCGTGAAAACCAATTCTGGAGTGACAGCGATTTTGAAGAGCAAGCTAGTTTTCTGCAGGATCTTCATCACCACCCATCGCTCGCTTCAGCCATGCCCGTGCATAAGACCAGTGTCGCTTCGCTGTCCGCGATGAAATCCCCATCACCTCAGCCGCCTCGTCACTGGTCAGGCCGGTGAAGTATCGCAATTCAACCAGCCTGGACATTTCCGGCTCTTCTTTCGCCAGTAGCGTCAATGCGTCGTCCAGTGCAAGCAGGGAAACATCATCCCGCTCACTGGCGACGGCGAGATTCTCGCACAGTTCTCGACGCTGGTGGTCGCCGCCGCGTTTCAAAGAATTTCGGGCTCGCGCCCGATCAACCAGAATTCTGCGCATTGATTCCGCGGCCGCAGCAAAAAAGTGCCCGCGCGAATCCCAACCAAATTCCTCGACGCCCGCTGTCAGTCGCAACCACGCTTCATGGACCAGAGCGGTGGGCTGCAGCGTCTGAGCCGCTCCCTCCTGCGACATCCGAACCGCTGCCAAACGGCGTAATTCCTCATACACCAGCGGCAGCAACTCCCGCGCCGCATGCGTCTCACCAGCTTCCAGTCGTTTTAATACGCCCGTTACATCCGGGTCCATTCGCTTCTCCTTGTGTTACCGTGCGGTCGATTGACCGTGTCGTCGCTTTGCAATGTGGAATAGCCCGTGAAACAACGGCGTGTCACATTTCAATCGAGGGCTCAGACCGGTCCACGAACACCCCGTCAGGCACTCGTCAAGACATTCGATGACGCAGGGGTTGCCACACGCATCACCCCGGCAGAAGTTCATCCAGATTCCCGACGCTGCTGCCGAAACTCTCTGTAGTCACTCCCATGCGTCGCAACATACTCACAAACAAGTCACACAGAGGACGATTTTTCTCTGCCGAAAAGACGTGATGTTCGCCGTGCTGCAGGCCGCCGCCGGCCAGTAATACCGGTAGATTTGTGTTCACATGGGTGTTGCTGTCTCCCATGTTGCTCCCGAACAGCACCATCGTACTGTCCAGCAGGCCCCCCCTTTGCTCCTGGACCTGATCCAGCCCGGCGAACAGCCGAGCCAACAACTTCATTTGCCGATGGTCCGCATCCCGCAGTTGTGCCAGCTTACCCTCATCCTGCCCATGATGACTCAAATTATGGTAATCCGCGGTGGTTTGCTGCTCCTCAGCCAGCTGAAATCGAGGTGTTGCAAATGCATCGACCATCAGTGTGATAATGCGTGTCGAATCACTTTGAAGGGCCAGAATCGCCATATCGAGCATTAACTGCAGGCGTTCAAAAACTCGTGCCGGTTCGGCAATATCCTGTGGTTCAGCTGATGTTATGGCAGGTCGAGGTCGGCCTTCCCACTCACGCTGACTGTGCATTCTCTGCTCCAGATCACGTACTGCAGTCAGATACTGATCCAGTCGCTCACGATCGTGCTTTCCGGCATGACGGCTCACCTTTTGCATGTCCGTCAAAAGGACATCCAAAATACTCTGCCGATCCTGCAATCGCCGAATTTGCTGTTGTGTTTCCTGTTTTGTCCCCTGCAGGAACATCGTGCGAAACAATCGGGCAGGGCTGTCTTCCACTGGCAACAGAACGCCGTTTCGAGTCCATGAAAGGCTTCGGTGGGCTCGATCGACATTCACACCGAGATTCAGCGTTTGGAACCGAGTGACGGGACCGAGCCTTTCCGCTGCGAGTTGGTCCAGCGAAATCGTATTTCGAAATCCACTGCGAGTCGGTCCACGGGCCGATGTCAGAAAACAATTCTCAGTACTGTGGCCACCATCAACATCAGGATGCGACATGCCACTGAATACGGAGAGTTTCTCCCGATACTCGGACAGATGGGACAGATAGTCCGTCAGTTCATAATCGGCCCCGGCTGTGGACGGGAAAAAATGGTGAGGCAGAACCCCCAGATTATTGGAGATGATCAGCATTCGCGGTGGCGAAGCTGAGTCGTCGGTCTTCACGGCACACCGTCCTGTTGTCCACGGCAGACCCAGCAACACAGCTCCCGATCGTAGCACGCGGCGTCTGCTTCCTCGATGCAGAGGAGTGATCATGGCTGCAGCTCCTTTCCACAAAAAATGGGACTCAGGACCACTTGTCTCAAGAGATCGCCACAGCGGTATCCGGAGCTCTCGCAGCTGTCAAGAATCACTTCCACCGCCTGTCGATCGGAAAACCTGACCGGTGTCCCCGTACTGTAGGTCACCAGCTTGTGAACAAAACCTTGTGCAAGGCCGCGTTCGTCGGCGGCAAGCAGTTCCTGCAATTGACGCACTCCATCAAAACTGCGTCCATCAGAAAGTGCCCCACGACTGTCCACAGCAGCCTTCAGTGCGAACTCGAAGTCGTGTCCCGCTCGGTCGATGCCCACAACCTGATCACCCGCTCCAAACCCGCGATAGCGTTCTCTCCAGCTTCCGCAGACATCAAAGTTCTCGAGGGCCAGTCCCAAAGGGTCAATTTCGCGATGACACACCGCGCAACTTGAGTCATTCAGGTGAGCGTGCAGAATCTCACGAATCCCCCGAGCTCCACGCAAGTCGGGACTGATGGCTGCAATGCCGGGGGGGGGCGGTGGAACACTCTGTCCCAGCAGCCGCTCGAGGACCCAGACACCTCGCACCACCGGTGATGTGGAACCGCCGCCGGATGTCACACGCAAAGAAGTCGCCTGCGTCAACAAGCCACCTCGTACACTGTCGACGGGAAGGAGCACTTTCCGCATCTGAGATCCGGATTGCGGTGGCAAGCCGTAGTGTTCAGACAGGCGGTCATTGACCCATGCATAATCAGCAGTGATCAACCCACGTACCGGCTGATTCCCGCGAAATAAATCCTTCACAAAAGCCAGGGTCTCCCGCTGCATCGATTCCAGCAGGTAGTCGTCGAAACGATATTCGGGATACAAGAGCTGGTCCGGCTCGTTCCTGCGAACTTGATTAACATCCAGCCAGTCGTCAGAAAAATCCCGGACGAATCGTTCAAATCCCGCTCCCGCCATCAACCGCTCCACCTGTTCCAGCAGTCTCTCTGTTGAGGCCAGTTGTCCGGCAGCAGCAAAACGACGCAACTCCGCATCAGGAGCAGTCGACGTGAGGAAATATGCCAGACGATTTGCGATGGCGAAAGAACGCTCCTCAGGTGCGGAGAAGAACCGTGGTTCATTGAGATACAACACGTGTCCTGAAGCAAGTAGTGCCTGATAACCAGTCAGCATTGCGTTACGAAAGCTTTGACCGCCATCCATCAACGATGCTGTCAACTGCGTGAACGGTTCCAGATCGCTTTCCGGCATCGGGCTGAGTGCCGCTCGGTCAGCAAACCGTCTCAGTAAACGTCTTGCTTCCGCAGTCTGCTCCCCCGGCCCAGGCCAGGTCTGGGGGCCCCAGTGATCAAACAGCGCTCGATAAGATAACGGTTCTGATTCTGTCAGCAGCCCCTCTGCCTCAAGCCATTGGAATGCCACGCCAGGCTGCCCCGCTGACGGAAATGGCGGATAGCGATATTCAGGTGGACCGCCGTCGATGTTCCGAGCCAGTGGTACGGGAAGTCCCAGCACACTGTATTCAAACGTTTCCCCGGCTTTCAGCAAAATCTCAGTTTCATACTGCTTCTGCTGCGGTTCGATATCCAGCCAGCCTCCGGTTGCCCGCACGTCCCCCGACACGTCCGGCCCCGAGGCTTTGCGGGCACGAAATGTCATCGGCACAGTCCGCTTCGCCGGGATCAGGACGAAGCCCGGTTGCTGAAGAACGCTGCGGGCGGAGAAACGTATCCTGTAACGCCCGGTTCGTGAAGCTCGAAACCCCTGCGGATAGCCGTAATAGGGCCAGTGAGCAGACCGAAACACCGCCATCTCAACAGGGAATTCCGGGATCGTTTGTTCTGCCTCTGCCGCCGAGATGCCCCGACCGTCTCGTGCGAAAAACATCGCTTCACGCCCGCCGAATGTTGACGCCGCAGCAAACAGGGACCGACCATCAGCCCGGTAAACTTCGGCCGGTTCTGTCTGGTCCGGAACGGCAGCAGCCTCATTCAGAGCCAGCTCTGCGGCCGTGAGTATCGCTGCAAGCTGCACGCGAGACAGATCCAGTGTGGATGCCGCGCGACGAAACCCATGTCCCCTCCCGTCCTCCGGCAGCAGATCCTGAATGTCGAGATCCGGTAAATGCAGCAGGTCTCGCAACGTCTGTTGATACTCGCCACGCGTCAGCCGCCGCAGTAGACCACGTCCCTCCCTGCGAACTTCATCTCCGTCCACGGCCTGCAGCAACGGGGCCAACAGCTCAACAATCTCTGCCGGATCGTCATTCTCCCGCCGCGCGGTTGAAGGTGGCATCTCACCGGACTGAATTCGATCGTGTATCCGAATCCAGATCTCGCGTGCAGACCGTTCCTCGAGGTCACCGGAGACAGCACGCAGGTCCAATCCACCGGCTGGTTCATTCTGCACGTGACAGTCCGCACAATGCCGGACGATGAGGTCCCGAACCGTTTGAGAAACGTCTTCCCCCATTAACGGCGCGGGCAGCAGACAGACCACGATCAAATGAATTTTGACTCGCAAATTCATGACAGCAGCTCTCCAATCACTTGTCCGTGAACATCGGTGAGTCGTCGTTCAATTCCATTGTGATACCAGTTCAATCGCGTATGGTCGATTCCAAGAAGGTGCAGGGCTGTGGCGTGCAGGTCATAACTCATCGTTACACGGTCAACCGACTGATACCCCAGATCGTCCGTTGCACCGTACCCGGTGCCTCCTCGAATTCCTCCTCCCGCCAGCCAGGCGGTGAACGCATCACCATTATGATCTCGTCCCTTTCCACTGGCCCCCTGTGCCGCTGGCTGACGACCGAACTCGGTGGTGCAGATAACCAGCGTTTCGTCCAGCATTCCGCGTGCCTTCAGGTCCTTTAGCAGGCCCGAGGCACCACGATCCAGAACATCTCCCCAATACCCGTGATCACGCGGCAGATCTTCGTGACTGTCCCAGTTCGGCCGGATTTTTTTTGCAGTCGTATTCTCAGCGCCGCAGTAGATCTGCACAAACCTCACTCCACGCTCGACAAGCCGCCGAGCCAGCAGACACTGACGTCCAAACCCACCCGCTTCCGGGTGTTCCAGGTGATACAGTGCGGCTGTTGCCTGGCTTTCACGACTCAGGTCGATCGCCTCAGGAGCACTCAACTGAAGTCGCGCTGCCATTTCATAGGCACGAATCCTTGCTTCCAATTCGCTGCCTGAACGGCCGGCAGACGCATGTTTACGATTCAGCCGCGCGAGAAACTTCAATGCCTCCTGTTCGCCCCCAGACTCCGAAAAGGATTCCGAAGGAAACAGATCCGGCAGAGGCTGTCGGGAGTTCCCCAGATTCATTGTCGTTGCCTGATGCCGTGCCGGAAGAAACCCGGCCCCCCAATTGATCACGCCACCGGGCGGCAGTCCACGTTGATCAGGCAGAACAACAAAGCCCGGAAGATTTTCGGTTTCACAGCCCAGACCGTAGGTCACCCAGGCCCCCATACTTGGAAAACCAGGCAGCGTAAAACCGGTGTTCATCATGAAGCAGGCCGGTCCATGCAGCGCTGAACGACTCTTCATCGAATAAATAAAGGCCATCTCGTCGACGCAATCGCCCAGTCGCGGCATCAGGTCACTACACCACAGACCGCTGTCTCCACGCTGCCGAAATCGCCAGAAACTGCTGCGGCAGTTTCCAGGCTTTGAGGCAAAGAACTGCAGGTTCCCGTCAGCGTCAAACGGCATCCCGTTTCTTCGCTTCAGTTCGGGCTTGTAGTCGAACGTGTCGACTTGACTCATTCCGCCTGGGCAGAAAATCTGGATCACAGCCCGCGACTTTGCCGGATGATGCGCTCCCGTGCTGCCATCATCGGCCAGCAGGGCTGCACCGGCAATTCCGCCGAAACCCGCTCCTGTCAACTGGAGAAACGTTCTCCTCGATCCGTTCCATAAACCGTCACCCTGAACGTTGTGACTCAGCTCACTCATGCTGCTAATCCACGTAGATGAATTCATTCGTATTGAGCAGCGCTCGACAAATGTGGAACAACCGATTCTGTTCGGGAAGTTCGTTGATCCAACTCAACTCCTGAACAGTCGGCAATCTCGTCAACGCCAGTTGGAAAGCACATTCATACTGTGCAGCAGGCTGATCGCCGACTGATTGACGAATTCGTTCGGCAAAATGACGAGCCTGACGCAACATGAAGTCATTATTGAACAACGTCAGAGACTGCAGAGGCGTTGTTGTGGTCAGACGCGTCGGTGAAAGGTTGGCCGGATCCGGACAATCCAATGTGGACAGAAAACGGTTGGGGCTTGTGCGAACACGATATCGGTAGATCGTCCGTCGCCACAATTCCGGACGATCAGCAGTCACGTACTCATAAATGGGCGCGTAGGCGTCCTGATACGTGAAATCTTCGAAGCCTGGCCCACCAGAGGCTCGATTCAGGCAGCCGGACACAGACAAAACAGAATCCCGAATCGACTCTGCTTCGAGACGGCGCATATTCTGTCGCCAAAACAGTTGATTCTCCGCGTCCAATGCCATTGCAGATTCACGCGGCTGACTTGTCTGGCACCACGTTTCACTGGAAAGAATCAGGCGATGCAGAGACTTGAGCGACCAGTCATTGCGAATCAGCTCCGCGGCAAGGAAGTCCAGCAGTCTTCGCTGAACAGGCGGGCTTCCGGCATTCCCAAAGTCGCTTGGTGTGCGAACAAGCCCGGTGCCAAAATGCCATTGCCAGACTCGATTCACAATCACTCGACTGAACAGAACATTGCGGTTGTCTGTAACCCATGCAGCCAACGCAGCCCGCCGGTCTGCGTCACTGGACGTTACAGTCTCCAGCGACGAATTCAGCATTTTCAGCAGAGCAGGGGCCTGAGGAGCAATTGGTGCCCCGACAGCCTGTTCCGCGTCTCCCCGGGACAACATGCGAATTTCCGGCACTTCGGCGGCTGCAACCACCCCAAAGAACTTTGGCTCGGTCCCCAGTGACGCGATGGCCGCTTGCAGGGATTCTTTTTGAGCGGATAGTTCCGCAAGCCTCTCGGTCATCTCAGCCGACTGATGCGACGGTAGCAATGCGCGAATCAAAGGATCACCAAGTCCAAGCTGATCATGGCTGTATCCGTTGCCCCCATCAGTCGCGACAAATGTCAGAAACCGCGTTTCAGGCGAAAGATCGAGGGCGACAGCATGCAGCCCGGACTCTCGTTTCAGCCCTTGCAGCACAGTGGCGAGTTTCCCGTCAAGAAATATTCGCAAGTCCGCCGAATAGCTTCCCTCAGACCCAAAATAGCCGACCTGCGCAGTCAGTTTCAGATCGAATCCGTTCGGTGCAGACGTGCCATCGGACGATTCCGAAAAATGTGGTCGCAGGGCATTGAGATCAAATGTGATTCCACTGTTGGCATGCAGCCCCAGGAAACTGTGACCATCGGATGTAAAGTCAATGTTGTCCAGCCGGGGGGAATACTGACTTGCAACAGGACCATTGCGAATCATGTCCCATGCAAGACCGCTCGTATCAGGGAGATCCGTTACGGTCAGCCCTGTGGAGGTAATCGGCACCGCGACGTTGCCCTCACCATCCGGTATGAACACGCCGTCCACAGCCGGAAACTCCACTGGCGAATACCGGTTGACTCGCACATTTCCAGGATTGCCAAAATCACTTGTGTGAGCGTTCCCGGTCCGCGCATCCAGCCCATGGCGATAGCCCCCCCCTCCAAATCCACTGCCGCCGCCAACAATGTCAGCCAAATCAATCCCGGCTCCCTGCTGGCGAGC
>Ga0075479_10001648_pt1 | contig 10154 bp, 7 predicted proteins | sample DEB08_DNA_8_FD_76341 | JGI IMG/M metagenome (GOLD analysis project Ga0075479, IMG submission 76341) | Aqueous microbial communities from the Delaware River and Bay under freshwater to marine salinity gradient to study organic matter... | ecosystem: Environmental > Aquatic > Marine > Coastal ... | reverse complement strand
TTTTTCAAAGATCCCAAGATGCAGAAATATTACGACCGAAATCTCCAGAGGGATCTTGGTAAGTTTCGAGCGCGCGCCCAAAGTGCTCACAAGTCCAAGAGTTTTGAAAAGATGATGTATGTCCTTGTGACTGATTCGATTCGTGATATCATCATACAAACCATAGGTGAGATCACGGAGTACATGAAGTCCATGGGTGATGTTATTGTCAGTGGCGGTGAAGCGTTTAACTTGTACACAGACTTTGAGGATCGTATTATCACAAGTGATATAGACGCGAAGTTTGTTCCCCGTCTCCCAGTGAACCCACAATATTTTGGGAAACTTCAAGCGACGAAGCTCATGCTTTGGAATAAGATGGGAGAAGTCGCACAGCGTTTGAACCTAAAAATCAAGAATCGAATCCTCTTATTGAAAAAGAAAAACCCGAAACTTTTCAAATTCTTGGGTGTGAGTTTCAAAAATTCTGGTCCATTTGTCACGAGAAGGTACACCCTCATCAAGAAGAAGAAAACCAGAAACGATAACAAACCTGGTAAGAGTGATGTGTTCATAGATGTCGAACTTTTTGCCCTTGACCTCAATATTCGTTACTTTTCACCAGAAAATGGGCGTATCGAAGATTCCACTATAGGTGGTATTCTTGATATCCCATTCATGCGTCCAAAAGAGTTTGGGTACGAAGTAGTCTTGTCGAGGCGACGTGGTATAACGTATCGCAATCTAAACACAGGTAAACTTGTCACAGATAACAGGGTATACATTGCGAGTAAAGAATTTCTTATCGAAGACATCTATTTGATGCACAAGCTGAAACTTAGACCTGAAAAGAAGGAAAAGGATCGTCAACGCCTCGTCAAATTGGCACAAATCTTCGATAAGCGTATCAAGTCGTCAGACTCTATGGACAGCGTTTTTAAGCGTGTGAAGGGGAAGATCGTCAAGCGAGCCCCAGTGGTAAAGAAAGATGCTAAAGTTCCTATGAATCGTGCAAAAAAGGTTGATCCATACAAATATAAAAAGTTTACGACTAAACCGTCAGATGATAAACTTTCAAAACAACTCGTGCATGGCCTTAAACCTGTCGTGAAAAATACAAAGATCAATGGATACAACAAAACATCAGGGAACAAGCGTTTTAATTTGAACACACTCAAATGGAAGAATGTCAAGAACAATTCGTATGTGAAAAATGAATACAATCTCAGACCAGAAAAGGCGTTACCACTTCCCAAAAATATGAACATCACCAAAACTCTCTATGGGTATAAACCCAGGAGAAATCAATGGGTGTCGAAGGAGTTACTCAATAAGGCTGCAGCCATACCATTTGTTGGTTTAAAGAAATGAAACCATACCTAAACATAAATGATCTACAACACCCCCACCAAAGGTGAGGACGGTCTCTACTTCGTCAAGACTCTCAACGATGATAAGCGTAAGTGTTTTGTCCAGCTCAACAAGGTGAAGGTGACTGATGTGTCAGGGGAGGTCGTCATGGATCTTGGTTCGGAGGTGAACACCCAGAAGATTCACACCATTGACACTGCTAATCTTGAGGCTGCCCTCGAGAACTGTGAGTCTTGGTTCGGTAAGAAGGTTTCTGATGGTGTCATCAAGGGTGCCTACACTTCTAACTTAAATGACACTGTGATGACTTGCGACCGTATCGAGGTGACCAAGGTTTTCAATATGCAGCAGGAGCCCATTGATTTCGATGTTGTCCAGCCCGACAAGACCTGTGATGTCATCCTCGAATTCGCCGGAATCTGGTTTGCTAAGAAGGCTTTCGGGCCCACTTGGAATGTTGTCCAGGTCAGGGTTCACGATGACCCCGAGCCCATCCTCGACACTTACCCAGACGGGTATGCTTTTGTCGAGGATGAGGAATAAAAAAATTGTTAATACTATATAAAAGATGATGAAGGGCCGTAACCAGAACATTCTTATGTTGGTCGCCGTAGCTGCTCTTATTTTTCTCCTTTTCACCATGAACTCTAAGTCTGCTTACTCTATCAGCGAGCGTGAGTACTCCGCTTTTGGCCCCATGGCCGGCCCCACCGCCGGCCCTGCTGCCGGCCCTTCGGGTGCGCTAGGCGATAACATGTGCGGCGGTATGAAGCGTGGCACTGGTCTCGCCTCGTCGCTCCTCCCTCGTGAGGTTGCCTCTGAGGAAGACTTTGGACAGTTTGCCCCAGACGACATCCTCAAGGGCCAGAACTTCCTTGAGCCTCGTCAGCAGGTGGGCTTCCCCGAGACTGTCGGTGGCGCGCTCCGTAACGCCAACCAGCAGATCCGCAAGGATCCCCCCAACCCCAAGGAGCCCTTCGTGTGGAACAATTCCACTATCGTCCCTGACCTCATGCAGCGTGGTCTCTGCGCTTAAAGATTAGATACATATAAATATAAATGACAACTGTTACTCCTGATCTCTCCGAGAATGTCTCTAAGCTGGTAGAGCTCACAAAACAATTAGCTGAGGCTAAATCTGATATTAAAGTCCTTAATCAAGAAGAGAAGCGCCTTAAGGAGAATGTTAAGAAGCACATGATGGATCAGGGGATTGACACGATTAACCTCAGGAAGGGTAAAATTAGCATTCGTAAGTCTGTCAGGAAAGCTGGGATGAACAAGGATGCTATCAAGGAAGGTTTGATGACTTTCTTTGGTGGAGATGAAACTAAGGTGGAAGGAGCCCTAAATGCGATTAAAGATGGTCTTAAAACAAAGGAGTCTACTTCTTTGTCGCTAACTGGTATAAAGGATAAGCCTGAGAAAGAAGATAAGTAACTAACTATGGTTTGGAGCCAGTACGTATATGAAGCCTCTAACGGATTTGATCCCGATGTCAGTGATGACGATGGGTTCGATGATGAACACACTCCTCTGAATATCGAAGACTGGGAAGTCGAATACTCAGATGAACTATGGCATATGTGGAATACCACCAGAACACTCCTCGACGATGCTCGTGTCGAACCTAAAGGAGAGTTTTGTGACTTTGTGGAGTTTTGTTATAATGAACACGATTCATACCATGATCGTGTTGCGTGTGAAAATGAAGAACTTCTTCATTATATCTGGAAAAGACTCAGGAGGATTATTAATGATAATGGTCTCCATGAAGAAATGATGCGTGGTGCCACATTCTATCATTTTGTTGAATATGCTAAAAAATATATGTACCTATATTAAATGCTTCCCGATATCACTTCCCAGAAAGTCGCTATCCCCGCCGCTCTTTTTTTGGCGCTCAGCCCAGGTGTTCTTCTTACCACCGACGGATCCAAGGTCACTTTCATGAACCGCAAGACAAACCAAACTGCGATTTTCTTCCACGCCCTCGTGTTCTTCCTCGTGTACAGCCTCATCGCCAAGGCGATGGGTCTCGTGCTGACCAGGACCGATCTCGTCGTGACCACTGTGCTCTTCCTCGCGTTGAGCCCTGGGCTTCTCCTCACTCTCCCTCCTGGTTCGGGTGGCGTTGTTCGCTCGGGTCAGACCAGCCTCGAGGCGTCTCTGACACACGCGATCGTCTTTGCTATAGTTTTCGCGCTTTTGCGTCGTCAATTTCCTCAGTTCTATTAGGTAGGAAGATGAAATACCTCGTATTAGGACCGGCTTCCATGGGGATCTATTCCCTCATAGGTGCCTTAAAAGCGCGAGAATCTCAACTCGTCGATGTCAGGGAAATTTCGGGGTCTTCCGCTGGTGCAATCTTAGCACTGTTTTTGGGGGTAGGAATGTCCATCGATGAAATTACTCAAACTTCATTAGATCTGAATGTCCCCAATTTTGTTAAGATACGCATAGGAACCTTTTTTAACAAATTTGGTTTTGTTGATATGGCACCTATTCGTAAAAAGTTTGTGGAAATATGTGGTTGTGACCCAACTTTCAAAGATATTGAAATGAAGATTTACATTTCAGCCTTTTGTATGAATACCGCAGAAACAGTCTACTTCTCTCGAGACACACATCCAGATATGAAAGTGATAGATGCGGTGTGTATGAGCATGGCTGTACCATTCATATTTGCATGTGGTAAGTATAATGGTGATACATATGTGGACGGTGGAATGAAAGAAGAAATTCCTCTGACACCTTTCTTTGATAAAAAGCCACACGAAATCACGTGTATAAAAATTAAAATGAATCGACTGTATCGAGAAGATATACAAACACCAAAACAGTTTGTCGAAACACTTATTCGCTCGGCTCTCTCAAATAGGGTGATGTACAATACACCTATAGAAACCATTGAAATCAATGTAGAAGATACAGATGTATTTGATTTCAACATGAGTTACGAAGAAAAAATTCAATTATTTAATCGAGGATATACTTTTTTATCAGCCTAATATAAATGGATGTAGAGACATTCAGTGTGAGGCTGACCACACTTCCTTACCTGACTAGAACCGATGTAGCTTCTTATCAGCAAAGGTCCAAAATAAAAAGTGTAAATCTCAATGAGCTTTTACGAAAAGCTCAAGCAATGAATGCACGACGCCGCAATTTTAGTATTCAAGAAAAGATTCAAGAGTTTAAAAGTCGCGTTGCAAATTTATCTCTACCTAGAGACATCTATACTAGACTCGTTTCTACGATTACCCCAGAGAGTGATGTATCAAAACTCAGACAAGAAGCTGAATCGATCCTGGAAAAGAGAAATACACAACAAACTGGTCAGTTTAAAGTAAATTTTTTCGAAACGATCAAGAGATTGAATCTGGACAAGAATGACGTCAATAGTCTCGTTCGTCGACTGGATCGTGGCGAGGATGTGAGTCTGTTAACTAAAGAAGCATACGATTTACAGCGGAACCGACAATTGAAATCCGTATCTGATGAACGCAAGTTTCTTAAAAATGCTTTAAATCGTATAGGGCTTAACCAAGGTGACAAAAATGGTCTTTTGTCTCGATTTCAACCAGAAAAACGGGTGGTCGCACAGCTCATTCAAGAAGGTAAGAGATTGAAACAGCAACGCGACCTTGAAGTTGTTGAGAAAGAGAAGCGAAACTTGTTTAAACGTGTCAGCACTCTAGGCGTCAATGGTCAGATTTTGAAAAGAATCGGCAATGTGAAAACGAAAAGCAATGTTTTGGCGTTAAAAAAGAATATAGAAAACAAGGGAAAAAACAAGAAAAATACTCAAATTGCAACTCGTAAACTGAACTTAATTTCACTAGTGAAAAATCTTGGTATGTATTCACAGTTTGCTGGGGAGATTGAGAATATACAAACACTAAAAGATGCGAATGTTGTTCAAGTTACCATTCGAGAGGCGGGGAAATTAAACCTCGTGAAAAATGCGTCAAATGTCGGAGACTTTACGAGTAGAATCATGTCTATAAAAAATGTGTCACAGCTCGTACCTATGAAAAATCTCATCGAACAGACTCGGAAAGAAATGAAGGTTGCCAAACAAAAAGCTGAAAATGATAAACTCAATAAACGCAAACAGCTGCTGTCGTTCGAAGTTCAGAGTGCCAAGATTCCCGAAAACAAAAAGAAACTTTTTACTAATCGACTCAAATTGAAGAAAGTTGATATACCAAAATTACAGTCAGAGTTGAACAATGTGATAAAGAATGAAAAGTCAAAGAAAAAGCAAAATGAAATAAATGAATTGAAGAGGTATGCCACACGGTTTAATGTTGATCCGATACCTTTCATTCAGGACTTCCAAACTTCGAACAGTTCACTCAATGCGATCAAGAAGAAAGTTGATGAAGTTGTCATGAAGAAGAAAACACTCAAAGAGATGAAAAATGCATTGAACCAAAGGATACGAAAAGCTTCACTGAATAGAAATTTTGGTGAAAAATTGAAAAATGTTAAGACTAAAAACGCTGCACTTACTTTAGACGGTGAAATTGAAAAGGCTTATCAAAAGAAGATCAAAGCCAATAAGAAGACATTGTCAAACCTGGCCATCGAGTCTGGACTCAATCTCATGACTGATATTACAGCAATTAACACAATAGACGCTTTGAAACAGGCGAACCAGGTTGTCAAGTTCCAAAGTAAAGTACAACTCGAACAGGTGGCCAAGCGTTTGGGTGTGAATGTGCCTATTACAAATGTTCAGACAAACAAGAATGTGAAAAACGTGAAGACGAAAATTGAAAACGCCTATAATGCGAAACAAAATCAACTCAAAAATCAATTCGATCGTAGAAGACGTCTTGAAAAGGCAAATCTTGAAGTGTTTCTAAACAAGTACAGTCAAATATTAACCGGGGATGAACGAAAGACGTTTCTAGAATTTTTTGATAAAGGTGCTACCCTTACCGCACTCAAAACAAATATTCATCGATACACGACAAACAAGAAACGAGCACTCATAAATGCCAAGGTGTACGCCACACGAACTTTCCTAAATGCACTGGGTATGGCTCCAGGATATCAGGAATTCTTCGTAAGACGTGTCATAGCTGGGGAAAATGTGAACACTGTCAAGAAGGATGGTAAAATGTACATGACACGTGTTCTCAATGATTTGAGGCGTAGCAATGCTGATAAGATGTCGAAGTTTTTACAAGATCTTAAGATTAAACCTCAAAATGTGGATCGAATCATGAAAAAGTTTGCGACGACATACATCAACATGAATACCCTCAAAAATGAAGCTAAACAAATTGAAAACTTTAGGAACCATGGTAACTGGGTAGAGACAAACGATGAATTTTTAGACTTTGTCAATGAGTTACCAATGAGCCAAGGTGATAAGGTTAAAATTAAGTCTAATTTCGACAGTGATTTTGTAAATTTTAACGCAATCGTAAATACAACTATAAAGACGGCACTCAATACTCAAAATGAAAAGAATAATACTATTCGGCGTGAACTCATGGCATACATAAATAAACACAAACTTAACGTGTACAATAAACGAAAACTTATGAAAAAATTCAATACTACCAACAAAAATGTGAAAGCTATAAAAAACGAAGCCAATAAGATAAAAAGAAATATCATAATTGCTGAAGAATTGAAGAAGCGTGAAGAGCGTTTGAAGTATCTCGATACATTCAAGATTCTGACCAGCCGTGAAAAGATGTACCTGTTATCAAAGAATAATTCAGAAGCTGAGAAGTATCATAACCGTCGTAAGAGGGAACTTCGATTTAAACTGCGACGATACATCGTTGACAAACTTGGCCTCACTATGGACCACCCTGAAATTATGAAGATTTTTGAAAAGTTTGATACAGCTCCAGAAAAGTATGATGAATATGCTCGAAGAGCCACCGAGATTAAAAGGTTAAGGAATGAAAAGAATCGCCTTAAAAGTAAAACAAGGAATACGAAAATCTTAGAAAATATAACCGAAATCAAAAATCTTGTCGATGTGGCTAAGATCAATAGTAAAATTAATGAGGATTTTATGATCAAGATGAAAAAGAAGTTATCTGATCTCATTTTGAATTCAAACATGAAGATCAAATTAAATCTATCGACGGTTCGTAACCCACAACAAATCAATGCAGTCATGGTAAATATCAAGAAGGCATACGAAACCAAAAGATTTAAGGAACTTCAACAACTGAAAAGGTCACTCATAGGTCTCGCACCACAAAATCAAAGTGAAATTCTTCAAGAATTTGTCACGACAGATATACAACTCAAAACATCCATGAAGAAGGTTATGGAAATTCGTAAGAAAATGACTGAAGAAAAACACAAAATGGATCGTGATACTTTACATAAATTAATGAAGAATCAACTTTCTCTAACAAATAAAGATATAACTGATTTACTCACTGAATTTGACAAAGTGAAAAATGTTGAAAAAATAAGAGTGAAAGCGATGCAGGTGAAAAAGATGCGCATAGATGAAAAGATTGCTGAAAATAGACTGAAACTGGCGAAGGTACTGGATGGAACCGATCTATCCAATACAGACAAGAAGTCGATTTTTGCAATGTATGATAAGAAACCTGATAGTGTCATGTTATATGAAACCGCTGCGAAACAGCTGAGTTCGACACGCAAGAAGGAGCTCAAAAACAAAGAGAAATCTAATCTGACAGCCTTACTTAAAACACTTAAATTATCAAACACAAATTCTAAACAAATTCTAAACAGTTTCGAAAGAGTTCCAGATTTTAAACTTCTAAAGGCCAAGAGTGAAGCGATTCGCGTGCGTAAAATAAGAGACCGGGAGAAATTACTAAACGCTCTCAAACCACTGTCTATTTCTGAAAATGATCGAAAACAATTTTTAGCCAATTCGGATAATGTGAACAAAGTTATACAAAAGGCTCGCAATTTGGATACACAACAAAGATCAAAAAATACCCTACAAACTCAACTTAGACAGTATATCGCTTCTAAAAAACTTGGAAACAATGCCAAGAACCTTCTCAACCAAGTCAACACCACAACCACTCAAGACGGTGCGAAGTATATTCAAGAAAAGGCCAATCAGATGAAGATGAAGCTAGATGCCTCTAAGTTAAGTAAAAAGAAGGCAGAACTTTCTCGATACATGAACGATATGAAAGTGAACCTCGCTCAGAGAAGAGGTTTTTTACAGAGAGTACAAGGTAATACAAATATCAACACAATCAAACGAATGATTCAACAAACCTTAAACGCAAAAAATAAAAAAGAAAATGCAAATGTGGAACGAAGAACTCAAATAAAATTGTACATCAACACATTGAATCTTCCAGCTTCTGAAAAACAAAAATTATTACGCATCCCTGGCAATATAAGCGTAATCAGGCGACAGGCGACGCGACTCTTGAAACAGATCGAAAAGAATAAACTTAATGCAACCAAAGCGAAAGCTTCTATTCGGGCTACAAAAAAAATGAATAATCAAAGAATACTCAAGAGTATACAAATAGCGCAAATGCGCAATACGCGAGTCAAAGCACGAGAACATTTAAAATCTCTTAAACGCGGAATAACTTTGAAGGATAGACAGCTTCTCCAGCAACTGAATGCCCAGCGTATCACCTTACCACAATTCAAGCAGATGACAGTCAGTATATAATCTATACAAGATGTTCGACACACTTTTTTGTTAGTTTAATATATATGATCGACGCGTGCGACCCCGACGCGGATTTAGATACTCTCAGGAAACTCATAAGGATGAATACTGGGAAAACTATTAAACTCACAAAAGAAGAAATATGTGGGGTGTATGATGACATCCAGGGTGGTAAGTTGCCTTTACCTCCTCTTGTCATGAACTCCAGTAAGACCTATTTGATCGACAAGAAATCACCATTGACATCGAAAGACTATGAATTGTTTTTCAGATCTACAGTCAAACGTAAAGATCTCGTCCGTCTTGCGAGAAAAGTTGGACTCAAAAAGATTGAAAATCTTAAAAAGTCCGATTTACATGATGCTATTGGTAGACGTCTCAATGGTATGAATGTTCATGAACCAGTGAAGTTTTCTAGAAAGAGAATTATCACAAAAAAGTTGATCACACCGACAAATGAAGTTGGACTCCTGAACAATGCAGGTGTCGTGAATGAATTGGGACCTACAAAAGAACCAAATAGGTTGAACAATCTGGGTCCCAAGAATGAGACAAATGGGCTGAACAACCTGGGTCCCAAGAATGAGACAAATAGGCTGAATAATCTAGGTCCTAAGAACGAGACAAATAGGTTGAACAACTTGGGTCCCAAGAATGAGACAAACAGGTTGAACAACTTGGGTCCCAAGAACGAACCAAACAGGTTGAATAATGGGTTTCCGAAAGCGATAAAGTTCAAACCACCCAGTTTTGCGCGACCTTCTACAAATTCTCAACCTAGTACCCGAATTTCCTTTCCAAAAGGAAGTATGTTTATGAAGGGAAGTAAACCCAAATTTTTGGGAGGAAATGTACCCGCTGCACCTCAAAAGGTAAATATGGGGGTTGGAAACAATCGAATCAACCGTGTTCCCAAAATTGTGAAACCAGAACCTAATACACGTAAGAAAACGACATTTTTTGGTGGTTTCTTCGGTGGTTCTAAACCAAACACAAAGAACACAGGAATCAAACCCGAACCCAACGCGAGAGTTTTTCCCAACAAGAAGAACATTGTGACCCCTAACAATAAGAAGAACATTGTGACCCCTAACAACAAGAAGAACAATGTGACCCCCAATAATCAGGTTGTACCTAACAA
>Ga0075479_10001646_pt1 | contig 10156 bp, 9 predicted proteins | sample DEB08_DNA_8_FD_76341 | JGI IMG/M metagenome (GOLD analysis project Ga0075479, IMG submission 76341) | Aqueous microbial communities from the Delaware River and Bay under freshwater to marine salinity gradient to study organic matter... | ecosystem: Environmental > Aquatic > Marine > Coastal ... | reverse complement strand
CGTGTTGGTGTCGCACGAGCTTTGGGCGCAGACCCCGACGTCCTGTTGATGGACGAGCCGTTCGGAGCGATCGACCCGATCACGCGTGATCGCCTGCAGAACGAGTTCCTCCGGCTTCAGGAAGAACTCAAGAAGACGATCGTGTTCGTCACCCATGACATCGACGAGGCTGTGAAGATGGGGGATCGGATCGCGATTCTGCGTGACCAAAGCGAGATCGCTCAGCTGGACACACCCGAGCACATCTTGACCGACCCAGCTGATGAGTTCGTGGAGAACTTCCTCGGCTCCGGCGCCATCTTGAAGACCCTCACCCTGCGTCGGGTGAAAGACATCGAACTGTCCCCGCTCGTCACGCTGAAGGAGCCCTTCCAGCGCGATCAGGCTCTCGCGATGATGAACAAGGCCAACACAAGCGTCGCCGTCCTCCTCGACAGCAACAACCACCCCACGAGGTGGATCGACGAGCGCGCGCTGAACCGGTCATCGGGCCTGGAGAAGTCCGGCCGTCCCATTTCGGTTCAACTCCAGCCAGAAGACACGTTGCAAGATGCCTTGTCGGTGATGCTGACCAGCGCCGCGGGTATGGCGGTTGTGGTGGATGCGCGCGGAAACTACCTGGGCGGATGCACGGTGGAAAGCCTCGCGCACCTCCTCATTCAGACCGGATCCGAGAACTCAGGGTCGTGAGCACCGCGGTAGTGCTGACCGCCGAGGATGCGGAGGCCAAACCGACTCGTCGATGGAGATCGGACTCGCTTGACCTCGTCGTGACGCCTGCCCTGTTTCTTATCCTGTCCGTTCTGCTCTTCGTCGTCTGGAACTACTCGGAGTTCGATCAGACAACGACCAAGATCCTGGAACCGGCGAAGTTGCTGCGTCAGATGCAGGAACAGTTGTATGTCGCTTTCTGGTCCACCGTCCTGGTCATCGTGATTGCCGTTCCCATCGGCATCGCGGTGACCCGTGAGGGAGCCCCCAAGATCAAGGACACCCTGGTCAGCGTGCTGGGGCTCGGCCAAGCCTTGCCCGCGTACGGCCTCATCGTGTTGTTCTTCGTGTGGCTAGGCCAGGGAGCAACGACAGTCATCATCGCGCTCGCGACGTTCGCGCTGCTGCCGGTGCTCCGCAACACCATCGTCGGCCTCGAGCAGGTGGACAAGTCAGTGATCGAAGCCGGCAAAGGCATGGGAATGACCGGCTTCCAGCGACTGGCCAAGATCGAGTTGCCGCTGTCTGTTCCGGTCATCATGGCTGGAATTCGGACAGCAACCGTTATCAACGTAGGCATGGCTGCGTTGGCATTCCTGATCGGCGGCGGCGGCCTTGGGGAAACGATCAACGCCGGCCTGAAACTGAACCGCCCGACCGCCATTTTCGTCGGTGCAGTTCTTGTCGCCCTGGTCGCTCTTGCTTTCGATTTCATCGGTGGTCTCGCCCAGCGCTATCTCCGCCCGAAGGGAATCTAAGTCCAATCGCTAGGCGCCCTTTGGGGGCGTCGCCCGCGTGCTCGCGCTCGGTTTCGCCGGTAATCCGGGGATGGACGACAGTAGGAACAGCAAAGCCCCCGCGAGAGTTCCGAGATTTGCAATCCGCGGGTAGATGGCCTGATCCGTGAGTGGAACGATGTATGCCCCGAATGCGGACATCACGAAGAAGGCGGAGCCGACGATGTTCATCATGGCTAACTCGCGTGCGCCTCGGCCGTTGTCTTGACGGTGCTGAATGGGGTAGCGAAGTGTGAAGAACATCCAACTCGCGATCAGGAAGCACAGGGCACCGAAGAGGTCGGGGACCCAAATAATTTTCTCCTGCTGGGCAATGGAGAGTGATCGGATAAAGGCCCCGGTCATGGAAGTTTGGAACAACAGGGCACCGATGGCTTGAATTCCTGCCGCGCGGGAATTCTTGTTCGCCAAGTGCCGCATGGCGGACGTATCGTCTCGATGGTTGATTTTCATCCGGCGCCCTTGGATGAATTGGATGAAGGCTCCGACGAGGTAGAGGCTGGAACCAACGAGGTAGACGACATTGGTCATAGCTGTCGACAGTCCGCGGGTGAATGGGAGTATGGCGCCTAGGCAGAACAACACCGAGCCGAGAATGAAGGTGATGGCGATCCACCAGCCAGGGTCACGGGGCGCCCAGAGAACTCGTGGCTGGACGAATTGATGCAACAAGAATCTTCACCGCACTCGGGAGGCTCGGCAGAATGAATGAACGTGTGCGCTTGAGTGATCAAGCATTGGGAACGCTACCTGATGATGTGCCGCGCCCTGCGTACGTACGTGCTGATTGTTCCGTTGGCATTGTGCATATCGGGGTGGGTCACTTCCATCGTGCTCATCAGGCGCTCGTTATCGACCGACTGCTGACGCAGGGTCGGGCGAGCGATTGGGCGATCTGTGGAGTGGCGCTCCTGCCAACGGATGAAGGTCTTGCCCGTGCGCTGCAGCAGCAATCCGGCCTCTACACCCTGGTGGAGAAGCCCTCGACCGGCGAATGGGATTTTCGAGTGATAGGAAGCATCACTGAGGTGCTTTTTGGACCGGACGACCCTGATGCCATTCTCGATCGCATGAGCGACCCCGCCACCAGGATCGTGTCGCTCACCATCACCGAAGGTGGATACAACCTTGTCCCGACAACGGGCGATTTTGATCTGGCGAATGACGATGTACGCCGCGATCTCGCGAATGATGACACGCCGGTCACGGTTTTCGGGGTGGTGACGGAGGCGCTACGGCGGCGACGAGTGGCGGGTGTTGCACCGTTCACCGTGCTGTCGTGCGACAACATCCAGCACAACGGTGATGTGGCGCGTAACGCATTCTCGTCGTTTGCGGAGGCGCGAGACGCTGAGCTCGGTCGATGGATGCGCAGCGAAGTTGCGTTTCCCAATTCGATGGTCGACCGCATCACCCCCGGTACCACCGACGAGGACGTTGCGTCAGTGTCGCGGGAGTTGGGGATTACGGACAAATGGCCGGTGTTGTGCGAGCCCTTCTTTCAGTGGGTCATCGAAGAGGACTTTCCGTCCGGTCGACCGGAGTGGGAGGAAGCCGGCGTTCAGATGACCAGCGACGTCGCTCCCTACGAGAAGATGAAGCTGCGGCTGCTGAACGCCAGTCACCAGGGTCTGGCCTACTTCGCCTCGCTCATGGGTTACGAGTACGTGCATGACGCCGCACGTGATCCACGTATCGCGACTTTCTTGCGGCACTACATGGATCGGGAGGCAACGCCGACACTGGATCCGGTCGAAGGAGTCGACCTGGATGCTTACAAGACGGAGCTGATCGAACGTTTCGCGAATCCTGAAGTGAAAGATACGGTCGCTCGCTTAGCAGCGGAGACGTCCGATCGAATTCCCAAGTGGCTGCTACCAGTCATTCGTGAGCGCTTGCTCGAAGACGGGGATATCCGATGCTCGGCAGCCATCGTGGCGAGCTGGGCTCGATATGCCGAAGCTGTGGGTGAGGACGGGCTTCCGATCAATGTTGTCGACCCTTTGAAGGATCAGCTCGTGCCCATCGCCCAACGACAGCGAGAGCAGCCGCTCGCCTTCATTGAAAACCGAGAAATATTTGGAGATCTCGTGGACGACGAGCGTTTTATCGATCCGTACCTCCAAACTCTGCAACGGTTGCATACCGATGGTGCCGAGGCGACGCTGGAGTGGATACTTCACGTATGCAACGAGTAAGCATCCTCAACCCCGACCTGACGTTGACGCTGAGTCAGCGCTCGGTACCCGAACCGGGTCCGGGGGAAGTGCTCGTCCGAGTGAAGTCCGTCGGAGTCTGCGGAAGCGACATTCACTACTTCGAGCACGGTCGAATCGCCGACTTCATCGTCGAAGACCCGCTGGTGCTCGGTCACGAAGCCTCCGGTGTCGTGGAGGGCCTTGGTGATGGCGTGCAGGATCTTGCTCGGGGCACGACGGTCGCAATGGAACCGGGTGTGCCATGTGGCGCGTGCCATGAGTGCCGATCGGGTCGCTATAACCTCTGTCCGGATGTGGAGTTCTTCGCGACGCCACCGATCGACGGTGCTTTCTGCGAGTACGTGGTTCTGCCTCGGGCCTTCGTGCATCCGGTTCCTGCGCACGTGTCCTTTGACGCAGCTGCACTCGTGGAGCCGCTCTCGGTGGGGGTTTGGGCATGCCAGAAAGCCAACGTGTCCCTCGGCACCCGAGTAGTGATTACCGGCTGTGGACCCATCGGCGCTATCTGCGCGCTGGTTGCGCGCGCACGCGGAGCCGATGTAGTCGCTGTGACGGATATCAATGCACAAAGACGACGCAAGGTCGAAGACCTCGGCTTCACCACGTGTGACCCCGCGATGTCGGCGATGCCGGAAGCGGATGTTCTGTTGGAGTGCAGCGGCTCCGCGTCTGCAATAGATCAAGGAATACGTTGCCTGGCGCCGGCCGGAGTCGCGGTGCTCATCGGCATGACGCCGTCCGACACGGTGCCACTTCCTGTCGGGGCGCTTCAAGGCAAAGAGGTCTGGCTGACCGGAACGTTTCGATACGCGAACACTTATCCCACAGCCGTTGATTTGCTGTCCTCAGGCCTCGTCGACCTCGACTCCATCGTGAGTGCGAGTTATCCCTTGGAAGAAGTCGAAAAGGCGCTGACCCACGGGAAGAGTCATCCCGCTGACATGAAGGTGATGGTCCACCCCTGACAGTGCAGGGAACTACTGAAGTCGCTCCTGCACGTCGGCCCCGGAGGGCTCAGCGGCTGTCGAGCCGTCAGGAAAGACAACGGTGGGGACCGTCCTATTGCCGTCATTGACGGCAAGAACGAACTCCTCAGCATCAGGAGCCTGCTCGATGTTGACTTCTGTATAAGGAATATCAAGCTCGGTGAGTTGTCGCTTCAACCGAACGCAGTCCCCGCACCACGAGGTGGTCAGCATGGTGATGGAACCTGCCTCAGGGAGCCATTTCGTGTTGGAGATCACACTCCACGATAAGCGATCTTCGGTCCAGAGCGCGAGGCGAGCACGAATTTCAAGATGTGCCGGAGAGTCAGGAAAAGTAAACTCCAGCATCATAACCAGCCGGAAGCCTGCGAGGTGACCGGCTCTTTGTCTCTCGGGAGGTGTGCGCGGTGACATCTACGTCGCGAAGTCGTGTTGTCGTCGTTGGTGCCGGCTTTGCTGGCCTCGCGTGCGCTCGCGCCCTTGCGGATTCCCCACAGGTAGACGTCACGCTCATCGACCGCCAGCCCTATCAACTATTCGCGCCCTTGCTCTACCAAGTGGCGACCGGCGGGCTCCCAGAGGACGACATTGCCTACCCGGTGAGAGCCGCGATCCCTGGAATCTCCTTCGTGAGGGGTGAAGTCGCCAAAGTCGATGTCGAGGACGGCTCGTTGAGGTTGAACTCCGGTGCCGAGATTTCCTGGGATCGCCTTGTCTTGGCCACAGGAAGTATCGGAAACTCCTTCGGCATACCCGGAGTCGATGAACACGCGTTGCAAATGAAGGACATCCGTCAGGCTCGGGCGATCAAGAACCGCCTCCTGGGAACATACGAGCGCGTTGAACAAGGAGAGCAGCCGAAAGAAGATCTCCAGGTTGTGGTTGTCGGCGGAGGACCGACGGGCGTTGAAGTAGCAGGGGCAGTAGCTGAGCTGCAGAAGCAAATGGCCCACGAATTCCCGACGATCGCCGAACACGCCCACGTGACGCTGATCGAGGCGGGTCCTCGACTCCTCCCGTCCTTCTCTGAGCGGTCGAGTGAGCGAGCCAAGAAATCGCTCTCAAAGCTGGGGGTCGAAGTCCTCCTAGATTCGGCCGTCGACCGCATGTACCCGTCTGACATTCACTTGAAGTCCGGTCGGATCGTTTCTGCGGGGACCACGATCTGGGCGGCTGGAGTCGCGGCAGACCAGCAGTGGACGTCTCTGGGCGACAGCGATCGACTGAATCGACTGGTGGTCGATGAGAATCTGCAACTGAGTCACAACGTCTGGGTCATTGGCGACATGGCGCATTCAAAGGATGATGATGGTCAACCATTACCGATGGTGGCGTCCGTCGCTATGCAGCAGGGGCGGTACGTCGCAGGCGTGATGACCGGAAAGAAAAGCGGGCCCTTTTCCTATAAGGACAAGGGTCAGATGGCGACAGTGGGTCGCCGCCTGGCGGTGGTCGAGCTGCCCACTGGCCTGCGGCTGCACGGAACGCTCGCGTGGCTGTCCTGGCTGGCCCTGCACATCTTCTACCTGGCCGGTGGTCGACACCGCGTCTCGGTCATGGCGGACTGGTTCTGGAATTACCTGGCCTGGGGTTCAGGTCCCAGGCGCACCGTGCTGGACTGATGTCAATCACAGAGCCTTCTTGCGATGAGCAGCAACCTCCGTGCGCAGGCTCTCGCGACTATCGAGGAACCGATCGAAGTTGCAGCTGTAGTCGAGAGCGGAAGACTGACCTCGTGTTGACGGACAGTGACCGGGTTCAGGTCGACCGATTGAGGTCGGTTCCCTTCGCGTCGGCATCAATGTCGCTACCTGCGTCAGCTGCGCAGGTGTTCTCGGTTCTGGAGCGCCCGGGGCACCTGGAGCCCTTCCACCCTTTTTGCCAAGAGAACACAGCGCTTGCCTGGGATGAGTCTGAGCGGAGAGATCGGATTGTCTACCTCAACGGAAAGATCTTGGACCGCCAGTTTGTGCGATGGACCCCGGACGAGGGCTTCGAGCTACTGATCGGTGAGTCCATCGATGAACGATCCCTGGTGACGTGGTCTCTTCATGACGACTCTGCTGTCTCGACAACGATCACCATCACGGTGCAGCCATACATCTACGTGGGCAAGCCACGTATCATCGTTGCCAGTCTCCATGCCCTGTGGATCCGGCCACGTTTGAACGCCTACCTGACATCCGTGGTCAACGGCTTGAATCAGTACCTCGAGACCGGTGAGCGGGTGGCTCGGAACGCGTGGGGCTCTCATCCGTGGTTCTCACGTTGATGCTGAGGCGGCTGCCTCGAACAGCGTCTACTGCGGAGTCACGTACCCTTCCATCCATGAAGCGATTTCCCTCAGCCGGTGCGTCCATCGTCCTCGTTCTTAGCGTCAGTGCGATCGGACTTACATCCCCCGCGCACGCAAGCGGTGTGAGCCCTTATCAGGCAAAGATTCAGGGTTTGACGACGTTGCAGAGCGCAGTCCCGTCGGCGAACGAGTTTTCATTGTCTGTCGCCCCCCAAGTGGGGTGGAACGCAGGGTTGGAAAGTCTGCGCCCGCCGCCAGCGGCGATGTATCGGATGTGGGACATGGATGTGGCGTGGAGAAACGTCAATCCCCAACCCGGTGTTTTCGACTGGTCGATCCTCGATAGGCGTATCGCTCTCGTGGAGTCCTGGGGAGGCAGACCATTCCTTGTGCTCGGTCTGACGCCCCAGTGGGCCGCGCAAAATCCCGCGGCTGGTGACCCGCGCTGGGGCGCGGGAAGTGCGAGCCCGCCAGCGAATATCGACTACTGGAATACCTATGTGCGGGAGGTAGTCAACCGGTACGGCGGCCGCATCGCTGGCTACGAATTATGGAATGAAGCCAACTTGACCACCTTCTGGCAAGGCTCCGCGAGCGATTTGTTCGAGATGTCGCAGAGTGCCTACGGCATCATCAAGGCGGCGAACCCCGGCGCGGTGGTCGCTGCACCGTCCATCACTACGCGTTTGAGGGGATCAGCAACGCGCTTCACATCCGCTTTTGCGGGTGAGGTGGCAAAGAGCGGGTCTATCCCGTTTGACACGTGGACCATTCATTCCTACCCGAATGGAGACGCGGGTCGCGATTTTGAGACGGGTCAGAATTCTCCGCGCATGGCAGCGACCGAGCGGGCTGATGACATCATCTCGTGGCAGAACGCCCTAGTGGATGCACTCGGCCCGGATTCGCCGGCCCTGGGTATTGGGATTTACGACACGGAGGTGAATTACGGGCTCAAGGGTCCGGGGATTCGCCCGGGAGTCGATTGGTCGACTGAAGATGGCAAGCAACTCATGGACTACACCTACGCAGATTCCCGGCTGTTGGGAATCACGGCTACCTTCTGGTACCAGTACACGGCAGCGGATTACTCGCTGCTCGGTGTTCAATGGAGTAACACCGGAGGCAACCAACTCAGCGCCACCTGGGACTCCCTAAGGGCAAGAGGACCGAGCGACCAGCGATTCAATTCCGTCAGCAGTCGGTTGTTTCTCTCGCGCAATAATGACTATGTCATCCCAGTGTTCAAGTCGTGTTTCATTCGCCCAGGAACATCATGCGCGGGAGACAAGCTCGGAGGAGCGGACCTCAGCGGAGCAAACCTGTCCGATATGGACTTCACCGGTGCCAACTTACAGCAGGCTCGGCTGGCGGGCGCGACACTCAACAACACGAACTTCACGGATGCCTTCATGAAGGGCGCTGATTTCTCTAACGCGCGGGGCGTACAGACAAAACTCGGTGCGCGGTCTCTCGCGCGTGCGAACTTCTCTCAAGTGCGGCTCGAGAATCCGAAAGCGACGGGCTCCTCATTCCTGAGGAGTAATTGGACGAAGGCGTACGTGAACAACGGTGATTTCAGTTCGTCCAACTTCTACAAGAGCGACTTTGAAGGCGCCGCTATCAAAAACACAGATATGCGGGCAACGAAGTTGCGAGGCGCGTCATGGAAAGGGGCAACAGTGAGCGGCAGTGATTTCAAGGGAGCCGTGGGCAAGACGCCGTAGGTTCGCTGGACGTCTTACCGGAACCAACTGCGGAACCGCGAACCCATTCGTCGAACGGTTTTCTTTGCGCTGGTCGCCTTTTGACCCGCCCAGCGCTTCTCGTTGGCAGGACCGGGGGGGTCTATTCGTGTTGGGTTGGCAGTTGATCCATAAGCAGGGTGTGTGGAAAGGTTAGGACCCACGGGGCCACTGCCGCACTCACGATGGAGTTGACAGCATTGAGCAGGAGCAGCGAGACCCGCACCCCGGCGTACTACTCACTCATGGATTGCCGCGTGGAAGATTTTGCGGCGATTGTTGAGCAGCCGGTTGACCCTGATGACTTCCCGTTGGCCGACAGGATTGATCAGGGGGTCGTTGTTTACGAGAGCAATTTGCTGCGGTCCCGCATCGGTGAGGCGACGGGTCGGCTGGAAGCCCAAGCAGAATTTGTACGGGTGCTGGATGAGGGCCCGGGAGTTCTCGTTTTTTCTGGAGCTTTCAACGACGATGGTGTCCTCGATGCGGCAACAGATGTCTTTCGCAGAATCATCGAGGCCGAGAAGGTAGCCGGCACGGCGGCCGGTGACCATTTCGCGGCCCCGGGAGCCAATGATCGAGTCTGGAATGCGCTGGAGAAATTTGCAGTCGAAGATCCGGATACTTTCATCCGCTACTACGCGAACGACATGCTTGCGTTGATATGCGAAGCATGGCTAGGGCCGCGCTATCAGGTGACGTCGCAGCTCAACCAAGTGAATCCCGGCGGTAAAGCACAAAGTCCCCACCGCGACTACCACCTGGGTTTCCAGACAATGGAATCTGCACAGGCATTTCCCCGGCACATTCATTGGATGTCGGCAATGTTGACCTTGCAGGGAGCTGTCGCTCACGTTGACATGCCGATGGAGACCGGACCAACGTTCTTGATCCCAAACTCCCAGAAGTACGGCCCCGGTTACATCGCGAGTCACCTGCCCGAGTTCCAGGAATACTCAAACAAACGTGCAGTCCAGGTGCCGCTTGGTCGCGGGGATGCGATCTTCTTCAATCCGGCGTTGTTTCATGGCGCGGGTGAGAACGTCTCGGACAGCGTCCGTCGCCTCGGCAACCTACTTCAAATTTCCAGTGCGTTCGGTCGGGCGATGGAATGGATCGACAGGGCTCGAATGATCAAGGCGATCTACCCATCGCTGGTGACGTGGAAGGCCTCCGGTGCCTCAGAGGATGACCTACGAAACGCCATTGCAGCAAGTGCAGAGGGTTACGCCTTCCCCAGTGATCTCGACTCACACCCACCGAGTGGCAGTGAGCCACCACCTGCTCAGGCCGACCTGGTGACCATGGCCTTGCGTGAAGAGTGGTCGCCAACCCGCCTTGCTACTGCCCTTGAATCTCTGTAAACACGACAGCTTGTTGACGGTACGTGTGAGGCCGATGT
>Ga0075479_10001638_pt1 | contig 10175 bp, 18 predicted proteins | sample DEB08_DNA_8_FD_76341 | JGI IMG/M metagenome (GOLD analysis project Ga0075479, IMG submission 76341) | Aqueous microbial communities from the Delaware River and Bay under freshwater to marine salinity gradient to study organic matter... | ecosystem: Environmental > Aquatic > Marine > Coastal ... | reverse complement strand
ACTTCAGGATGTTGAAAGCAATTCTCAACATTAGACGCAAATGAGTATGACTGATACTCACCAACGTGCTTCTGGATCTTGCTATAAATCTCAAAGCTAGACTTAACTGCCTCATCAGGAGACAACATAAGTTTTGAGTTAGCAAGCAATCCAGCAGTCAAGACACAAACACCAAGTTCCTGTGGATGGTTTAAAAATGAACGTAATGAACGACCGTTATCAGTGAAAGAAGCCAACAGGTATGCAATATCAGCTGCAGAACCTGTTGGTTGTTCAGGATTTTGAGAACTCATTCAATTTCCTCCTGCTCTTTTATATGATAAAGAGCAACATAATCTTTCTTGATAATAGTCTTAATGAGTCCTTCTGTTTTTAATGCAGACAGACGACGACTAATAGTACGATGATTACGTTCAAATTTTTTAGCAATAACAGTGATAGGCAGAAGCACTAAATGTTCGCCTTCAAAAACAGATGATTCTTCTAAGAGGTATTCGTAAATACTCCAAGCAAGATCATCCATCAGATTATTACTGATAGAAGCTTTCACCTTACTATTATTAACTTATTTGTACTTTAGATTCTACGATAGAATCTTTAGATTCCTTATTCTCATTCCAATAAAGAATACCTTTTTTTGCAGACTCTAAATCCATGGTCCAACATGGTTCAAAGTCTTCTTTACGTGGGTAACAGTAGAGGGTATGACCAGTGTTCCCATGCTTAAGAACTTTAATGGTGTAACCCTCGTACTCAATTGGATCAAGGATTTCAGATTTTGTACCGCGATAACGGAACTTACGCTTATCTGCCACTTGTGGCTGGTAGAAACTACCTTAATAGCGTAAGTGTACAAACCTTTGTTTAACCGTAATCTCCAATCGATTCTTGATTTTTTCTTTGAGAAGAGCGTTCAGACAAACGTTCTGCTCTACCACCTTCCGTCATGCTGCGTCGAGGAGATCTAGGTTTTTGTGAATCTTGCTCTGGTGCAGAAGAATCAGTTCTTTCTTTTCGTTTAATTACTTCACGAGCTTTACGCTTAGCAAAAGTTTTACCTTCTCTTCTTCTTCTTCTATCTTCTTCTTTTTCTCTTCGTTCTTTGGACTCGCGTCTAGCTTTTCTAAAGTCATCAGCAGAAGAATCAGTTCTTTCTTTTCGTTTAATTACTTCACGAGCTTTACGCTTAGCAAAAGTTCTACCTTCATCTTCTTGGATTTTTCTTCTTTCTCTTCTCTTGGTTCTCTCGCGTCTAGCTTCCCTAGAGTCATCAACGGAAGGTTTGATTTGTCTACGTTCTTCTCTGTCTTCAGAAGAAGGTCGAGTCTGTGAGCGACTCATTGGTGTACCTTTGCTAGCGCCCATTAAAAAAATAATTATGCTAAGTCTATTGTAACAAATAGACTTAGCTCAATTAAAACTTATTTATAATAAACTTCTCTAGTTACAAGATAACGTTCTAAGTCTTGAATTGCCTGGTTATAACCTTTAGTCCAATCTTCATTTAATCGTGAGTTACCTAAATAAGCAATACGGTTAAGGGATAATTTCCGTAAGATCTCTTGTTTCAGTTCTTGGAACTTTGACTTTTCCATTGAGCTTTTTAGAACTGTCATTGATGATAATGGATCCGTCTTGTTGTGGGTGGAAATAAAGTGAGTCTCCTTCAGACCAACCAGCTATTTGTAGCAAGTCTTCAGGTAACTCAATGATGCCTTCTTCAGAAACAGAAAGTCTCCAAGTTGTTGGCTGCTCATTGGGATTAGGTGGATTTTCCATTGAAGAATGAATTATGTCCACATAAAAAATAATCCCCCAAAACCAAATGGCAAGGGGGATTTGCAAACTGTAATCAAATTATCAAGTTGTCAGTCGTGTCCTGCGTTTGTAAGTAAAAGCAAGCCCTGGTACAAGCTGTGCGACAGGAGGAACGTCTTGTTTCTCTTCTGTAATATCTTGACGTAACCGTTCTTTATCTGCAAGCTTTTCTTCTTTTACTTCAACAATAGAATCATCTTTAATTCTAGTTATTGTTGTAGTCTTAATCAATCCATACTCTTTAATCTGATCATCATCCCATTCTTGGAAGTTATCAACCAACCTAGCCTTAGATTTTTTAATGGTTGCTTGATACTTATTACCTGTTAATGTCTTATCAATTAAGTTTTGCTGGTACGCAAACTTGATAATGTTAACAAGATTATCTTTATTCTTTTTCCATGCATCACGTGCTGCTTTAATTTCATCCATCTCTGCTTCAAGAGTTTCAATAAAATGATCGCAACGTTTTAACATTGCAATAATATTATCAAACTTACTTTCTTGACGAGAAACTAAATCTTGTAAATGTGCATGTAGTGCTTCCTTTTCATCTTCTGGAGTATCAGGAAGCTCTTGCAAAAAGCTGAGGTGTTGAATTGACTCAGACAATTGCATGAAAGAAGCGTTGTCAGCCATGGTGTTGAAGTGGTGTGAAAGGATTAAAAAGGTGGGACTTACGCATTAAGCTGCCCAGTAATTTTACTTAGAGCGATTCATATTCATCAAACCAGCAACAGTTTGAGAATATTGAGTTAAGTGATAAGGAGGATCTTGTGATAAAGCATCGGTCATCATCTTCCAGCATTCACCTGTTGGAAGACCATCTGTACCGTAGACAGGACGTTCTTTCCATCCTGAAACTGGAAGCCACTGTGCTTTAGCTTTGAGACCATCATTTGTAATGCGGTAAAGAAGATTACCGCGTCGATGATCAAAATGGTAGACACAAATGCGAGGATGGAAGCTATCAGTAGATTGTTCTTTCGCATAAAAACTAAGGGTCTTTAATGCAAGACTAGATTCATACCATTGAAGATGCTTACAGATGGGAGTAAACTTAATATCTGTAAACTGTTCAAACTCAGATTCTAGTTCTAAGCGGTTATCATTCATTTGTGACCATGAATCACAGCTGCACATTTTATCGTGGTGCATCAAGAAATAGATGCGTTGAACGCCATCACGATCAGTTGAGATACGAGGTACACGGCCTAGTATCGGCTCCAGTGCGTCGCGTGTTGAGCTAGGTCCATAGTCAAGGGCAGCGACTGGAGTGCCTTGCCACGACCCTTTAGGGATGGCCTGGGACCAGATTTTATAGTCAAAGAAAGAAGGAGTACGAGTTCGATGTTGCCAGAAATTTTCAATAACTTCTTTACGTGATAAAAAGATATTAGTATCTTCTATTTGACAATTTACCAAGTCACCTTCTAATGAAATGCTAGCAATATCAGTTGCTTGGATGCTTTCAAAAGTTTTTGAATGATCAGGATAACGTTTATGGAAGGTATCAAGAATACGACGCCGACCATAGATCATTTTTTGCCCTTCATTAAGAAGGGCTTCAGTGATAGGTTCCATGTGGTGTTGGTTTGGTGTGCAAAGGATGCTTTTAAAGACTTCCCAGGTCTATAAATCATTCAAAGTTATGAGCTTTGGTAAGAATAATATGATCTTTTATAGGATAAGATTCATCTTCTTCAGATTTATTTACAAGGTCAGAAAGATCAGGCGGTTGATAATTTGGACCTTTAATTAACTTACCGTCAAACCGTTTAACTGGCTTACCATCTGGTCCAAGCTTAGACATATTTGATTTATGAATACGATCCATTGCTTCATTTAAATCCCAACCTTGAGATAAAGCATATTGAATGCAAACATAAACTAAATCACCAAGTTCTTTAAGTTGGTCGTCTTCTGATTCAAAATAAAAAGCTTCATGAAATTCAGACCACTCTTCATCGATCAATGTTTTCTGTAAGTTCCGATGTGTTTTCCCATCGAGACAACCGTAAACCTTGCGAAATTCCTTGCCTTGTGCAATTAAATCGTTCATCTTTAATTAGTTTCAATGTTTCTTGATAGCCAGGGCTATCAGGAATACCAGCATCTTTGAGAATTTTGGTCCAATTCATTTTCCTTGACCACGATAGATCTTCCTGCCGGAAGATCGTTTGGTACGACCTGTAACTTTAATGGTACGAACACGGCGACCATTACCAATCCGAGTACGCTTTGGCTTGCCTTCAACAAATGATCCACCAGTCAGACTTTTGCGTGATGCCATTTTTGACAAGAGAATGTTTAAAGTCTAAAGATAAAACCATAACAAGTCAAGAGACGTTAGAGTTTAATTACATAATAAGTAATTGATGGAAGATTTTGAGATCCTTGCTGTTCCATTTAATCCAGAAGATTTTCAAGAAACTTTAGAAGATCAATTCTTTGTTGCAAAGATTACTCAGTCCTGTGCAAAGATTGATGATGCTTATGAATTAAAAAGAATTATTGAAAAGCTTGCACAACTTGCAGCACAACGGCAAGGTTTAATTCGTGGCCTGTGCATTAGGTTAGCAGCAGCTGAAACAAAAGAGCAATAAAAAACCGACCCTCATAAGAAGGCCGGTAAGTGTCCCACAGATTTCAGTCTAGCGATCAGAACTGAATTTCTCCAGTGTCTGCATCACGAGCACCCATCAGAACACGGGAGCTGTCACCACCTGTAACAGGAGGAAGAGTGAAGTCAAGACCTTCTTTTACTGCATGGAAACCGATCTCTTTGGCGCACTGGTCAAAGAAACTCTTGGCATAGACCTCAGGAGGGCAGCTTTCCCAGACTTCTTCGATGAAGTCAATGTCATCTTCTCCTTTAGGAAAGAAGTTTTCAATGGTCTTTGCAGAAGGAGCAGTCCAAGATTTTGGATAAGCAATCCAGCTCTTGTTATTCTCACCGTAAAGCTGAGAACTAAAAGTTGGGGTAAAGATTGCTGCAGCTGATTGTTTAGGGTCAAAACCAGAACCACCTTTAGAGCCGGTGTATTCTGCGAATGCTCCTTCCAGTTGTTCAATGAATGTGCCGTAAGCATCAGTAAAGAGCTTTGATGCTCCTCCATGAATGGAAAGGAGGATTGGCTTCTTATGAACTGGTGTACCATTTGCATCTACCAAGAAGGTAAGGATCAAACGGCGACGCTTGAAAGGAGAAGGCTTACCAGGATTTTTTTCTTGGAACTCATCATAAAGATATGAGTCCCTAGGATAAATTCCTTCGATGCCACCTTTATCAGAATTTTCGATGAAGGTTACATCTTTACGAAATCCGCAATGGAGAATAACCATGCGGGGAGTCTTAAAGAAAATTCCTTTGTTGGTGTCACCGTTGTTGTACTGGTGCTCATAATCTTCTGCATCAGGGAACTGATCAGCAGAACCAGTCCAACCAATGCGAGAAAGAACATCTTCCTTTAAGAAAAGACCGCACATGGTCTTGTCATTAAGGATTTGACAATTGCAAAAGTCTCTTAAAACACCTTGATATTTTTCGGTGTTTTTGTAACGATCAAGAACGCTAGGCACGTTAGGTACAGGCAGTTGAGTAGTGGATGAGTTTTAGGTCATCCCAGGACCGTGACCTAGAGTTTAGAAGGGAAGATCATCATTGTCAGCAGTAGCAACAGTAGTTGTTGGTGATGGTTGAACAGCACTTTGATAAGGCTCAGCAATCACTGGCGTAGGAGCTTCATGCTTCTGTCCATTAGAAACCATACGGACTTCTTCAGATTCCTTTTTCTTTTTATTAGGACCAAGGAATGAATACAAACCAGCACGAGTGCGAATGCTATAACCGCCACGTTTTTGACCTTCAGCATTGGTCCAGGTGCTGTAACGCAAGACACCTTCCATACTCATCAGTCTGCCAACATGACCAAGGCGTTCAATCCTGGTGCAATCATCACCCCAAGCTTCAATACGGAAACTAAGACTGTCTTCCCAGCTGTGGCCTAAAACTTGTTGTGCAGGTGCATTACACATAATTGTGAAGTTCAAAAGATCTTCACGTTTCTTTTCATTCATGTAACCAATACCACCAGTCAAATTGACTTTATTTAAAGTCATTGCACCTTGAACAACTTGCAGCTGTTGATTAGGAACGATATACATCTTGTAATCTTGGCGACTTGGATAAAGACGACCATTAACAAGAAGCTTAATACCTGGTGCAAAAGCATCAAATGTTTCACCTGCTGCACGATTAGGCATCAAGTAAAGAGGTACATCTTCACCACTCTTACCAACTTTTGGTACATTAATTTGCATGAAACGCAAACCACTATCAGTGAAATGTTCACCGACATAAGTTGCAATTCCTGTGAAAGTGTTCATTGTTTTTTAGATTGAGATGTGTTGATAAGAAATGCCCGCTTCTTCGAGCATCTTGGCACCAAGAATAAAATTCTCTAGCCAACGTGAAGGAACATCTTTGTTTGATTTAACAAAGATAGAACGAACACCAGCATTGATAAGGACTGCAGCGCAACGGCTACAGGGTTGAAATGTTATGTAAACATCGCAACCATCAGTGCTTACACCATGAAGTGCAGCTGTTGTTACAGCATTAACTTCAGCATGGACAGTCATTTCATATTTAATTTCTCGGTTTGTAAGTCGATCCAAGCTATCACTAATTCCTCTAGGAAGCCCATTGAAACCTGTGGAGATGACACGACGATCTTTGACCAAGATACATCCAACTTGTGTTGAGGGATCTTTACTCCATTTCGAGACTTCTTCAGCAAGAGACATGAATCGTTCATGCCATTTTTGTTCATTGATTTCATCTTCAATCAGTTGAGTTGCAATTGATTTCATGATTTGTCAAAAACTTTATCAAGACGTTCTAGGATAACTTCTTGCAATGCAACTTGACGTTGAATTAATGAATCTACAAGAGCAACAAGATCATCATTCATCTGTTGCAGCTCTTGCATATCAAAATCTTTTACTGAGTCTCGAATGGAATCTTTGAGATTGATAAAGTCGTGAACAGGATCCATGAAAAAAAAGCAATGTAAGTACTGTATTGAATTAAATATAAGTGTCAATAAATAAATAATTAAAATCAGTGAGTCTCCATCCAGTTCTGTCCAACCCTGGCTTCACCAGTCAATGGACACTTCAGATCAAAGTACTCTCCTGACTTACGAAAAGAATCAATTGCAAGTTGTTTAAATGTTTCAGTATGTTCTGGTTTGACTAAAGCTTGTACCTCATCATGAACGTGTGCAACAAAACCCCAGTCTTTACCAAACTCAAGACCAGCAGCAATCATATCGTCATAAAGAATTGTTGTTGCTTTTTTAACAGCAATAGCTCCTGTTGATTGTAGTAGTTGATTCAATGCAGAATGTTTAGAACGAATCTGCAACTGGCGACCATCAATACCTTTAAGATAATTACGTTTAACAAGAGCACGTTCAATGTCATCCTTTAATTGTTTAATTGCAGGAAGATTTTTATAGAATGTGTCAATTGTTTGTTTACCTTTACGGTACTGTTGATCATCAGTACCTTCAGGCATAATGATTGAACCTGTTTTCTTAGCACCACCTCCATAGAGTATGCAATAAATCAGGCGTTTTGATAAATCTCTTGTTGCTTTAGGTATTTTTAAAACATCGGCACTATGAATACCAAAGAGACAAGCGTTATGGAAATGAATATCCCTATCAGGGTTACTAACAAGGGCTGCATAATTTCCTTCATCGTAATGGGCAAGCCATGCTCCGAGAGCACGCAATTCGAGTCCTGATGCATCAGCTCCAACTAACTTCCAACCTTCAGGAGCGTGAAACAATGCTCGACACTCAGCGCCATAAGCGTGCCCAACAGAAGGAACTTGCGCCATATTTGGCCGTTTGTGACTACAACGTCCACTGATGCAGGCATTGGTAACAACTTCACCGTGGATCCGGCCATCATTATATTTTGTGCAGTGTTTAAGCCACGCTTCTTTACCTTCTGCAAGTTGTCCAATACGTTTATTAAGTAATTGATATTCAGCTAACAGTTTAGCTTCAGGATATTTAGGTCCAAGCTTTTCAAGAACTTCATCATCTACTTTCGGCGCACCCTTCTCCGTCTTATTGAAGATGATGTCCGGGTATTTCTGTTGTAAACGCTTTGCGGTTTGTTGACGAGAAGCTGGATTAAAAACCGTAACTCTTGTTTTAAGTTGTTTGCCAGTTTTTTCAGACCACCTCTCTTCCTTGAGCGGGGGAAAGATTTCTTGGAGTTCATCTTCAAGTTCCGAACGACGTGCTTTAAGTTCATTGACTAATGCATAGGCAGCTTTGGCATTAAAAGGAAAACCAAACTGTTCTTGTAAAGACATTACTGTAGCAAATTGATGCTCCAGTTCTAAACAACGAGGATCAAACTTTTGATGATTAAAATAATTGAAAAGTTTAGCAGAAACTTTAACGTCTTGCTCACAGTAGTGTTGCATTGATTCTGACCAATGCTCCCAGACGTTATCAGTTTGAAGTTCTTTCTTAGCTTCTTCTGCAAACTTAATTTTCTGAACACCAAGTCGTTCACCCCAAGCTGCAAGGGAGTGACGACCTTTATACTTAGCATCAATATGAGTCCAACGTGAGTAATCGTAAGACTCTAGTTCTGGTGCCCAGACCCGACTCATTACCAAAGTATCTAACACTTCACAGTCAGACTTCAATTTGAAATCTGAATACAAGTGCTGAAGAACTGGTATATCATATTTGATGATGTTATGACCAACTAACTTTGTTGCATTTTGTAGAAGATTTAAACCTTCTTTTAATGGAACAAAATTAGAATGATCTGCACAACTAATAATCTCTTCCGTCTCAATGTCCATTAGAACAAGTGAATGAAGAGTATCAACAGCTGGCAACAAACCATTTGTCTCACAGTCAAATATGTAACCAGCCATCAGAGAATCTTGTTATAGAGTCGAGCAACATTTACAATTTCAGTTTCACCATACAGATCAGCATCCTTTTGTTTGATACGGTTCTGAACATTCCTGGCTTCAGTCTTATCATAAAAGCAAAGAGCTTTATTGATTGACTGAGTTCCATCAATATCAATAAATACAAATGTATTATTTGCTTTATCAATTGATAGAACTTGTTTTAAATCTCTATTACAGAGAGCATATCCACGTTGCATTTTAGTTCCCTGAAGCGTAAGCATTGCTGTTAGTGACTTTGGTTTGCATGTAAAGGTCTAATGCAATATGAAGAAACTGAGGTGCCAGAATCTTTATTTTTGCAGGAAGACCACCAAAAAGACTGTCAAGTTTATCGTCAAGATCACTACGATCTAGCTCTTGAAACTCAACAGCAAACATCTGTGCTATACCTAAGATGAAGTCTTCTAGATCTTCATCTTGGTTCTTTAATCGTTCAACAATTTCCCATAACTCTGGGTCTTGTTGAATCATTAAAATTAACTCATTCATGATGACTTATAGAGTACGCCGCAAGCTTATCAGCACTACATTCAAAGTCAACCAGCAACTTTGTAAAGTCTTTCTTGAGCCTTGGAATATAGACCAGCATGGACATACCGTATGGAATGTCGGTTTTGCTGTTGGTAAATCAAGACGCCAGTTAAATGATTGGTATAACAAAAGAAAGAACAAACGCTGGCGCAGCATTCATGAACAAATTACAGGCACTGCAGGGTTAAAAACAATTGCACGTGGATTCAAAGAAGTTCTTCGTTTGCGTTGGCAAATTGAACCAGGAGATGTGTTGTTACTAGATTGCACTAGCAAAAATCCAGAACAACAATTTAGAGCCTGGCAATTCTTTCAACGTAAGAGAGAAGACTGGCTTCTTAATGAAGAACTACTTGAGTTTTATTGGCGACGACCACCTTATCCTGATGATATAGCTTGGAACAAAGAGAAAGTTATTCCTCAGATTCCTTCTGATCTGTATTGTGTTGTGTCACAACAAAATTATCAGAATTGTTTTTATACTGTTTAAGTAAAGTGTTATAAGCTAAGATCCATTCACCAAAATGTTCTTCTATGTAACCAGGTTCAGCTGCATGAACTAAAACATTAATACCATCTTTTAATGTTTCGTATGCAGCTTCATCACCTTGGTTAGTGCGTTCAACTAAGTCATTAAGTGTAGCTTTTAACCATGCACCTAAGTTTTGATCTGGCTCAAGGAAGTTCATACTCACTGGTGACAAGAATGGAAGCTACAAAGAAAGCTGCGTTAATGATAACAAGATAACCAGCAGCTAGGTTGAAATTAATTAAAAAAAGAATGTTAATAAAGATCCAAGTTAAAAGA
>Ga0075479_10001634_pt1 | contig 10183 bp, 5 predicted proteins | sample DEB08_DNA_8_FD_76341 | JGI IMG/M metagenome (GOLD analysis project Ga0075479, IMG submission 76341) | Aqueous microbial communities from the Delaware River and Bay under freshwater to marine salinity gradient to study organic matter... | ecosystem: Environmental > Aquatic > Marine > Coastal ... | reverse complement strand
GCGGTTTCTGCAGCACTGGTGCGAGATGGGCCAGAGAAAACTGCAGCCTGCAATGCTCGTCCAGGCAGTGCTGCTGCAACGGAAGCAGCCGCAACCGCTCTGGTAAAGGCTCGGCGATCAACACGAACTGATTTCCCGTGAGACTCGGATGGCATCGGAGACTACTCCTGACTGGTGCTGGAAGGTCATAAAGGAACTGGCCGGGATCTGCTTCGCAGCAGAGAATCCGGATCAGTTGGTCGAGGGGTCCTGACAGCGACTCCTGTCCGCCCAGTCAGGATTGTACTGCCACGATCCCCTGTCGGGAACTGCCAGTTGCCCGGGAAACTGCTGATCTGAAATTCCTGCAAATTCCTGCAGGCTGATCTGGAAATGTTCCTCCCGGACTTTCTCGGAATCCGTGGCCATCTGCTGCTATAATCATGCTGCGGGCCCGTATTCTGTTCAATCACACATGACTCACAGAGACATCGACTCTCCCAGTTTCAAATGCAGGTCAGTCCCATGCTTTCTGATTCTCAGTTTTCCCGCCGTCGAATTCTTGAACTTTCCGCTGCGGGAGCGATAGCGGTGATTTCCGGTTCCGCAGCAGTGCCCGGCGCGGATGATCCGAAAAAAAAACCCGGGACATCCTGGCCGTCATTTCGAGGTACACCCGATCAGCGCGGACTTGCCGGCGGAACGCTGTCACAGGACCCTCAGCTACGGTGGGAGTTCTCGACACCGGACGGCTGGGTCGCAGCCAGCGCGATCGTCGATGGTCGAGTCTATGCCCCCTCGCTCAGCGGATTCCTGTACTGCCTTGACCTGAAGACCGGAGAGGAACTCTGGAAATACCGTTCCATCGAGGATCCTGACCCCAAATCTTTTGCGCCAGGGTTCAAAGCCTGCCCACTGGTGACCGCGGAAGCCGTCTACGCGGGCGACGAAGACGGGGTGCTGCATGCACTCGATCGAAAGACCGGCAGAAAAAAATGGGTCTTTGCGACCGGTGCCGAAATCGCCGGGTGCGTCTCGCAATACCGCGACAAGTTGCTGCTGGCTTCGCATGACAGCTTTCTCTACTGCCTGAACCCGGATGGCAGCGAAGCCTGGAAGTTCGAAACAAACGATCGCATCAACTGCTCCCCCGCAATCGCCGACAAGTTCACATTCCTGGCAGGCTGCGACGAACACCTGCGTGTCATCGATCTCGAATCGGGGCAGGAATCACTGGACATGCCGCTTCAGTCCTTCCTGATTGCCTCACCAGCCCTCGTGGGTGACCTGCTCTACGTTGGAACTCACACCGGTCTGGTTGTTTGCATCAACTGGAGAAAGGGCGAATTTGTCTGGAAATATGAGAGCCCTCGGGAAATGCCTTTTCATGCCTCGGCTGCCGTAACCGATGACCTCGTCATTGTGGGTGGACACGACAAAAACGTGCATGCCATCAGCCGATCCACCGGAGAATCCAAGTGGACCTTTGCCACCAGAGCGAAAATCGAATGCAGCGGCGCTGTGATCGACCAGCGGTTTTTCGTGGGTTCCGGAGACGGTAACCTGTATGGAATCAATTTGGACTCCGGCACACAAACGTGGAAATTTAATGCCGGTCGAGACATTACAGGCGGTATCTCCATCGGTGAAGGCTGTCTGATTGCAGGTGAAGATCAGCAGAAAGGCCGCCTGCTGTGCTTTTCCTGAACGTCACTGCCCGTCGCAACAACTTGCTGCCGCAGGGCAGACGCTGACTCGGCAACAACTCATCTCCCAACAGGACAACTTTCTGACTGGCGATCGCACCGGCAGGACTCACTCATGACGACAACACCATCCACGACAGAAGTCGGCAGCTACTTCATTTCCAACTACCCACCGTTCTCACTGTGGACCGGCGAACAGACCCCCGTCGCTCTCTCCGCACTGGATACCGATCCTGCGACGACCGCAGAGACTCCGCTGGGGCTCTATATCCACATCCCGTTCTGCCGAAAGCGATGCCGTTTCTGTTACTTCCGCGTCTACACCAACCAAAACGCCAAAGATATTGAAGAGTACGTTCAGGCTCTGATTCGCGAACTGGAATTGCTCAGCCAGCGGTCGGCGATTGGCTCACGCCCTCTGCGATTCGTTTACTTCGGCGGCGGCACACCCAGCTATCTCAGCTCGCGACAACTGCGATCGTTGCGAGAACGGATGAGCCAGTACATTTCCTGGGACAGCGCTGAAGAAGTCACCTTTGAATGCGAGCCGGGAACGCTTAGTCTCGAAAAACTGGAAACGCTGCGTGATATCGGAATCACTCGCATCTCCCTCGGTGTCGAAAGTTTCAACGACAAAATTCTGGAAGAAAACGGCCGCGCACATCTGTCACCGGAAGTCTTCCGCGCCTGGGATTGGATTCAATCGGTAGGTTTCCCCCAGGCCAATGTCGACCTGATCGCAGGGATGATTGGCGAGACCGACGAAAACTGGCACAAGAATATCGACAAGGTCCTGGAGATGGCTCCGGACAACATCACCATCTACCAGATGGAGTTGCCATTCAATACGGTCATTTCGAAAGAGATGCGTGAGTCCGGAATTCAATCTCCGGTGGCTGACTGGCCCACCAAACGCCGCTGGGTCAGCGAGGCCTATGATCGGCTGCTGGCAGAGGGGTACAGCATCTCCAGTGGCAACGAACTCGTGCGGGATGCCGACCGAGACCGATTCGTCTACAGAGATAACGTCTGGCGTGGATGCGATTTGCTGGCCACCGGTGTTTCATCCTTCGGACATTTCCACGGCGTCCACTATCAGAATCTCGACCGCATCGAAGATTACATGAGCGCCGTGAACGAGGGCCGACTTCCAGTCAATCGAGCCCTGAAACCGTCTGATCATCAGCTGCTCATTCGCGAGTTGGTACTGCTGATGAAGGAAGGACAGGTCGATTTGGCTCGTATCAGCGACAAATATGGTGTCGATACGCTGGAACTGTTTGCCGAACCCCTGCGGAATCAGCAGGACGCAGGTTACCTGACGGTCGATGGTCATCATCTGCAGCTCACTCGCAAAGGACTCCTGCAGGTTGACAGTTTGCTGCCCGAATACTTCGAACCCGAGCATCGGGCCGTTCGCTATACCTGATCACCGCCCTTTCCATCGCCACGGTACCGCGGCGGTTATTGCATCGTCCTGAAGGCTTTGCCGAACAACACAGTCCTGCTTTCCCGATTCGGCGAGCCATATCTTGTCGCACCGCGGGGCCAGGCCTAGAATTCCATCGGCAAAGGTGTCGGGCGGGTAATCTGCACAATGAATACCGAATCGCAACTGTTCCGCGGACATTCGCAGCAGGCCTTACATTCGGTTTCACCCGTGCAGGATCTGTAACCCCTCAGCGGGTGCGCTGGCTGGACACACTCCCATTCTGCCAAACCTGTCCAGTTGCTTTTGAATTCCAAAATCCGGTGTCCAATTCTGTGGAGTGCACAAAAATGCCGCCCCCACTCACGAATTGCCGCTAGATTAACTATATTTCCATGGCCAACATCTCGGAAGAGAACATCCCCCAACACACCGGTTCGAGAGACACCGTTGTCACTTCCATGTTCACTTCGTTGTAATGTCAATCAGATTTCGGGCTTACAGTTGATGTCTGCCCGACCATTTCCTGCCCCGCAGAAATTCTGCCAGTGGCACTGAATCCAAAGAGGTTCTTCATGTTCGAACGATTTACCGATCGCGCCCGCAAAGTGATGCAGCTTGCCAATCAGGAAGCTCAGCGATTCAATCATGAATACATCGGTACCGAGCACATCCTGCTGGGCCTTGTCAAAGAGGGATCAGGTGTTGCAGCAAATGTCCTGAAGAACCTGGATGTAGACCTCCGCAAAATCCGACTCGAGGTCGAGAAGATTGTTCAGACCGGACCGGATATGGTGACGATGGGCAAGCTGCCCCAGACCCCGCGGGCCAAGAAGGTCATCGAATTCGCCATGGACGAGGCGAAGAATCTGAACCACAACTATGTCGGAACAGAGCACCTGCTGCTCGGATTACTCCGCGAGCACGAGGGCGTTGCCGCTCAGGTGTTGATGAATCTCTCCCTGAAGCTGGAAGAGGTTCGCGACGAAGTCCTGAATCTGCTCGGACACGGGATGGACGCTCCGGAAGCCGGGCCTGACGAACGTGCCGCCTCCGGAACCTCGTCACGGGGCAGCAGCCGCAGCAAGACGCCTGCACTGGACAGCTTCGGCAGAGATCTCACTGAACTCGCCAAGCAGAAGAAACTGGATCCCGTGATCGGCCGTTCGCGAGAGATCGAGCGTGTCATACAGATTCTCTGCCGACGCCAGAAAAATAACCCAGTCCTGCTGGGGGAAGCCGGTGTCGGAAAAACCGCCATCGTCGAAGGCTTCGCTCAAATGGTCGTCGATGGCATGGTGCCCGACCTGCTGGCCGACAGACGCATCATCGTGCTGGACCTGGCAATGATGGTTGCCGGAACCAAGTATCGCGGGCAATTTGAAGAGCGTATCAAAGCCGTCATGAATGAGGTCCGCCGGGCAAAGAATACCATTCTGTTCATCGACGAGTTGCACACACTGGTCGGGGCGGGAGGTGCAGAAGGCGCGATCGACGCATCAAATGTACTCAAGCCTGCACTCAGCCGAGGTGAGATCCAGTGCATCGGTGCGACCACACTGGACGAGTACCGCAAGTACATCGAAAAAGACGGTGCTTTGGAGCGCCGATTCCAGACCGTAATGGTTGATCCGCCGAACGCTGCCCAGGCTGTTGAAATCCTCAAGGGTCTGCGTGACCGCTACGAAGAACATCACCGTGTGCAGATCACCGATGATGCACTGGAGTCAGCAGTGGAATTGTCCAACCGATACATCACCGCTCGCTGCCTGCCGGACAAGGCCATCGATGTGATCGACGAATCGGGCGCTCGCGTGCGGCTGAAGTCGATGGTTCGACCGCCTGACCTGAAGGACCTTGAAGAAGAGATTCAGCGGCTGAATACCGCTAAAGAAGAAGCTGTTGCCGAGCAGCAGTTTGAAAAGGCAGCCAACTTCCGCGATCAGGCAGACAAACTGCGTCGCAAAAAAGAACAGCTGACGGAAGAACATCGCGAAAAGTCCGAACAGTCCGGCGGCGTGGTTGACGCCGAAGTCATCGCCGAAGTCGTTGCTCGAATGACCGGCATCCCACTGACTCGGCTGTCCAGTGAAGATACCGTAAGACTGCTGCAGATGGAGCAGGAACTGCACAAACGAGTGATCAGCCAGGACCAGGCAATCGTCCAGGTCTGTAAAGCGGTTCGCCGCAGTCGCAGTGGTCTGAAAGACCCCAAACGTCCCACCGGAGCGTTTCTCTTCTGTGGGCCGACCGGTGTCGGAAAAACCCTGCTGGCCAAGACGCTCGCCGAATTCATGTTCGGTGATGAAGACGCCCTGATTCAAATCGACATGTCGGAGTACATGGAGAAGCACAACGTCAGCCGCCTGATTGGTGCCCCGCCTGGGTACGTCGGCTTCGAAGAAGGCGGTCAACTCACAGAGAAGATTCGCCGACGCCCCTATGCTGTGGTCCTGCTCGATGAAATCGAAAAGGCTCACGCAGACGTTTACAACATGCTGCTGCAAATCATGGAAGAGGGCCATCTCACCGACAGCTTTGGTCGACGCGTCGACTTCAAGAACGTCGTCATCATCATGACCACCAATGCAGGTGCCGCCCGAATGGCTCACGGCGGCAGCATGGGACTGCATACACTGCGGGAGCGAGACGAAGAACGCACCTACGAAGAAATGAAGACGAATCTAATGCATGAATTGCAGAAGCAGTTCAAGCCGGAATTCCTCGGGCGACTGGACGAAGTCGTCGTCTTCCGCAAACTCACTCGTGTCGAACTGATGGACATCGTCGACATCGAACTGTCGAAGGTCTTCGAACGGTTGGCCGAACGCGGCAAGAAACTGGTTCTCTCTGATAAAGCCCGCGGGTTCATCATCGACAAGGGAGAAGCCGGCGATGGTCTTGACTACGGTGCTCGCCCACTGCGAAGAAGCGTCGAAAAGTACATCGAAGATCCGCTCTCAGAAGAACTTCTGCGAGGCTCTTTCGATGGCCTGAATGTGATCAACGTTTCCGTCAAAGAAGTCGGTGACCAGAAACAACTGGACTTTGATGCCGAACTGGTGGAAGAACCCGCAGAGGAAGCCGAGGCTGAATCTGAAGAAGAAGCACCCTCCTCGGCTGAGTGAGATCAGGACCGTTCGGTGCCCTTGCAAACGCAAACGACGTACAGCCCGCCGGGTTGTACGTCGTTTTTTTGCGGACACTGCACTGGAGGACGCGGCGAAGTACAAGACCATGCCTTGGAACCGCTGGCTCCGTGAATTCGAAGTCTTCGCATGGTCGACGCTGCCCGATGACAGCTGTGCGTTCAACGCTGCCTTAGTCGACGTATTGCGGACGAACAACGTCCGGCATCACCACCTGCCCACTGCTGGAGACCAGTTGCAGCAGCACAGCGTCCCTGACCTCGCGAAGATGAAGCTGACCCCATCGCTCAAACCCAAAGTTCGGCGAGGGATCAAAAACATCCACACTGCCAGTTCCGGAACCGCCCAGACAGAGCACAGAGTGACCATGCTGGTCACTGAATGCCGTTTCCATCTCGCCTCTGCCCGAAGCTCTGCCATGAAACGAAAGTGACAGGATCCCCTGGCTGTCCAACGCAAAACCCAACTCGTGTCCCTGCATCCGGCGGACACGAACATCAAGCCCGGTGCCGGCGACCTTCAGCTTCAACCCACGATATAAGCCAAGCCAGTGAGTGCCCTGCCGAGTGAGACACAACTCTGCCATCTCACCCTCAGTGACCTCGATCCCGTGCAGCCGCAGCAGGCTGGCCGCACAGGCCGCCGAACATGTGGATCCCGTTGTCTGAGCCAGTAACTGCGCGTCGGAGGGCGAATCCAGACAATCAGGAGCCACACCAGTGAGCGGACGAATCAGAGAAAATGCACCCAGAAGCAGCAGACTGGCGGAAAAGACAAAGCGGCGATATTGCGGAATCTGGCTGGCTCCCACACAGACACCGGCATAAAGGGCGCCGAACAGCGGCAGCCAGTTGCCAAGAATGATTGCCGCCGAAAATGGCAACACCTGCACCAACAGCGGAGATTCCCAAAGACAAAGCAGGTACGCCACCATCACAACTGTTGTGAAATGCACCACAAACAGACTGACGGAACTACGCTGCCGTCGCTGAAGGAGAAATCCCCCCAGGAACAACACGGCGCTGATGGTCAACATCAGCAATAAACTCAACGTTAAGTCGTGATGCATGGATGGCGACTACGGAAAAACAACGGAGCAGGAGATCGGGGAGGGTGGTGCTGGTGGGAACAGCAGCAGGCTGCTGTTGACTTGCCTGCAAGGCTTGAGGCCCGAAGTTGTGCCAAAACCGTGCGGCCGAGGCAAGTAAATGGCGGAAAAACAGACCTTGTAATCAACAACGAGACCGGAAAAGTTTCGGTAATACACCGAAACGGATCAATACAGATACACTGCATAACCGTTCTAATTGGAACTCCGAGCCGTTGAGCCAAGTTCAGGCGGACGTTATCAAAGGTGGCGCACACGATCGCTTTCGAACAGACTGCATCACCCCTGACACCCCCTGACAGGAATCCCAGCGGCACAGCCGCATCGCTGCAGGGAATTCTGTCAGACACGCACCACAACGGCACTTGCCTGCCCCATTCGTGTCACGCTGGTCTTCAGGAAAAGCCCGTTTGGTGCATCTAAAGCGGTGCCGTGAACCACGTTCAGGGAAGCGTCTTCATCCGGATTCTGATAGTTCAGCGTCGGTGGTACTTTTCCATCCTGCAGGAGCAACAGCGAGGCCGCCAGTTCCATCAGTGACGAACCGCTTCCCGCACTGCCTAAGTAGCTCTTCACCGCGGTCACTGGAATCGATGCGACTGCATCACCCAGTAAAGACCGAATCGCCTCGGCCTGATATCGGTCTCGCTCCGGGTGTCCCGAAGCACAGGTATTAATATGGCCCAGTTCAACGGCAGAAATCCCCGAATGCTCAAGAGCCGCCTTTGCCGCAAGTTCAATGGCCTTTGCTTCGTCGGCTTTGCCATCGGCTGCGGCGACCGAACTGGCCCCACAACCCAGCACTGTTCCCAGAATTTCTGCCCCACGTGCTTCGGCGTGTCCGCGTTCCTCGAGAATCAGCGAACAGGCCCCCTCCGCAAGTACTTCACCGGACCGGTCGCGATCAAATGGCCGCAATCGGGATTCCGCAGGGCCGTCAGCCAGCGGATCCAGCAGGGCATACATCGCAGATTTGACAGGATGCAGACGTGTCCCCACCACACCGGCAACCATCACATCCGCACGATCGCGTCGAATCGCATTACAGGCTTCGGCGATGACAAGACCGCCTGAAGCTTCATCGTGAGTGATGGAATTGTTGGGGCCGTATGCCTCCAAAGCGATTCCAATGTGACAACCCGGCATGTTTGGCAGATATTTCAGCAACCACAATGGCTCCAGGCCACGCATTCCTGTCTGACCCCAGCGGCCGAAATCGAAAGCCAGGTTACCGGTTCGCATGGACTGCGATTTCAATGCCGACGTCTCCAGGACTTCCGGGGGACTGGACATCAGATTCGCACCAAAGTCACAGCCCAGCCGCTCTGAAGGCACAGCCCCCGGGGCCAAACCAGCATCCTTCATCGCCTGAAGTGCCGACGCAACACCCATCTGGATCTCGCGACACATCACCTTCACACTCTTTCGCAGACTGCGAAGATGCTCTTTCTTGGCCGTCGAATCGTTGAAGTCACGGACCTCACCACCGATTCCACCCGGAGCTGGAAGAAAGCCGTGCAATTCCACCGGCTTGAAGCCGTTCTGCCTGGCGTTCAGTGATGACAGGAATGTCTCCCGGCCAATTCCAATCGGAGATAACACTCCAACACCGGTGATCACAACCTCGCGGGATGACTCATTGGACATTTGAAATCCACTCACATCAGCACGTAAAACTTCGAAGAAACACTCACCGTTGCCGTTCGCAACCAGTGGCAGACACGGCAATTTCCAGGCAACATGGCAGAGGATTTAGCCGCGTTTCAGAGAACAATCTGATCTCTTTCGCAGAAATTGCACGCCGTGCGCGCATCCCCCGATTTTACCATGAACTGATTCAGATTTCCCAAACCGCCGCAGAATTTGGAAAAAGTGCCGCATCTGAAAGGTCGTCGCGTCTCAGAGTCTCCTCCACCGCATCGCCCCTCCAGCTTTCTTTTCGACTGTCCAGCCCAATCAGCCACGCAGAATTGGCAGCTTCCGCCACAACTCCAGAAACCGCAATCGCTGTAATCCGGGCAATCCGAGTTGCCAGTACCGCTCCACCCCCTCGAGAAGACAACTGCCCGCCCGTTTCCAGCTGAACTCTCCACTCCGGCCCGTTCAAAAAGTCAGCCCGCCGCCACAGCTGACAGAAACTCCCCGCCCCCACTGAGGTGATATCCGTTCGCAAACGCCATCCCCTCCATGGCACGCTTGCCCTCCGGTTGAATGATCTCAATCACCAGCCAGCCGTCGCCGCTGCGGACCTGCAGTTCTCCGTCCTGAACCCGCGTCACCCCGGGACGTGGCCCTGTTGATGAACCGGGGGTATCAGGAACCACCCGCACCCTCTGGATCAGACACCGCAAATCCTTCTCGCCGGGTCGCTGCAGCACACTGCTGGCTTTCGGCCATGGCTGCATCGCTCGGATCTGGCAATCCACAAGCCGCCCCTCGGCTGACCAGTCAATGACTCCCGCATCTCGCGGAATCTTCGGTGAAAGCACGACCTGAGCAGCATCCTGCTGCTCGAAAACCGCGCTCCCCTGCTCCAGCTGTTCCAACACCTCCAGGGTCAGCGGGACGCACAAGTCTGCCAACCGCAACATCAGTTCACCAGAGGTCTCCTGAGGGCCGATCCTGGTCGAAACTTTTCCGACCATGGGCCCGGAATCCAGCGCCGGCTCAATCCGGAAAATAGTCACCCCTGCCAACTGGTCCCCCTGCCAGATTGAGTACTGCACCGGAGCCGCCCCGCGATATCGAGGCAACAGAGATCCATGCAGGTTGAACGCTCCCAGCCGTGGAATCTCCAGAAGTTCCGGTTTCA
>Ga0075479_10001633_pt1 | contig 10186 bp, 6 predicted proteins | sample DEB08_DNA_8_FD_76341 | JGI IMG/M metagenome (GOLD analysis project Ga0075479, IMG submission 76341) | Aqueous microbial communities from the Delaware River and Bay under freshwater to marine salinity gradient to study organic matter... | ecosystem: Environmental > Aquatic > Marine > Coastal ... | reverse complement strand
CCGCCGAGATCGCTCGCGGGGGCGTAGGCGTAGTCGAAGCGAATCGGGTCGGCCGCTTCGAAGGTGGCTGGAAACAGACTGTCGTGGATGGTGCGGGCCTGCTTGATCTCCCGCCGAAGGGCCCGCAGCTTTCGACCCGTGAACTCCCTGCCGAAGCGGCGTCGGTATCGCCGCAGGCGCCACCAGCAGAGGCCCATGCCGGGAAGCAGGATCATCGGGCTCGCCACGACCTCGACGACGGTGACCACGAGCGATTCGAACCGGCCGGAAGACGCCAGCAGCGCGACGATTCCGACGATCAGGCGGTACCCCGCCCAGGCCACCAGCAGCGGGAGGATCGGGCGAACCGACTCCCGTGGAGTCCACGGCAGGAACAGGCACGCGGAGAAGTGCAGCAGCATCACCGACGCGAGCGGCGAGACCACCATCTCCGGCGCCACGATTCGCTTCACGAACTCGCCGGCCACGATCAAGGCGCCCAGCAGCAGGAGCAGTCGGGTCGCGGCGGACAGCGCCCCGATCCGGTTGTCGATGCGGGGTCGGATCTTCAGGGCGAAGATCGCGATCGCGACGAGGCCCAGCGCCGCGGTGATCGCGTCGACGAGGGTGCCGATGCGCCAGTCCGAAGGCGAATCCGAAGCTGCGGGAACCTCGTCGGGAGAGGTCGCAAGCTCGCCGAGGGCGAGGGTCACGCCGTCGCCGACGGAGACGGATGCGGTGGGGGCATCCGTCTCCGCAGGAAGGCCAGAGAGCGCCAGCGCCAGCAGCGAGGCGAAGATGAAGGTCTGCAGCACCGCGTAGACCCCGCACATCCACGCGAACCGTCGCCGGAACCACCGGACCAGATCGAGTTCGAACTCGCCGCGATACTCCCGATGGTCTCCATGATCCCGAAGTTCCTCGGGGATCTCCTCGGCGTCGACGAGCGGGGGGTCGGACATCGCAGGGGATCTTACGGCGACGGCATGCGTCGATTCACGTCCGACTTCCCGTCCGAAGTCCGGTCGGCATCGAACGAAACGGACCGGCCCGCGAGGGACCGGTCCGTTGCGGATTCGGGATTCGAGCGGCGATCAGCCCTGGGTGAGGACCGCGTCCTTGAGCCGGTCCGGCATGATGCGGTACTCGAGCGGCTCCATGGTGCTGGTGGCCCGGCCCTGGGTCATGCTGCGAAGGGTGGTGGTGTAGCCGAACATCTCCGACAGCGGCACCTCGGAGGAGACCACGCGGACGTTGCCTCGCATCTCCGAGTCGTTGATCTGGCCGCGGCGGCTCGCGATGTCGCCGGAGACGTTGCCGAAGAACTCGTCGGGCGTGGTCACGGTCAGCTTCATGATCGGTTCGAGGAGGGCGAGCCCCGCCTTGGTGCACGCCTGCCGGAACGCGAGCGCTCCGGCCTGCTCGAACGCGACCTGGCTGGAGTCCACGTCGTGGTAGGAGCCGAAGACCAGCTCGACCTTGACGTTGATCATCGGGAAGCCGCCGAGAACGCCGCTCGCGGCGGCATGCCGCACGCCATGCTCGACCGAGGGGATGTACTCGCGGGGAATCACGCCGCCGGTGATCTTGTCGACGAAGCAGATGCCGTCGACGAACTTGAGACCCTCGGCCTCGGCCTCCTCCTTGGTGAAGGGCTTGACGCTGACCACCGCGTCGCCGAACTGGCCGCGGCCGCCGGTCTGCTTCTTGAAGAGGCCGCGCACGTCGGCGGCGGCGCCGGTGATGGTCTCGCGATAGCTGACCCGCGGCTTGCCGACGGTGACGTTCACCTTCATGTCGCGGACGAGCTTGTTCTTGATGATCTCGAGGTGCAACTCGCCCATGCCCGCGATGATGGTCTCGCCGGTCTCGTCGTTGTAGTTGGACCGGAACGAGGGATCCTCGCGGCGAATCGTGGTGAGGGCCTCGCCGAGCTTCTTCTTGTCCTCGGCGGTGTTGGGCTCGATCGACATCGAGATCACCGGCTCGGGGAAGTCCATCCGCTCGAGCACGATCGGATCGTCGTTGCTGCAGAGGGTGTCGCCGGTCGTCGAGTTCTTCGGCCCGATGACGGCGACGATCTGGCCGGCGCCGGCGCTCTCGAGGGCCTGCCGGTCCTTGGCGTGCATCTCGAAGATGCGGGAGACGATCTCGCGCTTGTTGTTGACGGGATTCAGCACGCGGGCGCCCTTCTCGAGGACGCCGGAGTAGACCCGCATGTAGGTCAGATCGCCGTGGGAGTCCGAGACCACCTTGAACACCAGCGCCGAGAATGGAGCCTCGAGGTTGTGGGGGCGGCTGAGCTTCGTCTCGCTGTCGCGGGGATCGACGCCCTCGACCGGGGGGACCTGGGTCGGGTTGGGCAGGTAGTCGATGACGCCGTCGAGGATCCGCTGCACGCCGACGTACTTGAGCGCCGAACCGCAGAAGACCGGGAAGCACTCGCGGGAGATGGTGCCCTTGCGAAGGGCGGCCTTGATCATCTCGGGCGTGATCGAGTCCGCGTCCTCGAGGTACTTCTCCATGAGGTCGTCGTCGAGTTCGGCGGCCTTCTCGACGAGTTCGTGATGCCAGAGCTCGGCCATCTCCTGGAGGTTCTCGGGGATGTCCCGCTCCTCGACCTTCGAGCCGAGTTCGGTGGAGTCGAAGTAGTACGCCCGCATGCCGACGAGGTCGATGAGGCCCTCGAAGGTGTCGGCGGCGCCGATGGGGATCTGCACGGCGATCGCGTTCGCGCCGAGACGCTCGCGGATCGTGCCGAAGCTGAACTCGAAGTCCGCCCCGAGCTTGTCCATCTTGTTGACGAGGCAGATGCGGGGGACCCGGTAGCGGTCGGCCTGCCGCCAGACGGTCTCGGACTGCGCCTCGACGCCCTCCTTGCCGTCGAAGACCGCCACCGCGCCGTCGAGCACGCGAAGCGACCGCTCGACCTCGATGGTGAAGTCGACGTGGCCCGGGGTGTCGATCAGGTTGATCTTGTAGGTCTTGCCGGCGTGCTCCCACGGGCAGGTGGTCGCGGCGGACTGGATGGTGATGCCCCGCTCCTGCTCCTCCGAAAGGAAGTCCATGGTCGCGGTGCCTTCATGCACCTCGCCCATCTTGTAGTTCTTCCCGGTGTAGTAGAGGATGCGCTCGGTGACGGTGGTCTTGCCGGCGTCGATGTGGGCGCAGATGCCGATGTTGCGGACGAAGTTGAGATCGGTCGACATGGTTCGGTCTCGAGGTTCGGGGACGGCCCGCCTGATGCGGACCCGGTACGGGATCCAAGTGCTGGGATCGGAGTGCTGGGATCGGAGTGCTGGGGGCAAGGACCGAGAAGCGGTCGAAGGTGGGGATCGGCAACTGGGCTGCCGGTCTCGACCGGAATCGGTCAACAATCTGTGAAGTTGCGCCGTGAAGTTGCGCCGTGAACTTGCGGCAGGTGGCGGGCGGTGAGGGCGGTCTCGGGATCGGGGACCGGGAAGGTCCCGACACGTTCCGCCGGCGTTCGCCGTGTTCGGTCAACGCCGAACGCGTCCTCCGGTCGCCGCCGATGCCCGCGGACGACCCGTCACGTCGGGGTCGTCGTCGGCATCCGCCGGGCTGCCACTCCGATCACCGCCATCACCCTGAGGACTCCGATCCGCCGCGATCGCCGAAGCGGCCGCCGTGCTCCCGGCGCGGGCGGCGCGGGCGGCGGGTGCCGTTCGAGGCATCGGGGTTCGCAGGAGGCGGGGCATTGGAGGTGGAGGGGGCGAAGGGGTCCGGTCCAAAAATTGCAGAATCCACGAGGGTAACGCTCCTCGTGGCGCAGTCAAGGTTCGTCCGGAGGGATTTCCGGGTTCGCGCGGGCGGGAACTTCAGGCGATCCGAACGAGGTCGCTCCGCCGGACCCCGCGTCGCTGGAACTCAGGGGCGATCTCCTCGAGCCACCGCCGGGCGTCCGCGACGTAGCCGGCCGTCGGCTTCACCTCGGGGGCGATCGTGGCGAAGTGGCGGTTGAAGCGGGCCATCGACCACTCCCGGACCAGCTTCGCGGTCATCGAGGCCAGAGCGGTCGGAAGGTGCCGGTCCTCGCTCTCGGCCTCGAAGCTCAGCACGATCTCGCCGCCCGACCGCCGAAGGCGATACCGACTGATCCGATCGGTCCGGCCGATCTCCTCGAGTTCGGCGTCGGGGAAGCTTCGCATCAGCGGCTCGACGTAGTCGCTGCGTCCCCCGTGGCGATCGACGATCACCCGCGGCGTCTCGGTGCCGTGGTCGGTCCAGATCCGGTCGACGAGACGCATGGCCGCGTGGAAGTTGACGTGGGCCTTGCCGGCACTGCGGCAGAGGCGGTTGAAGGCCTCCTCGTCCACCGCTTCGGCGAACATCCCGACGATCTCGATGCCGGCGGCGTCCAGTTCCCTCTTCAGGCGTGCCGCGTCGATCGCGAGGCGATCGCGGGTCGCCCCCTGGGGAAGCGGCGTCGGGTCGCGGTACCAGGGGCGGGTCTCGAGTCGGGCGAGATCGATGCCGAGTCGCTCGAACGCCTCCCCGTCCGACTCGGCGATGTCCCGATCGTCGGCGGCGGCGAGCATGCAGAGGACGCCCCGCTCGAGATGTCGCAGGGGATGGGCACGCCCGTCGCGAGCACCCTTCAGACGCTTGCTGTCCGCGATGGCGAGACGCTTGCGTCGATCCGCGGGCGAGCGGGCGACGACCTTCTCGAGGCGCGACCACAGTTGGGGAGGTCCCTCCTCGGGGTCGGCGTCCGAGATCCGGAAGACCGTCGCCGCCGCGGCGAGCGGCCCGAGCATGGGGCCGTAGCCGGCTTCGTCGATGCCCGCGTAGATCAGCACCCCCCCAAGGTAGCCGAGGGTTCCGGTGCGCGACCCACGCCGTAGACTCGGGCGATGGCCGGATCCTCACGACGTCATGGGGCCGCGAGAGAGCCCGCAAGGGGGGGCGTGGGTGAGCCCGCTCCCGTGGCGGCGACGGCGGAGACGCTGGCTGCCGCAAGCGTGCCGCCGACCCGGGTGCTGGTGGCCATGAGCGGTGGGGTCGACAGTTCGGTGGCCGCCGCCCTGCTTCGGCAGGCGGGCCACGAGGTGATCGGCTGCTTCATGCGGCTCGGCGAGGCGGGGGAGGCCGAGGGCCTTGTGCCCGACGACGGCATGTGTGCGACCGGAGGCCGGCGGAAGCAGGGCTGCTGCTCGGTCAACGACGCCGCCGATGCCCGAGTGGTCGCGGCCACGCTCGGCATTCCCCTCTACGTGATGAACTTTCGACGGGAGTTCGGGCGGATCATCGACCAGTTCGTCGCCGAGTACCAGGCCGGACGCACGCCCAACCCCTGCGTGCGTTGCAACGACTGGCTGAAGTTCGGTCGCCTGCACGAGCATGCCGAGACGCTCGGCGCGACCCATGTGGCCAGCGGGCACTACGCGGTCGTCCGTCGGGGCGAAGCCGGCGCCGAACTGCATCGCGGCGCCGATCTCGCAAAGGACCAGACCTACGCGCTGTTCGGGATCCGTCCCGATCGCCTCGCCCGCACGATCTTCCCGCTTGGCGATCTCGAGAAGCCGGCGGTGCGCGAGCTGGCATCGCGCCTCGGCCTGCCGGTGTTCGACAAGCCGGATTCGCAGGAGATCTGCTTCGTGCCCGATCAGGACTACGCGGGCCTGCTCGAACGGCGGGCGCCGGGATCGATTCGGCCGGGAGCACTCGTCGACGAGGCCGGCCGCACGATCGGCGAGCATCGAGGCCACCAGCACTTCACCGTGGGGCAGCGGCGTGGTCTCGGGGTCGCCGCGACGGTGCCGCTCTACGTGCTCTCGAAGAACGCGGCCCGCAACGAAGTCGTCGTCGGGCCGAAGGCCGCCTTGCGTTGCCGAGGCGCCGAGGCGACGGAGATCAACTGGCTCGACGGGGATCCGCCCGCGGACTGGATCGAGTGCGAGGTGCAGTGGCGTCTGCACGGCGAGGCCGCCGCCGCCCGGGTGCGGACGATCGAGACCGAGACCGGGCTTCGACTGGACGTCGAGTTCGCACGGGAGGAGGAGCGTCTTGCGCCGGGGCAGGCGGTCGTCTGCTACCGGCAGGGACGAGTCCTAGGCGGCGCCTGGATCGACCGGGTGCTGGACGCGCCGGTCTGACGCGCCGGTCTGACGCTGCGCGGGATTCGACCGGCGACCGTCCCGACGCCGACTCGATTCAGCCGCCGAGCAGGCGCTGTGGCCAGCCGGCGTAGAGCGCCACGGTGTAGAGCACGAAGGCTCCGAACAGAAGACCGCCTTCGGTGCGGCTGATCACCCGGCCCGAGCGAGCCAACGGCAGGACCAGCAGGGGCGCCATCGTCGCCACCACGAGGTCGAAGCGGAAGACCTGCGGTTCGATGGGCACCGGCACCACGATCGCGGTGAGGCCGAGGATGCCCAGCACGTTGAAGATGCCCGAGCCGATCAGGTTGCCAAGGCCGAGATCGTCCTTCCCCCGCCAGCTCGCCACGAGACTCGTGACCAGCTCGGGTGCCGAGGTGCCGAAGGCGACGACGGTCAGGCCGATCACGAGCGGCGGAACGCTCCACAGCTCCGCCAGCTCGACCGCGGAGTCCACGAGAAGGCGCGAGCTGCCCACGAGGATCGCGATGCCGACGACCGTCAGCAGGATGTTCACCGTCCACCCGCCTCGCCAACCCTCGGGAAGCGTCGGAGCCTCGGCCTGCACCGCGGCGGGTTCGTCGCGGCTCGCGCGGTAGCTCCACCCGATGAACGCGACGAGCCCGATCACGAACAGCATGCCCATCCAGCGGGGAATGACGCTCCCCGTCGCCAACGCCAGCCAGGGAAGGGCGGTGACTCCGGCCAGCAGCAGGATCTCGGCGTTCAGCGACTTCGCCATGACCGGTACGGGTCGGAGCAGGGCGACGGCCCCGAGAACCAGCAGCAGGTTGGCGATGTTCGAGCCGACCACGTTGCCGATCGAGATCTCCGGAGCGCCGTCGAGGGCCGCGAAGACGCTGGTGGCGAGTTCCGGGGTGCTTGTTCCGAACCCCACCACGGTCATGCCGACGAAGAACGCCGAGACCCCGGCCCGCAGCGCGAGGGCGCTCGAACCGCGCACCAGGACCTCGGCACCGACGGTCAGCAGCACCAGCGAGAGGGTCAGAAGCAGCAGCGGGAGCCACAAGGGAGCCGCATCGTAGGGGAGGGGGCGTGCTTCACCGGTCGAGCGCCGACCGAGGGTGCGGCGGACGGCGGCGACCTGCCGATACTCCCCCGACGAACTGGACACGCCGCCCGGATGGCCGTCGGGCCCGACGGCGATGCACACGACGGGACCCTCGGAGCGATTCGACCCATGGCCAGCGATCTCATCTCATCCATCGAGCGTCACCTCGGCGGCGACGCCGCCGACCTTCTCGGCCACAAGGCCAAGGTCGACAGCGCCTTGCTGCAGCTTCCCGGCGGCGACTTCATCGATCGCGTCTGGATGCCCTCGGACCGCAATCCCCAGGTGATCCGTTCGCTCGGGGCGATCCTGAACCACGGCCGACTCGCGGGAACCGGCTACGTCTCGATCCTGCCGGTCGATCAGGGCATCGAGCATTCCGCCGGCGCGAGCTTCGCCCCCAATCCGATCTTCTTCGACGGCGAGAACATCGTGAAGCTCGCGATCGAGGGCGGCTGCAACGCGGTGGCGACGACCTTCGGGGTGCTGGGTTCGGTGTCACGGAAGTACGCCCACCGCATCCCGTTCATCTGCAAGATCAACCACAACGAGCTGCTCACCTGCCCGAACCGGTTCGACCAGGTTCTGTACGGCACCGTCGAGGAGGCGTGGAATCTCGGCGCCACGGCGGTCGGCGCGACCATCTACTTCGGCAGCGAGGAGAGTTCGCGGCAGATCGTGGAGATCTCCCACGCCTTCGCCCACGCCCACGAGCTCGGCATGGCGACGGTGCTCTGGTGCTACCTGCGCAGTCCGTCGTTCAAGCGGGACGGCAAGGACTACCACACGAGCGCCGATCTCACCGGTCAGGCCAACCATCTCGGCGCGACCATCGAGGCGGACATCGTCAAGCAGAAGCTGCCCGAGCTGAACGGAGGCTACGAGGCCCTCAACATGGGCGACTCGAGCTACGGCAAGTTCGACCGGCGGATCTACACCGATCTCGCGAGCGACCATCCGATCGACCTCTGCCGCTATCAGGTCCTGAACGGCTACGCGGGCCGGGCCGGTCTCATCAACTCCGGCGGCGCGAGCGGCAAGAACGACCTCGCCGACGCGGTCCGCACCGCGGTGATCAACAAGCGGGCCGGCGGCATGGGGCTCATCTCGGGCCGCAAGGCGTTCCAGAAGCCGATGGCCGAAGGCGTCGCCCTGCTGAACGCGATCCAGGACGTCTATCTCTGCCCCGAGGTGACGATCGCCTGACGGATCGGTCCCGGGTCGTCGAAGGCGACGTCCGCGGGGCGCAGCTCCAGAAATGGCCGGTTCGGCGCGTCGCCGCGGATGGCACTGCGGTGGCAGCGTCGCGCTCGGAGCGCAGGCCAGAGCACCCCGGAAAGAATCTCGGCCCACACGTCGAGACGTCTGGGCCGAGTTCCGGAGAGAGATGCCGAGAAGAGAGCGAAGGCGTCGTGGCGATCCGCGAACGCCTTCGAACAGAGAGTAATCCCGTCCGGATCCGAAGGGGGCCGGGGAACCCACCCCAATGCCGAGGCAGGTGTCGACCGATTGTCGGCGACGCCATCGTCAGCGAGGCGGCGGTTCGGCACGGTCATGCAGGGGTGACTCGGAGACCGGCTACGGTCGAGCGATGCCGGCCTCGCGGGTGGCCGTCTTCCCGGAACCGGACCATGACGCAGCCTTCTGCGGCGGGCTCGATCGGACAGGCCTCGACCGGCCGGAGCCCGACCGACCGGAGCCCGACCGGCCGGATCCCGACTGATCGGAGTCCGACCCCCGAGTCGAACCGACTCCGCGAGTTGGGTGGTGCGGCGGAGCCGGAGCTGCGGGCCCGCCTGGCCTGGCTGCTGGTTCCGGGGGTCGGGCCCACGCGATGCCGCCGCCTTGCCGCGGCGGCGGGCGGTTGCGAAGCGATGCTGAGAGCGCCCGTTGGCGAACTCGCCGCGCTCCTCCGCCGTGCGCCGGACACGGTCCGCGACTGGCAGCAAGCCGCTCGTCGGGCGAATGTCGATGGCGAACTGCGGCGGATCACCGACCTCGGCGGCGTGCTGGTCTCGCTTGGGGCCGAGGACTATCCGCCGCTCTTGGCCTCGATTCCGGATCCGCCTCCGTTGCTGTGGATGCAGGCCGGCCATGAGACCGCCGCGTCGACCGATAAGGGCGAGCCTTCGGAGAACGCGCTGTTCGCGCTTGGGCAAGGCGGCGCACCGAACGTGCCCGTGGTGGCCATCGTCGGCACGCGTCGTGCGAGCGCCTACGGCCTCGAGACCGCAGCCCGATTCGGCGAGGGACTCGCCGCGAGTGGCGTCGCGATCGTCTCCGGGGGAGCTCGTGGCATCGACGCTGCGGCGCATCGGGCGGCGCTTCGCGTCGGCGGAAGAACCATCGCCGTGCTCGGCTCGGGGCTCGGGCGGCGCTATCCCCCGGAGCACGACCGTCTGTTCGACGAGATCGTTGCGGGCGGCGGGGCGATCCTGAGCGAGTGGCCGATCGCCACCGAGCCCCGACCGGGACATTTTCCTCGCCGCAACCGGATCGTCTCGGGACTTGCCCTCGGCGTCATCGTCGTCGAGGCGGCCCGTCGCAGCGGGGCCCTGATCACCGCCCGGCTCGCCGTCGAGGAGCACGGCCGCGAGGCGATGGCGGTGCCCGGTCGAATCGACATGCCGCAGTCGGCGGGCTGCCTGAAGGCGATCCGCGAGGGCTGGGCGGCGCCGGTGGCGAGCCTTGCGGAGATCGGCGAGCAGTTGGCGGGCGTCGGATCGCTTCTCGTCGGTGCCATCGAGCGGGCAAAGGCGGACCACGCCTCGCGGAAGGGGCTGCGATCGACGGACGGCCTCGATCGCCGTGAAGACCCCCTCGACCGGCGCATCGTCGAGATCGCGACCGCGCAGCCGAGCGATCGGGCCGCGGCGATCGACGCGATCGTCTCCGAGACCGGCCTCGGCGCGGACGTCGTGGCCGCTCGTCTGGTGCGGTTGCGTCTCGAGGGTCGACTGTCGCGCGGGTGAACCGACCGCGGCCGAAGCGTGGGCTCTTGTCGACTCAGGCGAAG
>Ga0075479_10001631_pt1 | contig 10192 bp, 7 predicted proteins | sample DEB08_DNA_8_FD_76341 | JGI IMG/M metagenome (GOLD analysis project Ga0075479, IMG submission 76341) | Aqueous microbial communities from the Delaware River and Bay under freshwater to marine salinity gradient to study organic matter... | ecosystem: Environmental > Aquatic > Marine > Coastal ... | reverse complement strand
AAGTTGCTTCATCTTGGTTCTTGTTAAATACATCCATTAAAATCATCACAACGAAATCCATTGGAGTATAGTCATCATTGTGTAAAAGAACCTTATATAGCTTTGGTCTTTTGGTTTCTGGCTTGGTTAATGTTGCCAAGTCACCATCAGTATCAAATTTTTTTCGACTCATTAATAACCCAGAAGTAGATTCATTTTGCCTTATAAGAATATATCTCTCATGTTAGAGTTTTCTATAGTCAGAATCAATGCCTTTGCTATCATTTATAACTTTGTTTACACTATTATGACTTAAAATAGAAATGAGGATCATATATGAGAAATCTATCAATGATATTGGTAGCTCTTTTAGCCGCTGCATTGTTAAGTTCTTGTGAACACATTAGAATCGGTGGTGGGACATCTGGAGGTCAAGGTCATGATGGCCATGATCATCACCACGGTCATGAACCGGTTCAGAAAAAAGGTGGTCCACCTGCTCATGCGCCAGCACATGGGTATAGAAAGAAATTTGATTACAAATACTATCCTTCTAAGAAGGTTTATTATTGTTCACAGAGAAGACTCTATTTCTGGATTGAAGGTGATGGTTGGAAATTGGGTGCTTCACTGCCATCAAATCTAAATGTTTCAGGTGTAGATTCAATCTCAGTGGATATTTCTCAAGAAACTCCGTATATGCACTATGAGTCAAACTACAAGCAATCGCATCCAGGAAAGGGAAAAGCTAAAGGTAAATATAAAGAGAAAGGTAAGGGTAAGAAAAAATAACCTTCTATTTATAAGTATGTTTTTAGCTAATATTAGCTAGTTTTGTAGGGATTCCTTCTAATTTGGAAGGAATCCTTTTATGTTTTATAGGGCATTAAGTTAAATCTTTGTTATTAGTCTTTTATACTTGAATTTGAGCTTAATCAGGTTCTTTTAAGCTCAGAATGGTAGAGCTTCCAGGGAGGTCCCAATTCTTTATTTCTAAAAAAACAAAAAAATACTGATATTAGTATTTGTATCTTATAAATATTAGCCTATTTTTATTGTAGACTAACTAACAAATTATTCAGGTGAACTATGAGTAAAGTATCTAAAGACGCTGGAAACGGCGAAAGAAAAAAGAACCTAGATCAGGCTATTAGCCAAATCAAGAAGCAGTACGGCATGGGCGCGATCATGCGTCTTGGTGAAAAAACAAATTCAAATGTATCTACTATTAGTACTGGTGCACTGTCACTAGACCTTGCTTTAGGACTTGGTGGTTTGCCTCGTGGTAGAATTATTGAAATCTATGGCCCTGAATCATCAGGTAAAACAACTGTCTGTCAGCATGTGATTGCAAATGCTCAAAAAGCTGGTGGCCTTTGTGCTTTTATCGATACAGAACACGCCCTTGATCCACAGTATGCCCGTTTAATTGGTGTTAATACTCAAGAATTATTAATTTCACAGCCAGATTGTGGTGAAGATGCAATGCAAATTGCCGAAACTTTAGTAGCTAGTAATTCAATCGATGTTCTAGTTGTTGACTCAGTTGCAGCACTAGTTCCAAGAGCTGAAATTGAAGGTAATATGGGTGACTCACACATGGGTCTTCAAGCACGTCTTATGTCTCAGGCTCTGAGAAAACTTACAGCAATTATTAATAAGTCTAGGACTTGTGTGATTTTCACTAACCAGTTACGTGATAAAATCGGCGTTGTCTATGGTAATCCAGAAACAACTACAGGTGGTAAAGCTCTTAAATTCTATGCATCGATAAGAATGGAAATTCGTAGAGCAGCTGGCATTCAAAACTCTTCAGGTGAAGTCCTTGGTAATAGAGTAAAAGTGAAAATGGTTAAGAACAAACTAGCACCTCCATTTAAAGTTGCAGAGTTTGATATCATGTTCAACGAAGGTATCTCAAGAGCAGGATCAATTCTCGATGTTGCTTCAGATCATGGAATTGTTAGCAAAAGAGGATCTTGGTATTCATTCGGTGAGCAGCAACTTGGTCAAGGTAGAGAACAAGCTAAAGAAGCTATCAAGAATGATGAAAAATTAGAGAAGACATTATTGGATGCAATCCAAAAGCAGATGGAGCCATCTGCAGAGGAAGAAATCTCAGTAGAAGAGTAAACTTCTATAAAAATCAACATAGTTCACTGTGGACCGGTAGAAATACCGGTCCTTTTTTATGCTCAAAAAAAATAAGAATGTGAAAGAGAGACATAATTTTTTACAGACAGTTAGCACTTTTAAAGCATTGGACTAAATTTGGGACAGATTTTGATACTCAACTATTTAAATGATTTATTAATCAGGAAAAATTATGAATCCTTTAGCTCAACAATTAAATGACGATATAGCCTCTGAAAATGCCAACGTTCTAGAAATGCTTTCAGATTTTGGTAAAAGAATCTTTTTCCCAACATCGGGAATCTTAGCACAGGCTGGTGATGCAAAACAAAATGCACATCTTTACAATGCCACAATCGGTATTGCTACCGAAGGTGGAAAAGCTATGGGACTTTCAACCATCACTGAACAGGTTGAACTTGATCAACACTCTTATCTTCCATATGCTCCTTCACCAGGTGTTCCGGCACTAAGAAAGAAATGGAAAGAGCTGCAATTAGAAAAGAACCCAACTATGACAGCAGAGGCTAGTTCTCTTCCAGTTGTAACAAATGCACTTACTCACGGTATTTCATTGGTTAGTAGCCTAACTATGAACCCAGGTGATAAAGTTCTTTTAGCTGACCATTTCTGGGGAAACTACAACCTATTTTATAAAGCAACTCTTGGTGCTGAAATGGCCTTCTTTGAGTTGTTTGATGACGAAGGAAACTTCAATCAGGCTTCATTTAAAGAGTCTCTTAAGAAGGAAGCTGCTGGATTAGATAAAATTAATGTAATTCTTAACTTCCCAAATAACCCAACAGGCTATTCTATTCTTTCTAAAGATGTAGCTGGAATTGTTGAGTCAATTAAGGAAGTAGCTGATAGCGGTACTAAGATCTGTGTTATTTGCGATGATGCTTACTTCGGCCTATTTTTTGAAGAAGAAGTTCTTAAAGAATCACTTTTTGGATACCTGGCAGATTGCCACGAAAATGTACTTGCTGTTAAAGTTGATGGCGCTACAAAAGAAGATTATGTATGGGGTCTACGTTGTGGATTCGTTACTTTCGGGTCTAAAGGCGCTGGTGAAAAGACTTACAAAGCTCTTGAGCAAAAAGCCGGTGGTGCAATCCGTGCAACAGTATCAAACGTTTCACATCTTGGACAGCAGATGGTTCTTAACTCTCTTAACTCTGATGAATATGCTCAGCAGAAACAAGAGAAGTATGACATCATGTGTGGAAGATATAATAAAGTTAAAGAAGTTCTGAATGACTCCAAATTTGCAGAGTACTTCAAGCCTTACCCTTATAACTCTGGTTATTTCATGACTATGAAGCTTCTAAAAGGAAATGCAGAAGCATTCAGAAAGCATTTGATCAGCACTAAAGGTATCGGTGTAATCGCTATTGGTGAATCAAATATCCGTGTTGCATTTTCTTGCATCGAAGAATCTCAAATTGTTGACCTATTTGAGAAGGTTTACGAAGCAGCTGAAACTTTCGAAGCTTAAAAACATACTCGGCCGGATTTCCGGCCTTTGCTTAACTTATGAATGATTTTCTATATAGAGGTCTTATTAAAGACTTTAATATCCGTTTCTCTTACGGGCTTACTACTCATGTAGCCAATGATGCAGTAAAAGCTCATGGCTGTGATCCTGTGGTTGCACACATCCTTTCTCGAGTTCTGACTTCAGGAGTATTGTGTAGTCCAACTCTTACAGATGACGAGAGAGCGACAGCTACTTGGACTTATCCAGGACCTATTGGTAAAATAGTTGTTGACTATGGCGTTGATGCAGATGTGAGAGGAATGACGAAAGTTAAGACCCTAATGGATCAAGTTGAATCTGAAGCAGATGTCTATGGTGATACCGGAAATGTTCAGATCATGAAGTTCGATTCGAAAAGATTAATTAGTAACGGTACATGTGAAGCTCCAATTATGGATCCTATAGCAGACCTAAGTTACTTTTATTCAGTTTCAGAGCAATTAGAAACCGACATGTATATTTCTGTTGGCTTTAATCCAGATCCAGAGAAACCTGTTGATCTTTGTCAGGGAATTCTCTTACAGGCAATGCCAGACTGTGACTTTGAAGCCTTAGATCGTTTACGCTCTGTTTTAAATTCAGATGAATTTAAATCACTGCTTAACTCACATCCAGGGGAAAATCCTGCAGAGGCGATAATTAAGGCTCTCATAGAAAAAGAAGAAACTCAACCAGAGTATGAGATTCATAATTGCCCAGAGCCAAAGTTTCACTGCCCTTGTAGTCGTGAAAAAACTCAAGGTGTTTTGAAAACTCTTGGTGAAGCAGATGTCAAAGATATTGTTGCTAAAGCAGAGCCTGTAAATGTAGCTTGTCACTTTTGCTCTACGGTCTACTCTTTTTCACCAGAAGAAGTACAAAAGATCGCGGCGCACTAAGTTATGAATCTTTGGTTCATAGCAATTCTTGTTATTACCCTGGGTTTTTGGTTTTGGGAGAATCTCCTAACAGTCCTCAGTGGAAAAAATGTTGATGAGCTTCCAGAAGAAGTTTGTGATGTTTACGACGAGGAAGAATATGCCAAATCGCGTGAATATAGCAGAGAAAAGAGCCTATTAGGAATCAAAGTTTCCACTTTTCAGTTAGTTGTCTTCCTTTGCTTTTTCCTTTTGGGAGGATTTAACTGGTTGGACTTACAGGTTAGGTCCTGGGTCAATCTAAGTATTTTCAGCTTTTTACCAAGCTTTATGATTGAGAAAGAAATCCTTCATGGACTTCTTTACATAGGTTCCCTCGTTATTGCCAGTGCAGTTCTTGGACTGCCAGCTTCTCTATATTCAACTTTTGTTATTGAAGAAAAGTATGGATTCAATAAAACCACACTGAAGACTTTCATTCGTGACCGCATTGTAGGACTTATCCTTGCCATCTTATTAGGAGGTCCGCTCTTATCATTAGTGATTTGGTTATTCGGCTTTGCTGCCGCTCATCAATTAACCTGGCTTTATGTTTGGGGTGCAGTTTTCATGATCCAAATGATTCTCATGTATGTAGCTCCTGTTTGGATTATGCCTTTATTCAATAAATTTGAACCATTGGAAGATGGCGAGTTAAAAGAGGCAATAAATGACTTTGCAGCTAAAGAAGATTTTGCTCTACAAGGTGTGTTTAAAATGGATGGCTCAAAACGCTCAAGTAAAGCCAATGCCTTCTTTACTGGCTTTGGAAAGAATCGCCGTATAGTTCTATTCGATACTTTAATAGAAAGTATGTCCACAGAAGAGTTAGTAGCAGTCTTAGCTCATGAAATGGGGCATTGCAAAAAGAAGCATATCACCAAGCAACTAGGTATAAGTTTAATTTCTATGGGCTTAGTCTTCTTCTTAATTCAAATAATGCTCAACAACGCAGAAATTTTTGCAGCTTATCAGGTTGAAAACTTAAGTGTTTACGCCAGTCTAGTTTTTATAGCTCCATTGCTTGAGCCGCTCAATTATTTGATTAGTATCTTCTCAAGTGTTTTATCTCGAAAGCATGAATATGAAGCCGACGCTTATTCAGCTGAAAAATATGGCAAACCAGAAAAACTTGTTACAGCTCTAAAAACTTTGAGTCGAGACAATCTCTCAAATCTAACTCCCCACCCATTAGAAGTATTCACAGAATACTCACACCCTCCTCTTAAGGATAGAATCAAAGCTCTAAATCAATTCTGATCAAAGAATGAGCTTATAGGACTTATAGGTCCTATACGACCTATATAATTGAATTGTGCAATAATCTATTTAGGAGATAAATGCTTGGAGCCCCGAACGCTCAATATCATAGAATTAAGCTCGAAGAGTTTTAGTTTTAAATAGACGTGGACTTTAGTCCATGGTCTTATGTATAAAAGAATATGCATGCTGAAAGTATGCGGTTTTCAACTAAATGCACCGTACCGTCGGCACGGGTAATATTTGACGTTATTTACCACCTGTTGAAACAGGTGGCTATTTAAAACTAAATCCCCTTGGGATTAATTCCTTAATTCAATGAAGTTACCCGCACGCCCAATGTCATTGAATTAAGGGCAGAAGGCCTGACATATATAGAGCCCAGCGGTAAGCGAAGCGCAGCCCTGGGGTATAGTATCCCCCTGTTAATAAGCGCTGTAAGTGCGATATAAATTTTCTTCGGTCAAGCATATCTCCGATTGACGAGCTGGGGCTCAGCGTTCCCAGGAGAAGGCTTAATTCAATGGCCTTGCTCCGCACGCCAATGCGGGTTAAACATTAATACTCAAACTGACCGTATTGAGATTTGATAGTAACCTTATTGCCAGCATCGCTAGCTTCAAGTCTACCGATTACCTGGGCTGGAATATCAAAGCCTTGAGAAATTGAGATAATTTCATCAGCAATTGCTTCATCAACCATAAGCTCAAGTCTGTGACCCATATTAAATACTGCATACATTTCCTGCCATGAAGTTCCAGAACAAGCCTGAATTTCACGGAATAGGGGAGGAGTATCTAGAAGATTGTCTTTAATGAAGTGAAGGTTAGAACCAAATTTAGCACATTTAGTTTGAGCACCGCCACTACAGTGAATCATGCCACCAATTTTATCTTTACCGATGTTGTCAAAAATGGCTTTAACAATTGGAGCATAAGTTCTAGTTGGGGATAGGACAGCTTTACCCATATCGATTGGCATATCATCTACTTTATCAGTCAGCTTATACTTGCCGCTGTAAACTAGAGATTGGTCGATATTTCCATCATAGGACTCAGGGAATTTTTCAGCATATTCTTTGCAGAAAACATCATGTCTTGCAGAAGTAAGGCCATTGGATCCCATACCGCCATTGTACTCATCTTCATAAGTCGCTTGACCGTGTGAGGCAAGACCAACAATGACTTGGCCAGGTTTCATATTCGCTGCATCAACAATGTCAGCTCTTTTAATTCTTGCACTAGCAGTCGTATCAACAATAACAGTACGAACAAGATCACCAACATCAGCCGTTTCACCACCAGTGTTGATCATGCTAATTCCAAGATCATTGTAAAACTGGATGATTTCCTCGTTGCCATTGATAATAGCACTAATAACTTCACCAGGAATCTTCGAAGCATTTCTGCCGATTGTAGAAGAAAGTAGAATATTGTCAGTGATACCAACGCAAAGCATGTCGTCGATATTCATGACGATTGAATCTTGAGCGATACCTTTCCAAACAGACAAGTCACCAGTTTCTTTCCAGTACATATAAGCAAGTGATGACTTAGTTCCGGCACCATCGGCGTGAACTACGTTACAGTATTCGTCATCGCCTCCCAGGAAGTCAGGAATAACTTTACAGAATGCATGAGGAAATAAACCTTTATCAACATTCTTGATGGCGGCATGTACTTCTTTTTTGGAGTATGAAACTCCACGTTGTTGGTAACGTGATTGTGCTTCTTGATCTGACATTAAAATAAACCTTGAAAATTAACTGCAGCTTCCAGCGCCAGAGCATGGTCTGCCGGAAGCGACTTGGGCTGTTTTGGGATTCATGATATCTGGATTTTCATCTATTGCAAAACGATCTGATGAAGATTCATCTTCAGATTCAAGATTAATACCATCAATTTCAAACCCTGCATCTTCAACCATTCTAAATGCCTTGTGTTTTTTGTCACCGCGAGTTACAAGATATCCTTCAATGAAAAGGGAGTTGGCAACATAAAGAGCTAGACTTTGAAGTCCACGAAGGTGACCTTCTCTACCACCGCCCATTCTAAGCTCAGCATTAGGATTAATAAGTCTGAAAACACAAAGAATCTTAATACATCTTTCTGGATTTAGCTGATCGAAGTCAAAAAGCTTATTTCCTTCGATTGGAACCAGGAAGTTGATTGGAATTGAAGGAACATTTCTGTCTCTAAGTTCGTATGCAACATCAAGGATATCCTCATCAGTCTCACCCATTCCTACAATCATACCAGCACAGTTATCTAAACCAGCTTTTTTCGCTGCATTTAGAGTATTAATGCGATCTTCGTATGTGTGTGTAGATACGATATTTGGAGTGTGCTTTTCAGAAGTATTCAGGTTGTGGTTTAATCTATCTAAACCAGCTTCTTTAAATTTTTTGGCTTGCTCGTCATCTACAAGTCCAACAGAAAGACAAGTTTTGATACCGACTTCGTCTGTGATGCGCTGAATGACTCTTGTTAGATCTTCAGTGCGCTTATCATTTGGGCCTCTACCAGAAGAAACCATACAATAACGGTAAACGCCTTTCTTTTTAGCTTCATGCGCCTCAGCAACGATATCATCTTCAGACTTCATCTTATATTGGTTGATGTCTGCTTCAGAATCTTTAGATTGACCGCAATATCCGCAGTCTTCCGGGCAATATCCGTTCTGGATATTATTAATTTGATGGACTTTAACTTTCTTGCCAAAGTTTTTTAAACGTGCTTCTCCAGCTGCAGAAGTCAGTTTCAAGATATCTACATCAGGATTAGATAAAATTGTTAGAGCATCTTCTCTAGGAAAAGGTTTATTTTCAAGAGCAAGTTCAGTCCACTTTTGGTAATCAATACTCATTTATTTCAAAAATCTCATTTATTCAACGGTTTAACTTGTTCCACAAAGATCAATGGCCGAGACCATCCTTCCAGTTTCTTTTGAACTCCAATGATTTTTATCTCTTTCAGATAGTAGTCTTTTAACTTGTCTGCCATACCTTTTAAATAGGCAATCGCAACAAACTCTTTATCTACCTTTATTGCAAGTGCAAAATCTACGATATGACGGTCATTGACTTGGACGTTAAGTAAATACCCGGTCTTGCGTATTCTTCCAGCCGGTATAGGAATTTCTTTATCTTCTTTTATCTCAATCGGTTGTTCTTCAACTACTTCATGACCATCTGCACCAGCAGGGAAAGTGATTACTTTGAAGCCACTTTCCTGTACATTTTTCATTAATCGATCAAGAATATGTTCTTCTACGCCTTTCTCAGCCTGAATGTAAACTGTGCTTTGATTAAAATTCTTTCCATAAGTCTTTAGGATTGATTCCAAATGCTCTTCTGGAATTTTAACCGTGTCCATAAACATGATGTTAGGCTTCTTGACCGTTAGAGTCATATAAGTTTTCTGGTTAGGGTCAGTATTCCAAAGCTCTTTAGAAAGAGTGCTAACATTTGGATCGAGAAGTTTTGAAGGATCTTCTAAGTAAACTTCAGCTTTGAGTTCTTTGAAAACATTAACTATCTTGAGGACTGTTCCCTCTTTAACATTTTCATCTGCCTTTACAAAAGCGATAGTTCCTTCACCTGCGGCTTTGTAGTAGTCTTTGATTTCCTTAACACTGACTTTCTGTGAGCCAATTAAAAACTCGTCATCTTTAGTGATGTTAACTACTAGCTTTTTACTCTTTTTCTTTTTTTCGATTTCCAGAAGTTTCTCAATGAGCTCAACTTTCTTTGCTGTAGCTTTCTTTTCTTCTTCCAGCTTAGCGAGCTTTTTCTTTTCTTCTTCCAGCTTCTTTCTGGCTTCTTCGGCAGCTTTCTTTTCTTTTTCGAGTTCTTTTTGAAGCTTGGCAAGTTCTTCAGCTGTCGTTTTATCAGTTCCTGCATCGACCGCTTTTACATCGTTGAGCTTATCATTTTCCTTATCGTTTCGGGCAACCATGATTGGTTCCATCTTGACGTAAGTCGAACTTACCCAAACGTGGAGTTTTGAATTCCCCTGGATCTTGGCCCAAATTTTATCTTTAACTTCCAGAACTTTAACTTCGTCGCCTTTGTTCAGCTTTCCAAAGATATTGAAGGCTACACTTGGACCGGCACGAACATTGATGCGGTCGCCAGTTACAACGCCATTATTTATGAACTTGTTAGACATCCATCCAGAAACAGCTTCTGGGGCGACAATTTTTAGCCAGCCTTCTTTCTCTTCGACAACTTTAACTTCGTCGCCTTTTTTTAGCTGACCAACGACTTCGAATTTAGTGCTTGGTTTTGATCGAACTCTAAGCTTTTCAGCTTGGACAGTTCCTTTGCGGATATCTTCAGCTCCTAGAGAGAAGATTAGAAATGATGAAAGAAGGAGTATTAAAG
>Ga0075479_10001629_pt1 | contig 10193 bp, 20 predicted proteins | sample DEB08_DNA_8_FD_76341 | JGI IMG/M metagenome (GOLD analysis project Ga0075479, IMG submission 76341) | Aqueous microbial communities from the Delaware River and Bay under freshwater to marine salinity gradient to study organic matter... | ecosystem: Environmental > Aquatic > Marine > Coastal ... | reverse complement strand
TTCTGTTTTACTTTTCTAGGCATACTTTCTCCGAAATTTCATATATTATAAAAGATTTAGATAAATATGTCAAGATATTTTTGCACCAAAGGGCCTTACTGTAGCTGCCTTGTCATGTTCTGGGTGCTTATGGTTATTCTGCAAATCTTTCCAAGAAAGGTAAGTTTTACATTTCCAACACCAAAACTGTGCTTTATAATGATTACCGTTCATATTCTCTTAGTCCTTAAGATATTCCTTAAACCAATCTATAGTAATTGCCATCCCTTCTTCTAATGGCATTAAAGACGGATCACTCATGCCCACATATTTTAGAGTAGATACATCTGCACTTACTACTGCGTTAGGTATCTCTCCAGGTCTCATTGGCAAATGAACAATTTTAGATTTAGATTCGCTAAGATCTACGATCAATTCTGCTACTTGATTAACTGTTTTATTTTTTTCAGGACCAACCTCTACTGCCTCGGGAAAAACTTCTCCTGCCGCAGCTTTTTCTGTAGCTATAACCAAAGCTCTTGCCACATCACCAACCCAGCACATATCAGATATTTGAGTACCATCTCCATATATTTCTATATCCATACCAGTAAGTGCTCTACAAACAAATGAAGGAGTAATTTTTCTAACCATAGAATCTCCCCACGGAGGAACAGGTCTTTGCCTAGGTCCGTAAGCATTCATAGCTCTAACTATATTAACTCTAGTTCCTCGTTCTTTATTAAACATTTGTATAAATCTTTCTATCATTGTTTTACTAATAGAATATGTATTATTCATCCAATGATTACCGACACCTATATAGGTTCCTGGTTTATTATACTGAGAGGCCGCCTCTAGTATATTTAAACCACCCACAAGGTTTGATTGAGCAGCAGGTCTTGGATTTTTTATAGTTTCCTGAGTGCCCAATACAGCGGCTAAATGAATAAATGCATCTACATGTGCCATTGCTTCTGTAACAGCCACATCGTCTCGTACATCCCCTAATATTACTGGGCAAGGATAGTTATGTCTCCTATCATAATGATCAAAAATTACGGGACTATGGCCTAATTTTATAAGCTCTTCTACTGTGTGGAGACCTATAAATCCCGCTCCGCCTGTTACTAAAATTTTCATGTGTTATTTCCTATTGTGTTTGGCCAATATTCCTCTATTTGCTTATTAAATAGTTTGTGGCCTCGGTCCATTATATCATTAGACAATATGTCTTTATAATAAAAACTAGATGCTTTATTAAAGAAACTATATTTTTCGTTTGTTACTCTGTTTATCTTTTTACTACTTTCTAACTCTCTCTCCCTCAGTGCTTCTACAGAATATTTTTCTATTGTACTACTTATATTTACATCTGGTAATACTCGTTGTAATTCTGAATGAGTATCATTTACTAGTGCGTCGTATTTTATTTGTGTGGTATTTTCTGTACCTGCCCAAGATATAAATTGTTTCCAAGTAGTAGTATTTAAACTGGAACAACCCTCTTGTAAAAAATTATTATAAAATTCAGTTTCTTGGTTTCCTGTTGCCCTGTTAGTCAACAACATGTAATTCCACATACTGCACATCACATCGAGAGGGTGTCTAATAATATGCACATCAGGATTTCTTCTAATAATTCGTTCTGTTTTAAAAATAATTTTATCTAAAACGGCTTTATCTACTTGGTCACACAAAAAATTAGGCTTGTATATAGCATCTATCAGCATCCAAGTAAGCCAACTACCACCACTCTTAGTATAAGCTGCTATAATCAATGTATCTCCCTAATATTCTCATTTCCAATTTTTCTGCATCCAGTCTAAGTTAGCAACTTCATGTGGCCGGGGCTTTCCGTGAAAAAATACCATTCTTACATCATTAAAATTGCATGGTTGTTGTTTGTCCCTTATATGAACCTTGTAACTAACACACTCACCTGGTACATGGTCTTGAAGTCTTGGCACTTCTGGTCCCACCCCAACTGAATCCTCTAACCACTTATTAGTTCCTCCTCTAAAATGCCTTAGTTTATTGTATGTTTCTGGAGTATAACTTTTGGCTAGTTTATCCCATATAAATCCACAACTATTTGGCTCCCAAGCTATATAGGCGGTTTGCAGACCCTTGGGCCTATAGTAGTCTCTAAGAGTTATGAATGGCTCTTCTATACTTAATATATGATCTATATTCCCTAGAATAATAGTGTCTAAGTCCATGTATACTACCTTCTCTTTGAACCCGTGTTCAAGATTAAAGAGTCCTATAATATACCACCAATGAGGCAAAGGCTCTAAAAACTCTCTGGTTTCACATTCTACTCCCGATGGATCTTCAGTATAGCATATAAAGTTTATATCTATAGTAGTGTTTCTTTTAACACTATTATATAGCTTGTTTACATATTCGGGACCAAATTCCGTACCCCACTTAAAGCATACTACATTTATCATAATTCTTTCTCCAGCGTCGATATTCTAAAGTTTCTTAGTGCTGTGTTTTCTGTGCAGTTAACTACTAATTTAGCTATCTCTGGTTGCACAGTTTTAAACTTAATTAAAAAAGTTTTGTAAGGGCTATTATTGTTCATTCCTTCGTGGTCACCAAAGAAGTGTGTTTTATTGTCAATATGCTTCATATTATATCCTAATAGTATGAACTTATTGCAACCCATAAGGAAAGCTATATTAAGCATTTGATATCCAGAGTTACTACCAAAATGTATTAATTTAGGATCAATGCTTAATCCAGGTAGATGCTTTCCGGCAGTATGGTTTAATTCAAACTCTTTTGATGCTCGCTGGTCTTGAGTCCATGACTCTAGTGTAGGAAATAACTTTCTAAACTTAGAGCCATTGGTTCTCCACCACCTATTATCACAAGCATAATGAACATCCATAAAATCACATATTTTATATACATCATTACACCCAAAAACTACGTGATTAGTTTTATGTTCTCTTACATACTCTACTACTTCTTCTGTTAAAGAAGGGCCCGTGGCCATAAGTATAGCAGGCCTATTTTTATACTTTAGTGGTATACTCATCTGTTTCTAGCTACATTATTCTTCTTCTCGTAGGAACGCATAGCACCCAATCCAAGCATACCCATAAGCACGGGCATCATAATCTCTAAGTCTAGCATAGGTAGTTGCATTCCATTACCGAAAGCCATTAGTCCGAAGTTGGCAAAAGGTACGAGTAAAAAGTTAGAAGCCATACCTAGTCCACACACCCAACCAATAAATGGTCTCCACCCAGCAACAAACAAAGACTTGTGAGCAGCCTCTTGCTTATTTACTTCCATCTGCATCTTAATTTCTTCATGCATATGGTCTTCAGCCATTGTAGCAATATCGTGTGCTAACTGGTTTTTTAAATCTTTATCGGGTATAAACTTGTCAAGTAGTCCTGTTACTGGACCTATAAGGCTTCCTAATAAGCTCATTTTGTTTCCTCATATATCTGGTATATTATATCCCAGAACTTGCCAACTAAGGTGGCTAATACTATTCCCCATACTACTATTAGAAATAGTGTTGATACTATTGGGGAGGCTATTAAAAGAGCCAAAGTCACCAGTATTAACTTTCCTAGTTTAAGGAAGTAACCCTGCTCTATAGACTGTTCTACCATTCTCCTTAACCGCTGTGTTAATTTTTGTCCTGTTTTGTTCTTCATTTTTCCAGCTCACGTGTATCCATCCAGAAGAAGGATCTCCCGGAGTATAAAATTCTAAAATTAATTGATCGAAGGAAAGGTTTTTACTAATCCAAGCGGCAACATCGTAATTAGAGTGGCCCGGGCATTCTATATCAGCCGCTTGACCGTGACAATGCTGAGAAGTGGGAGAACCACCAATAGCTTTATTTAGATCTAGTGATCTATAACCGCTGTTAATAACGACTGGACCGAAATAATCTCTTATTGGTTGCAGCACGTTTTTACAGAGGATTTCTAGGGATTCTACATCTAATGTGGTGGGAGAGTTATCAAGACCAAGCCGCAACGCGGCTTGGCTCTTGGTAAACTCCGCTAAACTAAAATTTTTGCTAAGTTTCATACTAACATAATTATGGTTGCGGGTGTTAATAAGATTAAAAGTGCTGTTAGCATAGTCGCTGACATTTCTCTAATCGCTTTCATTTTCAAGCAGTCTCCAATTTATCCTGCCCGATTGGAATAGTTTTTACTCCACTGTTTTTTGAGTGTTTAATATTCACTACTAACATGCCATCAGCCATATCTGCATCAGATATTTCTAAGTTACTATCCAACTTAAATTTCCTTTCAAAGCTCTTACCAGAAATCCCTTTGTGTACCCAAGCTGTTTCGTTGTCTACTTCTTTTTTCTGGCCAGAAATAGTTAGTGTGTTGGTATCTTCTTCAAAGCATATTGATACCTGCTCTTTATTCCAGCCTGGAACCGCTACTTGGATTTGGTAGCCTTCTTCTTGTTTTACTATATTGTAACGTGGATATTCAGTTGTGGTAGCCTTTAGTGGCCAATGATTGAGTCTGTCAAAACCAATAAATAATTTTTCTAGCTCTGCCATATTCATAGTTATTCTCCCTTTCAGTAAGTTTAACTTGCTCCTTTCGGTAGCTTTTATTTGTGAATCTCTTTCGAGGATTAAGAATCGCACGGTTAAACCGATACGATTTCAATGCATATTATACATCTAATATACCTTTCTTGTCAAGAACTTTTTTTTCGTGACCTTTATAAAAATATTTCTTGACTTTTCAAGCCCCATGACGTATAATATGTAATACTAAATAAGGAGACTGTATGAAACATAATATAGAACTATATGGCGACCAGGTGGAAGACATAGTGTGGGGAGAGTTAGACGAAGCTCTAAGGGCCATGGAGGAAGCATTGAGATGCGTTGAGGGTGGAGATTCTTGTGGTGTCTATTCTTTTACTGATGAAGATCTTGAAAAGAAAGAGCTTAAAAAGACCATAAAGGCTTATAAGAGAGTAATTAGAGAATGGGAGATATCATAGAGTTTATTGCAAGAAGTGATGAGTTTGATACTCAAGAGCTGTTGGAATTCAAAGATCTGTGCGAGATACAACTAAAAGCATCTCGAGATTTTTCAGAGCCTGTATTGCAATCATTGGCTTGGGTAAATAAACAACTAGAATATAATATGGCGGGGCAGATGAACCTGCCTTTTGAAGAAAACTTACTGGACTTAACTGATGAAAGTTACTTTAATAAGTAAAAGCGAGCCTTCTGAGGAATTGAGGAAGGCTGGAATAAGTAGTATGGGAGGAATGATCGCACACGCTGCGCGTGTTAGCAACCCTGCCAATCAATTCAATAACGAAACAGCACCAAAGCTGTTACAATACCTTATGAGAGAGCATCACTGGAGCCCATTTGAAATGGTATCTATGTGTTTAGAAATACAAACGACAAGAGATATTGCTAGACAAATAATTCGTCATCGCAGTTTTTCTTATCAGGAGTTTAGCCAAAGGTATGCAGAGGTAGAAGAGCCACCCGAGTTTAGAGAGGCCCGTGGTCAAGACCCTAAAAATCGACAGAACTCTGTTAGACTGGAAGATGGCCCCATACACGAAGAATGGCGAGTAAAGCAAGACAACGCTTACTGGGCAGCACAAGTAGCATACAAATGGGCCATAAATAATGGTATTGCAAAAGAACAGGCACGAGCAGTATTGCCCGAGGGTATGACTCCCTCAACAATTTATATGAATGGAACTATTCGTAGTTGGATTCATTATGCAGAACTCCGTGGAGGGCACGGAACACAACTAGAACACACACTAATAGCACAAGAGGTTTCAAAAATACTAGATGAGCACGTCTGGACTAAATGATTATCAAAAATTTGTAAAGAGCACTACTAGCCAAGAGTCAACGACTTGGCTATCCTACGAAAAAAGAGCAAAAAAATTATACATAGAAGAAGGACTAAATATTCCCTTACTGTCTACAGCGGCTATTGGTATGGGTAGCGAAGCTGGAGAGTTTCAAGAAATTGTAAAGAAGATTATTTTTCAAGGAAAAGAGTATAGCGAAGATACTAGATTTCATATGAAGAGAGAACTTGGGGATGTTCTATGGTATGTTGCCAATGCTGCGACTGCTCTAGGATATACATTAGATGAAATAGTAGAAGGCAATATTGCCAAGCTCGAATCTCGGTATCCTAATGGCTTTGAAGTTTACCGTAGCGAGAATAGAGAAGAGGGAGATTTATGAACGCACAACCGATTTTGGATGCCCTTAATAAAGGAGTAGTCCATATCTGGTTTACGAGTTTGAATAGTGGAAACGAATTGGACGGTCACTTTACATTGAAAGGTCGTAATGTAGGAAGAATAGATCCTACTAGCAGTAAGATACCTGCATTTGATGTGAGCAGAAACAAGTGGGAGGATATAGAAGTCCACACGATAAATCAGTGGGTTTCGGTCCAAGAAAACCCTTGACATATAAAGTCAAAGCCCGTATAATATACATATTGAATCAGAGGAGCATATTATGTGGAAGTTTGAACTTATAACTGGAGAATTTTTTACTTTGAGGTGTGTCGATTGGTGGCCAGATCTTGTTATGAAAAACTCTAGTCAGGTAGTATCGGCGGTAAAGATTGGTAGTTAAAGGAAGCATAAATTATAGTTTTAGTGGGCGGAGGAGACGTACTGTTAGCAGTAAAAAGAAAAAGGCGGTGTTCAAAGAACTCAAGCCTAAAAGTAGAAGCATAGAGCAGAGGTATCCCTCCGCCCCACTAACCCCTTACGTTGACCCCAAAAAGGTTGACAGAACACTAACTAAAACATATACTGTGGCTCCTGCATACAATAAAGGAGCTTACCAAGTAATTTCTCAAGATAACATTAAGGATATAGGCAAGTAATGGCACGAATTAGCAAAAAATTAGTAAACAATTGGGAACCAGGACCGCCCAAGAAGTCCTCCACTAGCGCTAACCCTAACATGGTTAAGACTTCTACTATGAACAAGAATAAGAAGCGGTCTTATAAGAAGTATCGAGGTCAGGGTCGATAATGAAGAAAATGCACATTTTAGAGCAGTTTAAGCACTACTTAATGGGTCAAAAGTCTAGGCACTACACTAACTTTCGCTTGTTGGTGGAGAACCCTAGACCCATTCCAGAGCACACAGATTTTTTTGAGGCTATGGAGACAGAGCTGAAGCAGTTGGCTTATTACAATGAGTTAATTGCTGCTATTCCTCGGGAGTTGGAAGAATGAAACAAGACTGGGCAATAGCTGCGTTAGAGGAACGAGTTGAAAAACTAGAGGATATTGTTATCCATCTAGAAAATGAACTCAAATTAAGACCAAAGGTAGTTTTTACCGGAGAAGTTCCAGAACTAAACAATGAAGATCGTTAGTGTAGCGTTAATTGTAACGATTTTTGCTACAACAGGGGGCTACTTACAAGCCCCCACATCTAATACTCTATCCCCAGGAGACGAAGAACACTGCCTAGCTTTGAATATATACCACGAAGCTAGGGGAGAGGACTACTTATCTCAGCTTGCTGTAGCGGACGTTACAATGAATAGGGTTAAGAATAGTAAGTTTCCAAACTCGGTTTGCGAAGTTATAACTCAAGCATATACTAGAGTTAATTGGCGTGGAGATGTAGTACCAATTAAACACAAATGTCAGTTTAGTTGGTATTGTGATGGTGTCGGAGATAAACCATCTCCAGGAACCTCTTGGAATAACGCCCTAGCTATAGCTAAAGGCAATAAATACCGAGGAATTACTCAAGGGGCATTGTTCTATCACTCCAATAAAGTATTGCCTTTTTGGGCCGATAGCTTTATAAAGTTGGGAAGTATTGGAAACCATATATTTTACATACCACCAAACGAAAAATAGTTCTTGACATACAAGGTATGTGGGCGTATAATATTGAAATTGAATTGGAGTTTTTTGTCTTTCTCCTCTACACCCCAACATCAAAAAAGACAAAATAAAACAGAGGAAATCAAGCGGGGTGAGAAGGCTTGATGGATAGGAGAGCGGGAGCGGGGCACCTATCAAACTTGGAGTTATAGTGAGTTATTTACACGAAGCAGAAATTATTGTCTATTCTATGTGGGAGGACGATATTTTTGATATAATAGAATCCGTAAGAAATGAACTTGCTATAAGCAAAGAATATGCGGAAGAGCTGGTATCAGGAATCCTTGAAGAAGGATCATTAGAGGAACTAGACTTTTCTTATGAGGAATAGAGCATCGCCTTAGTGCTAACTTGTCCCCTCATAAGGCGCACACGTTTGTCGGCGGCTTCGGAATGTGCCCGACATCCTAAACACTATTCCGAGAACGTAGCTGCGACCGTTCTAAATATGCAGGCGTTGGTCATCTGACAGACTAGACTTAAGCTGGTGTCAGAGGTAGTTTAGAGCCTTTCTACCTAGTGAGAGGCTCACCTACAAAGCACATTCTTAGAGTGTTTTTTGTAGGTAACTTGTAGACTTAAAGCAGTAAAATGCACTGGACGGGGCTTCGATGCCCCCATCTCCACCATAAGCTGGAGCATGAAGTATGCAGCCCAGCAATGTAGGTTAATTCTGAGGGCTGAAGTGAATACTAGGGTAACGACTAGTCAGCTTATGATGGGGATGTAAGGTTTCGACAGGGTAAAAATAGGCTTTAAAGAGAGATACCGAAACTACAAACGCCAATGATGACGTTTATTCACTAGCCGCATAGAGTTAGTCGGGGTCTTAGCCCGCCTTGTTACCAAAAGGGCTACCTACCTATATAGGTTATCCTCCAAGTGGAGCATAACAAGACATAAACCTTGGAGGGTAATTATGTCAGCATCAAATCAATTAGAGAATGATCTCTTAAACTTGATTTTCAATAATACAGCAACAACACTAGACATTGGTGATTCAGGCGGTCTCCTACCAGCCGCAACAGTAGGAGATTTGTATGTATCCTTACATACAGCAGATCCTGGCGAAAGCCCAGCCAATCAAGCAGTAAATGAAGCTACATACACAGGATATGACCGACGACCAGTAGCTAGAACAGCCGGTGGTTGGACAGTATCTGGGAACCAAGTTTCAAACACAGCAGAAATTGACTTTCAAGCCTGCACCGGCGGAACAAATACAATTAGCCATTATGCTATTGGTACGGCAGATGTCGGATCTTCAGAAATTTTATTCAGCGGACAATTAACCTCTAACCTAGAAGTAGCTAACGGTATTACGCCTCGTTTTGGTGTTGGACAATTAATCATTACAGTAGACTAATAGGAGTATTTTATGCCAATCGTATCAGGAGATATAGACTTTTTCGAGAGTACCGCAACAAATGGAGGCAATATTAGTCTCGGAGGAGCTATTACAGCTAATGAAATCACTAGTGGAGCTTTGCATAATCTGTTTGATGTTGTAGATTCTACTGAAGCTGCTAGTCCCGGACAAACATCCTATAGATGTTTTTATGTAAAAAATAATCATGGAAGTTTAACTCTACAAGACGCTAAAGTGTATTTCAATGAATCTACATTAGATGGAGACAACGCTATAGCTATGGCACTAGCGGGAGAGGGAGTTAATGGCACAGCTGAAACTATAGCTAATGAAGAAACAGCCCCCTCAGGAGAGAGCTTCACAACCCCAACCACAGAGGGTGCGGCTTTAAGTATAGGAAACATTCCAGCAGGCCAACATCAGGCCATATGGCTTAGGAGAACAGTTACTGGTGGAGCTGCTGCTGCTGATGCTCTGGATTTTTCTGTAACAGTATTTGGAGATACGTCAGCTTAGATCATATAAGGGCTTCGCCGCAACGGGAAGCCCTAATTTTTCAATATCTATTAGATAGGGGGTCATATACGGAGTTGTAGATGTCTCATATAAGATTTACCGCCTCCTACTCTGCGGGGCTGGTTCAAGTATCGTCCTCTGTCACTTTTGATTATAATGTAGAAAACAAGGTATCATCCTCTGTTACCTTTGATTATAATGTAGAAAACAAGGTATCATCCTCTGTTACCTTTGATTATAGTGTAGAAAACAAGGTATCATCCTCAGTTACCTTTGACTACAATGTAGAAAACAAAGTATCCTCTTCTGTAACTTTTGATTACAATGTTGAAAACAAGGTATCCAATGCCGTTGTATTCGACTATAATGTAGAAGAAAAAGTTAGTAGCGCAGTTGTATTTGA
>Ga0075479_10001620_pt1 | contig 10239 bp, 10 predicted proteins | sample DEB08_DNA_8_FD_76341 | JGI IMG/M metagenome (GOLD analysis project Ga0075479, IMG submission 76341) | Aqueous microbial communities from the Delaware River and Bay under freshwater to marine salinity gradient to study organic matter... | ecosystem: Environmental > Aquatic > Marine > Coastal ... | reverse complement strand
AACAGAATACAGAATGCTATTTTGCGAACCAATGCCTTTTGCAAGGGAATATCGCTATCTGGATTCAAATAGAAAGTTAGTTGGTGTTGCTTATGTAGATACACTACCGAAAGCATACTCTTCCCTTTACTTTTTCTATGACCCAACTTGGGCCCCGAAAAGTCCTGGTATTTTTAGTATCATCACAGAAATAAAAAAAGCCATTAGCTCTGGTGCACAATACTACCACCTAGGCTATTACGTTAAAAATTGCCAATCCATGAACTACAAATTACGCTTTGCGCCATACGACTTACTTAAAGGAACCGATGAACTTTGGTCATGGGATAAAGCTGAATGGTTAGGCGAGTCTTAGAAATTGTCATTTTTGTAATTTCTCACAAATATCACATAAATGTCACTACATAAGGAGGAGAAATATCTCGTCTCGCTGATATATTAAACTTTCTGTAAATTTAAAAGTGGCCAGATGAATATTTTAGATTACTCAGATTTAACTAGAGTCAAGTTTATTCAAAACCCTGAACTCAAACCTGCCCTAAATGAACTCGTAAACATCTCCACCGATTACCTTTACGACAACGAAAAATTCTTTTCTTCACTTCTAGAGAGAGAACAATTGATGTCAACAGGAATGGGTTTTGAAGTCGCTTTTCCACATAGTAAAAACGATTCTGTAATCGATTTCTTCCTAACAATTGGCATTTCATATGCTGGAATAAACTGGAATTCCTTTGACGGACAGGATGTTAAACTTATATTTTTAATAGGTGGCTTAGTAGAACAACAAGAAAAATATTTAAGGTTACTAGCTTCACTATCTAACTTAGTAAAAAAACCAGATAATAGAAAAAGTTTACTAGAAGCTCAAAATGAAATAGAGTTTTTTGAAACATTTAAGAAACAAGCTTTAAAAGAAAACCAGGCAATTTAATGTCAGACAACAATACAGATAATCAGGGTACGCCCCAAAAGAAGCTGGTGCTCAAAAAGAGTCCAGAAACCAAAGGCTTAAAGATAAAAGCCAAGGAGCTACCAGAACTTCAGGAAACTCCCGAACCCAAAGCGCCTGGCACTACTACTAAAGCTCCAAATGGACTAACTATTAAAGCAGCCACTCAAGCACATGCGGCAGTTACTGATTCTACTCCCGGAACTACCACAAAAGCTCCTAAAGGACTGACCATTAAAGCGGCCACTCAAGCACATGCGGCAGCTACTGACTCAACACCTGGAACTACCACAAAAGCTCCTAAAGGACTGACTATTAAAGCAGCTCCGCAAGAACCCGGGCCGGCTACAGATTCCACTCCGAAAGGACTTACTATCAAAGGTGCTACTCAAGCACATGCGGCAGCTACTGACTCAACACCTGGAACTACCACAAAAACTCCTAAAGGGCTTACTATTAAAGCAGCTCCGCAAGAACCAGCTCCAGCTCCGGCCCCACAACCTAAAGGACTGACTATTAAAGCGGCTCAGCAAGATCCAACTCAACAACAGGCGCCAATTCCAATTCAGCAAGTTCAACAACAGATGAATACAAACCCTTTGGGGACTCCACCACCAATTCCGGCTCCTAGCTATACTGCACCTGTTACGTCTTCGAAACCACCGCCACCAATGCCATCCGGATATTCTACGCCTCCACCGCCTAAAACAGCGGTAAACCCACAAGGACCAATGTTCCCTAGTCAAGGTCAAGCTGCCAACCAGCAACCTCCAGCCTTATTGAATCAGGGTGAACCTGCGGTAAACCCACAAGGACCAGTTTTCCCAACGGCACAAGCCTCTCCTGCATCTTCAGGAGTGAGACCTCCAGGAACTATGCCGCCACCTACCCATAAACGCGATACATCCGCTCCTCTTTCGGCTATCATGGGAGAAGTCAGGCCCGCTAAAAAGATTGACCCTTCACAGCTACAAGCTCAGCAGGCGCTCCCTGCTTCAAACGAACCGCAAGTAGTTAAAGTTAAAAAACCAGCCGGCTTCATTAAAGACAGCCTTGGAAATGAATACTGCCTGGTCCCAAAAGGAACTTACTTCATTGGCATGGACAACGAACAAGAAGAAGTAAAAGTTGCTTTTACACTTGGCAAATACCAAGTAACCAAAGAACAATATTTTGAATTCATCAAAGAAACTGGCACTGCATATTCACCTGAAGAATTAAACCTAATTAACAAAATCTCTCCATTCCCAAACTGTCCGGCTATTATGGTAAGTTGGCAAGACGCCAAAAGCTTCTGCCGTTGGATGAGAGAAAAAACTGGTGAATACTATGCACTACCTTCTATTAAAGAATGGGAAGCTGCTGCCAGATCTACAGATGGCCGCATCTACCCTTGGGGTGATGAAGAACCAAGCTCTGAACGCGTCTGCTTTAACGATGGCTATATGGAACCACAATCAACATGTTCTGTAGACTACTTTCAAAACAATGTAAGTACAGTTGGCTGTATCGGTATGATTGGTAACGTTATGGAATGGACTTTAGATAGCTTTGAAGACGAAAGGAATCCTCACATTCTAAAAGGCGGATCCTGGATGTCCTCCATAGACTTCTGCAACAATGTTACTCCATGCATGTCTTACCCAGAAAATAAACGGAAAGACTTCTTTGGATTCAGACTACTCTATCTTCCGAAAGAGCTTTATCAGGAATACAAAAAGAACACTAACAGATAATGCCATTACCTCAAATTGCGGATCAGTCAGTAATGGGCTACGTGCGCCATTTAAAAAATGAAAGACGAGCGTCTGACCATACCATCAACAGTTATATTCTAGATATTTTTCAATTTGCTAAAATAAGCAAAGATTTAAACCTTGAAGAAAAGTCCTTGGATTGGGATAAAGTTTCAACTACAGTAGCTAAAGACTATATAGCAAACCTCCAAGAAGCTAAACTCTCTAAATCTTCCATCTTAAGAAAAACTTCTACTATGAGGTCTTTCTTCAAGTTTTTACTTAGAGAAAAAATATCTTCTTCAAACCCCTTTACCGAGCTTAAAGGGGCTAAAAAGGAAAGAAATCTACCCCAAGTCATGACTATCAATGACGTAGATAAACTCTTAAATGCCCCCCTAAAATACTGGGCTGAGCTCTACGCCAAAGAGCCAGCCAAAAGGCAAGCCTCTGGACAATTCATTGCAAGGCGCGATGCCGCAGTACTTGAAGTCATCTACAGCGGTGGACTCCGAATAAGTGAAGCTGTAAACCTGACCGTAAATAACTTGAATATCCTATCTGGCACTATGAAAATCCTAGGAAAAGGCAGCAAGCAGAGAATATGCATGCTTGGGGCTCCTGCAATTAGAGCCATAAAAGCCTATCTTAAATTCAGAGAAAACTTCACTTCTTCAACGACAAGCTCATCTACCCCCTTGTTCATCAACCTGAAAAATGGGGAACAATTAAATCCTCGTAGCCTACAAAGAAATTTCAAACACTACCTAACTTACGCTGGACTCTCCCCTGAATTGACCCCACACAAGCTGCGTCATTCATTTGCAACTCACCTACTAGAAGCTGGAGCCGACTTAAGAAGCGTACAAGAAATGTTAGGCCATTCCAGCCTCTCCACAACTCAAATCTATACCCATATCACACCTGAGCGATTACTCGAAGTCTACTCAAAAGCACACCCTCATGCTTGAACTCACACCTACATTATGTAGATTAAGTCCAAATTTTAGAGGTTACTATGTCTTGGGATTTACAAGCACCAAAGCCATCATCGATCGCTGACAAAGATGTCAAACAAAGCGGAGACGAGCTTAAAGGCAAAAAAATTTGCCTTCTGCTATCAGGAAGTATTGCAGCTTATAAGGGGCCCGATATTGCCAGAGAGTTACGCAAACAAGGAGCCGATGTTACATTTGTCGCATCTGAAAGTGCACTTCTATTTGTCACTCCCATGACTCTAGAATGGACTTCAGGCAATAAACCCGTGACAAATCTTACAGCCGATGCAGAACACCTTGGGGGCGACAAACACTACGACTTGTACATTTTAGCTCCAGGCTCATACAACAGTATAAATAAATTTGCCAGTGGTATTGCTGACTCCCCTCTCCTCATAACACTCTCTTCCGCTCTTGGACTCTTAGAGCAAGGCCAAACTAAGATCTTTATCTGCCCATGCATGCATGGCTCTATGCACAACAGCATACTCACGGACTCACTCACAAAACTGCGTGGCCTTGGAGTAGAAATACTTAAACCCCGCCAAGAAGACGGAAAAAACAAACTTCCTGAACCTGAAGAGCTTGTTAAATCTGTCATCAAGTGTATTTCTTGCTGATTCATCTTCTTAGTATCAAATTTGAAGGTTAGTGTGAAGTGAACTTTAAACAAGCAGGCCCAGCTTTAGCTCTTGTAGCAGGAATAGCCCTGATTATAGTCCTTAATTTGTCTATAATCACCCCGGCTACATTCTGCCTTTTGGTTATTTCCCTGATGGTCGTATGCTTATTCACAGAAACATATATACCCGCACTTTCATTGACCTACGCAGTTGCCCTACTTGTTACCGGAAGTAAATTCAAAGGCGAAGACGATAAGTTCCTAAGCCTTCAGGAAGCGTTTAATGGCTTTTCAAATGAAGCAGTTTTTACAATTGGCAGCTTATTCGTTGTGGCTGCTGCAATTAAAAATACAGGTATCATTAACCTACTTGCCGTCAAACTTCTTGGCAGCGCATCTACCCTCAAAGGCTTCATATTAAAGTTATCTGCGCCTTTGATCGGAATGTCTGCAGTTTTCAACAACACTCCAATAGTCGCCATCTTTATCCCCTCTGTTAGACAATGGGCCATAAATAATAAGATTTCGCCTTCTAAGGTTCTCATTCCTCTAGCTTATCTAACTACTTTTGGTGGCCTCTTCACAATCATTGGTACATCCACTAACATCTTTTTGAATGTTATGCTTCAAAAGGAGACTGGGCAATCATTCTCTATGTTTGAATTTACCCTTGTTGCGCTACCTGCCGCTATTCTGGGGGTCATTTACCTAATTACAGTAGGTACTAAACTACTTCCTGAAAGAAAAGACTTGCTACAAGAAGAAAACGAAGGGGTTAAAAAATATCTAGTTGAGATGGCCGTAGAAACTAAAAGTCCACTTTTAGGTAAAACTATTGCCGAAAGCGGTCTTAAGGAAATGCCAAACCTATTCCTATTTGGTATCCTACGTGAAGGCAAACTAAAAACTCCGATTCAGGATAAAGCTATATTTAGAGATGGAGACAGACTTGTTTTCACCGGCGAAAACACTCACTTAGATGACCTAAAGAAAATAGAGGGGCTCTCAAACCCGACTTTTTGTAATAGTCCTGAAATTTGTGAAAATGCACAGATTATTGAAGCTATTATTCCAACGACATCTTCTTTGATAGGCAAAACAATTGAAGAAGTATGGTTTAACCAACGTTACGATGCAACCGTTATTGCCCTACATAGGAATGGTGAAGATATTACTTCTAGTCTAGCAAAGACTCCTCTTAAGGCTGGAGATACTATGCTGCTTGTTACAGGAACGGACTATAAGGAAATATGGAAAACGTCCCAAGACTTTTATCTAGTCTCTGGTGTTGAGAGGCAGCAAGTCCCTTCACTTTCCATCAGCACAACCCTAACACTTTTAACTGCCTTACTAATGGTAGTCATTCCTGCATTTACTGAATTAGGCATCGAATACACCTCAATTCTAGCAGCTATTATCATCACGGTAATTAAGAAGTCTAGAAATATCTTTATGCAGGTAGACTGGAATGTCTTAGTCGTTATTGGAGCGGCCTTTGGAATCAAGACTGCATTTGTTAACAGCGGGGCAGCGTCCATTATATCTTCTCAGATAACTACCCTGTCCAGCACTGCAGGAGTAATTGGTGTACTCATAATACTCTATTTCTTTACCAACCTCTTAACAGAAATGGTTACAAACGCTGCTGCAGCCACTCTTGCTTTCCCCATAGCAATTCAAGCTGCAGAAACCCTGGGCCAAAGCCCAATGAAGTTTGTAGCAGTTATTGCATTTGCTGCATCAGCCAGCTTTGCAACTCCAATTGGCTATCAAACAAATATGATGGTTTATGGGCCTGGAGGTTATAAATTCTCAGACTATATGAAGGTCGGCCTTCCCCTAACAATCATTTATGCCCTAACAACAATTTGCCTTGCTAAGATGGTTTGGTAAGCTCACACAATTTGCCTACTTGACTAAAATTAAGCTCATCTCGCAATGATTCTGCAAAAAAATGTCATAAATTCTTTATATTTTTAAAGGTTCGACATATCTTTCGGTGGTTACGGTTAAAAATGTTTCAAAAGAACGGGATTACTCTATGATCTACAAAGCAATTTTCAGCAACTTTTTTCTACTTATGCTGATTACTGCTGGAACGCCCTTAATGGCAGAAAATAATATCATCTGCGATGAGATTATCATTGGTTTCTCCAAGGATGCCAGCAAAAAGGACATTGAAGCTCTGCAAGCCAAGTTTAAGCTTAAAGCTATTAAAAGATTCAAAAGAATCTATGCGATTTGCTACAAACTTGAAGATGCAAAGCAAATGGAAGCTTTAATTAAAAAACTTCAGCAGGAAAATATCGTTCGTTATGCAGAGCGTAACGGAAAGATAGCAAAAAAATCTTAATAAAAGAGGCTTCGGCCTCTTTTAACTTCCTGCAAAACGTCTATAACGACTCATCTTCTCTCTTTCTTCTGCTTTAGTGCGCCTCACCCACATTACACCAAAGATGAAAGCGGCTATGCATAACAAAGAAAATATTACGACAGAGTAAATTAAGGGCCAATTATAAACGGGAGTGCTTCCACGTTCTTCAATGATTTTACTTGCGTATATATAAGTCATCGCCAACCAAAGAGCGGATAGAACAAAACCAAAGAAGCTTCCTAAGGTCATAAATAACTGCATATACATTTTAATCATCGTTCTACTTCCATTGTTTTTATGAAAAAGAACTCAAAAAATGTGCCAGAACTTAAATGTGTGGGAGAATCTTCTCTATTAAACTGACCTTACTATATAGAACTGTCTGCCATTCATCACTTTCAATTTCAAGAATAACAGCAGTTCCAGTAGAAAACCCCTCATAAGTACCCGTTAAGGAAGAAACCAGACTACTGACTGCAGGGTTATGCCCAACTAAAACAGCAGTTTCAGTATTATTAGGAAAAGTAGCAATAACTGAAGATAAACATTGAGTGCTTGCCTCGTAAACCTTATCTTCATTTCTATATTGATTTTCTTTTAACGCCAATTCTTGAATAAGGAATGAAGAAGTCTCTCTAGTTCTTTTGGCGGAACTAACAATCATATAATCCGCTTCGATCTTTTCTGAGAGTTGAGAAGCTGTACTGGCAGCCTGAGCTCTACCATAGTCAGTCAAAGGGCGATCAAAGTCTCTATCAGCTTGACCGGCCTCTGCATGACGCATGACAACCAGTTTTTTCATCTTTAGAATGGTCTTCCTTGTCTTCCTGCTTTCTGTCGAACCATCTTCGGTTTTTGTTTTGGTGGCTCTTCAAGGTAAAGAGCATACCATTGATCGCCATACTTAGCATTAGAGTAAGACTTAGGCTTATTGTTTCTTAAGCGATCAATATTTTGAGCGATGATCTCATCGGCAGATTTCTTTAAGCCTTCTTGTAAGATTACTAAAGCTTCAGTCGCAAGTCCACTTTTCACCAATATCCAGGCATAAGTACTAAACAAAAGTGCAGAGTTACTACCTTTCATTCTCTTAGCACCTTTACGGAAAACTTTAGTAACTTCCCATGCCTTAAGAGTCGACTTGATTGTAGCTTCATCCGAAAGCTTATCCTTGTCTAGTGGATACTTTTTATACAAACGAGCCATTTTCATACCAACACTCATAGGATCAACAAGCATAACATCTTTAAGATACTTGTCTGCTTCTTCATACTTTTTCATTTGGAAGTAAAGTTGGAAGCGCATAGTATTTACTTGCTTCTCGATCATAAAGTTCCACTTATAATACTGCTCAACACCCTTCAAAAGCTCAATAGACTCTGCATTCGATTTTTCCTGAAGCTTTTCAGCCGTCTTCATAAATGCAGCCTGGTTACCACCAGGACGGCTTTGTAAGTGCTTTGCTTTTTTCTGAATAGTTTCTTGAGCCTCTTCACGCACTTTTTGAATCTTCATAAAGATAACATTTAAAGGCTTAGTCATCTTTTTATTAATAAATATGAAAGCGATAAGTGTACTTATAAAACCTGTAATATAAATACCAAAAGAAGCATGCTCCGAAATCTGGGAGTAGCCAAACCCGCAAAGTACACCAGTTAAAATTGCTAAAATAAACGAAATCATCTGTTTCTTTAATCCAAAATTCTTGTTATCTGAAAATCACGTGCCAATGTAGCGCGATTTTCTGAGAGGTAAAGATTGACAATACCTATATTCTGTTAGAATAATAGGGTTAATATATTGTTTATATAAAATGAAGGACTGAAGCATTGCTTAGAAGCCTCAAAATAATTGAAGTTCCCCTAAATTCTTCACTTTCAAAAGAAGTTCAAAACGAACTTTCAAATGTAGTTGACGATTTAAAATTCACCAAAGAAAGTAACAGTGACGCTGCCGACTTTTCAGCACTCGCAGACTTAACTATCAATTCGGACATTGATTTATTTGTTTGGGAAGCCGAAGATGTCCCAGATTCTTTAGATATCAAACTCGACTTCTTTTTCATTCCCGAGTTAAGCGCTGCAATTATTTTTAAAAAAGGTTCAGAACTTCTCCAAAACATCCGAGGTTACTTCTGCCCTCCTGTTGCTTTTGTTGGCGGAGGTCCGGGAAACCACGAGTGGTTAACTATCGAAGCAAAATACATTCTTGATCGCTGCGACATAGTTTTTTACGATGCCTTAGTCAATCCTCTCATCATTGCCACCCTTCCAGATGACACAGAAAGATACTATGTAGGTAAACGTGGTGACTCCAAATCTTTTGACCAGGGTGAACTTAACCAACTCATAGCCACATACGCCAAAAGAGGCTACAAAGTAGGCAGGCTCAAAGGCGGAGACCCTGGAATTTTAGGAAGAATTACAGAGGAAGTTGATACTCTCCTCGAAGACCGCTTAAGCTTTCAGATCCTTCCTGGTATTTCAGCAATGCAGGCAATTATCAGTTCAGCTGGAATTCATCTTACCCAAAGAGGAATATGTGACCGGGTAACACTTACCACTGCTAGAAGTGCTGGTGGAGAAATCAATAACCTTCTTCCATTTAAAGAGTCTAGCCTCATAATCTATATGGGCATTCTTACAGCTGAAAAGATTCAACAACAATTATTAGACGCAGGTTACGACATAAACCTCCCTGCGGCAATCCTGCAGAATCTCACCAAAGACGGACAAAGAATTTTCCATACTGAACTCGGTAAACTTGCAGAAACTGTTAACGAACATAAAATTCGCCCTCCGGGTTTACTAGTTTTAGGCCAAACTGCTAGAAAGGATTTACAAAGGCTCAGCCCTCCTGCATCACTAACTGGAAGAAAAGTTCTTTTAACATCTACAGAACAAGATGCCATTCAAGTAAGCTTAAGAATTCGCCGATGGGGTGGAACTCCAGTATTTCTATACCGTTCCCTAATGAGTATTGACAATGAAACTGTCATGCCAGAGTATGACGACATTATCTTCTTTTCTCCTTCTGAAGTCAGCGACTTCTACGAACTTCTTGGTGGACCAAAAATCAACCCGGAATCAACCATAATTTCGGTAGGTGAAGAAGTCGATGCAACCTTCTCTTGCCTTTTTAGAAAAAAAACAATTATTGCAAATGAATACACTGAGGCGGTAGATTTACTGAAAAAATATCTACTAGGCTTAATCTTGGAATGATTTTTTACATTGAAGATCAATTAATTTTTCCACCGGTTGATCTCGCCAATGAAGACGGACTTCTCTGTTTTGGTGGTGACCTCAAACCGGAACGCTTAGTCATTGCCTATGAAAGTGGCATTTTCCCTTGGGCCGATGATCCAGTATTATGGTTTTCTCCAGATCCAAGAATGGTTATTGATCTTGAAAATTGGAAACCTTCAAAAAGCCTTAAGAGAACTTTTAATAAAGGTCTCTTTACACTAAAAATAGATACTGACTTTAACACAGTCATGGAAAAATGTGCAGACACTAGAGAATCCACCTGGATCTCAGATGACTTCATAGAGAGCT
>Ga0075479_10001617_pt1 | contig 10251 bp, 7 predicted proteins | sample DEB08_DNA_8_FD_76341 | JGI IMG/M metagenome (GOLD analysis project Ga0075479, IMG submission 76341) | Aqueous microbial communities from the Delaware River and Bay under freshwater to marine salinity gradient to study organic matter... | ecosystem: Environmental > Aquatic > Marine > Coastal ... | reverse complement strand
CCCTTGCGTGAGGAGTTGAGTGAATCGACGGCAGACACGAGCCGATTCACCTGGCCTTCGAGAGAACTGATCTGATGCTGCGCGGGTCGCACGAAGAAGATGTACGCGAAGACGAAAGCCACGCCCGCGCCGATCATTGCTGTTCGTGAGACCCCCGTTCCGGGACGACTTCCTGCGTCCTCCTGCGTCGTAAATGACATGGTGAGATAACCTTTGTGATCGTGAAGAAAACCGCTTGCTGAAGCACCCGTTGGCAGGCAGAGGAAAGGTCAACGTGATTGCAACCCTTGGCCTGGGCTTCCTAGCCTCTGCAGGCGCCAACCTTTTGTTGGATCGGCAGGTCAGCGTGATCGTTGGAGTCGACGCTCTCGATTTCCGACCAGAACGACCGTGTCGATTGCGCAGCGAATAGGAGCTGCGCAGCGATCGAGGGTGCTCAGCGACACGTGTCGTGGACGCTACGCCGTTTTCGCTTCAATCGCGGAGAGACGTGCAGCAAGATCGGCCACGGTTGCTTCCAGCTGCTGCATCCGCTGGGCAAGGCCTGTGTCGGCGTCTGAGACGGTGGGCGTGGTGGCGGGTGCGGCTGCCTGCGGGACGGCAGCGGTCGGTTCTGGCGAGGGGTGCACCACGCTCGCGATGGTGCCGAGCTTGGCCTGAACTTTGGCAAGCTGCTCAGGGGTCAGCAGGCCGTGGGTGAGCATCCGTCCGCGACCAGGTGGCGAGAGCCAGGTGACCAGGCCCTTCGCTGCCATCGTATCGAGAAAACTTCTCAGGGTGTCGAGGTCGGGAATCGGATCCATGCGACTGGCGCGACCGCGAAGATCGCCCTCCGTCTGGGCTCCCCGCACCAAGAGTTCACCGAGGATGGCGACCTCCTCTTTCGCAGGCTCACGATCGGTGGTGAGCCATTCGTAGGCCAGGTGACGGTAGCGAGCCAAGCGGCCATTGCCGTAGACCTCGGCAACAGCTCCGGAGGCTCGCAGGCTGTTGAGCGCCCGTGTGACCTGCTCTTCGTCGAGGGTCATCACCGGGTCACGGTTGCTCTTCTGGTTACAGCCTGTGACCACGGCATTAAGCGAAAGCGGATAGCTGTCGGGCGTGGTCTTTGCCTTTTCGATCAGAACACCGAGCACGCGACGCTCGATCGAGTCGAGAGGACGAACCGACGAACCGCTGGCAGCATCGTGCATGGAGTGATCCTTGGAGTTAGCGGCTCTGGGGGGAGCCGGCAGGTGGAGCGTCGGTGTGGTGTGGACAGCCGTCGGGGCTAAACAGATGGCTCGCCTCGTTTCCGCGAGCGGTCACGTAGGCGATCAGGTCGAGGACTTCATCGCGGGTGAGGCGGTCGAGCAGACCCTTAGGCATGATCGAGATCGGTGAGAGCGACCGTTCATCGATCTCGCTCTTCTGAATCCGCATCGGCTCCGCCTTGGCCAGCGGATTTTCTACGAGGGCAATCTCGGTTGGCGTCTCCTCGACGACGAGGCCCGTGATCGCCCGCCCGTCGTCGGTGAGGATCGTGTTGGAGCGATACTTCTCGTCGATCTTCAGTGATGGTTCGAGGATGTGGCGAGTGATCTCGACCGCGGTCATATCAGTGGAGAGCTTCGCCAGTTCAGGGCCAAAGTTGTTCCCTTCGTTGCCAAGGGTGTGGCAGGCCACACAGCTTGCGGTACGGAAGAGTTCACGGCCGTGAATAAATGACCGACCCTTCTCCATCGCCGCCACACTCGCTTCGAGATCGGCGAAGGTCCATTCCGTACGTGGCCTGCGATCGGCCAGCAGTTCGTCCTTCATCTCCAGGGGGTGAGCAGCCAGGTACGCGGCTGGATCGGCCAGGTATGCCTCGAGGTCTTCCACGACATACATCGCGCCAAACATCCGCCGCCAGTGTCCGGGATAGGTGCAGACATAGGGATAGACGCCCGGTTCGCTGGGCACCTCATAGGTCAGCCGTTGCGATGCCTGAGGCTGCATCAGCGTGCCGGCCGCGAGCACATCAGGATCGTCGGGCACAAAACTCCGTTTGGCGAAGGACGGATCCTGAGCCTGATTCTCGGCGAGCTCTCCGATGCGGGCCATCGCACCGGGCCGCACAATCACAAAGTTGTGCGGCATCGCATCGACATTCTCCAGCACAAACAGGACCGGCCTGCCAGCCTGCACGGCGATCGTTTCGCGGTCATAGGCCATCCGCTCATAGACCGTACCGATGCGGACCACGCGGACGCCAAGGTCGGCCAGCACCCGACGCGCCGTGGCTCCTTGGGCAGCAGGCAGAAGTCGACTGACGTTTTCCGCAAACTGCCAGGCAGCTACGCCTGCGTCACTCGAACGCTGCTGCGTGGACGACCTCTGCAGCCAGTCGATCAACGGCTCAAGGAGGCTCGTGGCCTGCTCGGCGGGCCATTTCTCACGAGGAATCGTGAGCAAGGAGGCGATGGCGGCCTCACGGTCGACATCATGCAGCACATAAGGAGCGATCAAGCCGAATGCCTCAGCCTCACGACCTGGGATCGAGACCATGGCGGCAAAGGCTGCACGACGAATCGCTGAGGCCAGTCGCTTCTCTTCGCTGAGGAGTTCGTACTCGACCGAGAGCGAAGGGGTTGGCTGCTTCTCCAAGCGGAAGATCTCTTGGCGGTTGCCGTCGTAGACCAACAAGGTGAAGTTGTTGAGCCGAGTGCTGAGCTGCCCCTCACCGCGGTTGTAGATCGCGATGCGTTCGATTCGCTGTTCACCGCCGAGGTCAAGCTCCCACCAAGGGTTCTGAGTGTTTTCCTGTGTGTGGGTCTGACCGCCACCGCCATACGCCGGGTCTCGATTGCCGTCGATCGCCCGCGAGGCCTCACCGCTGTGGGAGGTGGTGGACTGGGATGCCTTTCCGCTGCGGGCGATGTTGCTGCCACCGGAGAAGACTTCGACTTCTGCAAGTGTCAGCGTGCGGCCGCCACCGGGCAGCTCAATGCGGACATACCGTCCGCGGGAACCGGGCTCATCAGCAGTCGGCGTGGCAGCCTGCTCAAGCAGCGGTACGATCCGATCCGCGAGGGCCACGCGGACGCCGGCATCGCTGACCAGCGGCAAGGCAGCAATCAGGTCGACTAGCCGACGTGGATCTTCGTTGGCAACTTCCCAGACACGCTCGACCGCATCGTTGCCTGAGGCTGCGTCAATCGTCATCAGGGCCACAAATCCAATCCGCCGCATGATCGGCCGAGTCGCCGTGGTGGCCAGCTGCTGCAGGTCATCGCGAAGTTCTGCAAGCTGCTCGGCTGGCCGGCTGAGCATGACCCGAATCAGATCAAACACCGTGGGCGTGTCGACGGTGCCGTCGCGGGCGTCAAGTGCCTGGAGGGCTTCGGTGACCACAGCGATCACGCTGCGGTCCTCTCCCGCCGCGATCTGCTCAACCGCTTCGGTGCGGAGCCGCTCATCGAGACCAGGACGCAGCAGCATCTCACGAAAGACCGGCAGGCTGCGGGGTTCGGCGATCAGCTCGTCGTTGCTCATTGAGCTGTAGAGGTACTGCCACCCAGCCTCTGTGGCGAAGCTGAGCGGTTCACCATTGCTGCGAGCTGCGTCGAAGGCCGGCACCAGCACACGCGCTGCCTCTTTGGTGACGTATGCCATGAAGCGATCGCCGGGAAACGCACTGGCAATCGCCAACGCTTCCACCGCTTGCGGCGTGCGGAGTTCGCAGGCGGTACGAACGGCCTCGAGACGCACGCGAGGGTGTGGGTCGGCCGCCCCGCGGACCACCCATGCCTGGGCCTGCGGTACACGGTCGGTGATGCTGGCGAGCACCCGCATGCCGGCCGCGCGTGCCCGGAAGTCTTCCGACATCAGCACCGCATCAAGCAGGTCGGGGGTGATCTGATCGAAGTGCCGCAGTGTCCAGAGGCCTTCGAGTCGGTCGTGTTCAAAGCCGGGCGCGTTTCGGTCAAGTTCATCAAGCCAGGCGTGCACGGCGGGAACGACCTGATCTTCATCGCGTCCAGCAAGCTCGAGCTTCGCCCGATACCGCACGCGATCGGTGGGGTGGGCGAGCAGTTCGACGAGCTCGTCGACCGATTTCTCAGTCATCGAAACGACGTTGGCCAGGGGGCGATTCTCCATCACCACCCGGTAGACGCGACCATGCTGACGGTCGCGGCTGGGGTCGCGGAGGTTGTGCTGCATGTGGCCGATGATCGGGTTTTGCCAGTCGGTGAAATAGACCGCGCCATCAGGCCCCAGTTCGAGGTCGGCTGGGCGAAAGTTGACGTCGCTTGAGGAGACCAACGGCTCGGCCTCCACCGCCACCGGAAAGGCATCTGCCTGGGGATCCGACGGCGGTTCAAACGTGTAGCGAAGGATTCCCTGGAAGCCGATCACGTTGCCCACCAGCAGGTTGCCTTGCATCTCCTTGGGGAAATGCGGGCTGGAAAGAAACTCGATGCCCGGGCAGGGACGTGTCCGCTGCTGATAGACGCTCGGCGCTCCGCCATGCTTGTCGAGTCCATCGAGCCGCGTGGAGAACACGCTGCCCCAGTAGGGCACCGAGCCCGTGCCATCGACAACGATGTCGTCACCCCAGTGGCCGAAGGCGTGGCCATGCGGATTGGCGAAGGCGTAGCTGGTGTAGAGGCCAACCTTGCCGGTGCGGGGCTCGTAACGAAAGACGGCGCCGTTGGCCACGCGAGCAGGCGGCCCCCATGGCGTTTCTGGCTGTGAGTGGTGGAACGTGCCTTCCTGGAAGTACAGGGTTCCCGATGGATCAAACGTGAAGCTGTTGGCGGTGTGGTGCGTGTCGGCGGTGTCGAGTCCGCGGATGATCCGCTCCTTGATGTCGTAGCGGTCGTCACCGTCGGTGTCTTCGAGGTAGAGCACATCTGGCCCTTGGGCAACGATCACGCCCTTCCCCCAGAACTCGAAGCCGGTGGGGTTGTGGAGGTCGTCGGCAAACGTCTTGACCACGTCGGTGCGGCCATCACCGTCGGTGTCTTCGAGGATCAGAAGCTTGTCGTTCATCGCCTCGTCGGGCCGCCAGTGCGGATAGGTTGGCCAGACGGCAACCCAGAGGCGGCCTGCCGTATCAAAGGCCATCTGCACCGGGTTGATCAGCTCTGGAAACATCACTTCGTCGGCCACCAGCTCCACCCGCATGCCGGAGTGCACCGTCATCTTGCCGATCGCCTCTTCACCGGAGAGGAAGGCGTGCTTGCCACCTTCGAGCTGACCCGGCTTGTTGGTCTGCACATCGATCAGCTCGGGCAGGCCCACTTCGTCGACCGAGGGAAGCGGAGCATTGGGTGTGTCGAGCGTGGCGGCAGTCTTCCAGATCCGGCGGTCTCGGTTGGCCGTCATCACGTCGAGATACTCAAGCTCCCGCTGCACGACCTCGTAGTTGGTCTGGCCGCCGACAAACTTCAGCCAGGCGCGGCCGCCGTAGGTGGAGTAGCCGTCGGTGACTCGGTAGCGGTTGAACCAGGTGAAGTTTTTGTCGGCGACTGCCAGCTGCAGCCGCTGGAGGCTCTGCTCATCACGGGCGGGATGCATTCCGAAGAGGGCCTCGTCGATGATGCCTGCGATCACGCGATCACCTGCGGCATTGGGATGAATGCCATCGATGGTGAGCGGGCTGTCGAAACGGCCAAATGCTTCGAGCGACGGGGTGAAGATATCCACGCAGGGAACATCCTTGGCCGCACAGACTTCCTCCATCGCAGCGACATAGAGACGGATGTTTTCATTGTGTGCCGTGCCGTCGGGGAAGTGCCGCTTGGTGTGATCCTTGGCACCGAGATGCTCATGGCCGATCGGTGTGAACAGCACCAGCCGCGGGGCCGAGACACCGTTGTATCGCTGGCTGAGGGTGTGATCGATGAAGGTGGCGAGCGTTGTCTTGAATGCGTCGATTCCTTCAGGGCCGGCGTGGGCCTCGTTGCTGCCGAAGAACGCCATGATCACGTCAGCGCCAGTGCCAACAAGCTCGAAGCGGTTTTCACGGACGATCGAGGTGTCAGCGATGTCGTTGGGGCGGGGAATCGGCGCAGCACCGGTGAGCCACTGGTCGGGTGTGCCAAAGTCGGCACTCCGCAGACGCTTGGAGAGCTCCAGCTCATCACCGTCAACGGCCAGGTTGCGGATCACCAGCTGGCTTTGAGGAAAGCGGCTCTGGAGCATCACCTCCAGCCAGCCGGTGTGCTGCATCGCATCGGCCACGCCCCCGCCGATGATGCAGATGTGGTCGCCCTCTTCGATGGTCAGCGGAGCGGCCGTGGCGGGAGATGCCCAGGAGATGCCACAAAGCCAGGCGAGGGTCGTGAGCGTGATCGTGCTGATGAAACGAGGTTCGCGCCGCGGTGGTCGGCAAAGATCCGGCTCGTATGCACGCCATCCGCAGCCGGTGGCATGTCGCTGAATCACGCTGCTCATGAATGTCCACTCCCAAGAAACCTTCGAAGTCTGCTATGGTGCCCACGCTCCACGAACAAACGATCTCGTGGTAAGAGTATAGAGTTCGCGCCGGTTACCATTTCCACCTTGTAGAAACGACTCGTGACATGCTCATGACAACGACGCCGTCGGTCGATGGCCAACGGATCCAGCAGTATCTCGGTGTCGTGACGGGGGAGGCGATCCTCGCAGCGAACCTCTTCAAGGATCTGTTTGCTGGGATCCGCGACCTCGTGGGCGGGCGATCGAGCACCTACGAGCGCGAGCTTCAGAAAGCCCGCGACATCGCCATGCAGGAGTTGGCCGAGCGTGCGGCAGAGCTGGGTGCCAACGCTGTCGTCGGCATCGACATCGACTATGAAGTGATCGGGCAGGCCAATGGCATGCTGATGGTGGCCGTCAGCGGCACGGCAGTCGTACTCTGATGGGAGGCAAGCGAGCGCCGCGGCGGCCGGCTTAGGCCATCAACCTCAAACTGGTCGAGACATGAGACCAGCCGACTCATGAGTCCTGCCATGTGCGGGTGATTGCGACCCGCATGTTGTGGTTGCGAAGGTCATGTAACCGCTGAAGAGAAACTGACGTGATCCTCATCCGCTTTTTGGCACTGCTTGTCTGTGTGGGGCTGCTTGGTTGCCAGTCGACGACGTACCCGCCGATTGCTTCGATCGAGGCAGCCAGGGCGGTCAAGTCAGGGACGCCGCTGGCTGACATCACGAGCCTGCTCGGCGAGCCGCATCCAGCCACATCGACACAAGTGAAGCAGCTTGTGGGTGTCATGGACAAGATGCCGGCAGAGGTGCGGGCAAACGCCGAGCGGGACAAAACGCTGGCGTGGGGTAACGACTCCAACTTTCTCGTCGTGAAGGTCAACGACGAGGGAGTTGCCTGGGTGACGGCCTGGCGGTCGCGGTAACTACCCGCAGTTCGTTCTTAGCACCTTTACCAGACCCGGGTGAGGTTGACGGTGGCCTGAGGGGCGACTTTCATGGTGATCGATGTCGTCTCGATCGATTCGGTGTAGCGATCGTCTTGCAGGATGAGCTGGGTGATCTGATGGTCATCTGGGCTCACGATCCAGTACTCCGCAATCCCCGCGTCACGATCATTCAACGTCACGTCAGCGGCGAACCGTGGGGCTGAGAGGCCGGTCGTAGAGCTCTCGTTCGTGCATCGGAATGCTTCCGTGGGGTGGGGGTTACCCGACCCACAGAGAACCCGTATGGCCCCTTTTGCACCCAACTGAGTCGACAAGGAACCGTCGCTCAAAGTCGTCGCGCATTCGCAAGCGTTGCCGAAGGCAACTCACCAAACCGCTCCCGGTAATACTGTGAGAAGCGACCGAGGTGTCGAATCCCACAGCAGGAGGCGACGTCCGCCACGGTTGTGTTGGCTCTGGGATGCTCAAGCGCATCGCGGGCCCGATCAAGCCGAAGAGCATTGAGAAAAGCTCGCGGGTTTGTTCCTATTTTTCGAAACTCCCGCTGGAGCACCCGAATGGAAATTCCGGTGCGTTTGCTGAGGGCTTGCACGGTGGCAGGAAGCGTTGAAATGCCTCTGAGCCATCTCGGCACAGCAGATCCATCGCCGTCAAACTCCGGCTCGTTCTCGGCTACACGTCCACCGGCTGCGGCTGCTACTGCATCAGCAAGTTGGCCTGCAGCCTGCCTGACTGATTGTGGCATCAGAGCGTGTTGCTGTGCGAAAGACAGCTGCTGAATCGAGGCAACCCGATCGATCCGATCTGCAAGTCTGACGAGCTTTTTCGCCAGATTGCTGGCGTATGTCGCCTCTTCGCCTCGCAGAGAAATATGGTTGTGGGGCTCACCGTGTTTCGCAGCGACCTCGTCAGCTGGTAGGTCGATCACCAGAAAAATCGCATCGATGGCCACGAACTGCGCCGCTGCAGTCGGAACTCGCACAAACGGTCTCAAGCATGTTGCGGCAGAAGAGCCCTCTGACATGCTGATATCTACCACCCCCTGCATCGGAACGACCAGGCTGTAGCACGTTTCCGGAGTGGCCGGTGTCACGCGAACGCGACCTTTGCTGGCCATATATGACGCGGTGCATGTGCCGAGAAACGCCCGGTTGAGCCTGGCAGGGGAGTTGCTGGCGAACTCGACGGTGCTTTCACAACGGGCGTTTACGCTCCATCGAGACCGTTGTAGAGCCTGGTCCTGACCCTGCGAGAGCAGCCGAAAACTTGCCAGGGGCTCGTTCGCTTGAACCGCCATGCTCCCCCAGGGCAATGCCCCGCTCCTACGTCACTGGCATGCCGACGGCGTGCTGGCAGTACGACGGCGAGATGCAAACTGGCCAAATGCAGACTGGCTAAAAGCGAAGCGTGCAAACTGGATAGTGCTGCCTGGAGCACTTCACTCCACGAAGTGGAGCGATTCGCTCCAACCCCATCCTCCAGTGGGGCGAATCACCCCACCCTCGAGTCGAACAGAGAAAACGACAGAGAGCAACCTATTATTCGTTCCTGGCGAAGGATTCTGGCTTCCCCACTCGCAAACCGGGGCGTGTTCTGGCTAGTGGCACAAGATGTGCAAAGACCTTCTTCCGACGGTTTGACGGGCTGAGCAGGCATGTGGTTGATGTCTCGCGGCACGTCACCCCCAACGAAAGGGTCAGGGCATGCACTCCCGCGAGTTGTCCTCCATTGTGATGGTCATCGCCTTCGCCGTGGCGAACGCGGCCTCCCCGGCATCCGCTACGCTGGTCGCCACAGATTCAGTGAGCAACTATGCCAATAAACAGCCGTATGTGGGACTCAACTTAGGATTTGGCTTTGGCGCTTGGACGGCCCTTGGTGGAACGGGTGTGAACCTGACAGAAGCGACTGGCTTTCAGCAGTCGGCAGATACTGGCAACAACACCTACACAGTCAGTCGTGGGATCACGACACCGCTTGCCTCCGGCTACACGCTGTCACTCACCCTGGCAGCTAACGAAGCCAAGAAGACCGGTAACGGCACGAGCCTGCTGCTGTTTGTAGCAGGTGCCCAAGCCGCTTCGATTTCCCTCACCTATGACGGCCCCGACAACTGGCTTTGGGACGATGGTTCAGGGCCGGTTGAAACCGGCGTCGTCTATGTCAAAGCCGCACCTGCGACGATCACATTTACTCGCAGCGTATCTTCTCTTGATGGCTATGCCGTTACCTTTTCCCAGGCAGGACAAACGACATTCCAGACCACCGGAGTCATCACTGGAGCGGCTTCCTCCAGCGCTATCGATAGTTTGCGATTCGTGACGACCTCAGGCACCAACTCAAATACGAGCCTTACCTACGATACCTTGCAGGTGCAATCTGTCCCCGAACCTTCCACTGCCGTGATGCTCTCCCTCGCGGCGTTGGCTTGGCTCGTGGGGATGTTCCGTCGCCAGTCGGAGCAATCAGTGTGTCTCTGAACGGACAGGAGCACGCCCGGCTCGCCACGTGATCAGCTTCAGCAACGACTTCGGGCAGCTGCTCTTCTGTCATCTGCAGTGACAGTTCCAGCCGCAGGCCTGGTGTCATGCGGTGATCGCCGGTCGATGCTCAATCTGGGCTTTGATGCCAGCACGATCATGCGATGCCGGCGCGTTCTCGGGAGTCTCCGGTTCCGTGCAGACGTTGCACGGGGTTCGTTATGGCACAGCACTTAGCGAGACTCTGTGAGCGTTGCGATCAAGTATGCGGTTGGCGTCTGAAACTGGACATCCTTCGCCCCCGGATAGACCAACTGGCATTCCACTCCGATTTCCTCGCAATGCTCCTGGAGCTTCACGCCGAAGTTGCTGGTGTGGGTGGGATCC
>Ga0075479_10001615_pt1 | contig 10254 bp, 6 predicted proteins | sample DEB08_DNA_8_FD_76341 | JGI IMG/M metagenome (GOLD analysis project Ga0075479, IMG submission 76341) | Aqueous microbial communities from the Delaware River and Bay under freshwater to marine salinity gradient to study organic matter... | ecosystem: Environmental > Aquatic > Marine > Coastal ... | reverse complement strand
GCCCATCACCAAATCCACATTCCCCAGCCGGATCAATTCCGCTGCGATCGGAATCACGCGACTGTCGTACTGGTAATCCGGGTGAATCATCACCACCACATCCGCACCGCGATTCAGCGCTTCCGTGTAACAGGTTTTCTGATTGCCGCCGTACCCGGTGTTCCGTTCATGGCGAATCACAGTCAGCCCCAGCTTCGTCGCCACCTCCACCGTGTTATCCGAACTGCAGTCATCCACCAGGATGATCTCATCCACAGCCCCGCTGGGAATATCCCGCAACGTGCGTTCCAGCGTGGACGCTGCATTATACGCCGGCATCACCGCGATCACCTTGAACGGTGCCACGGCGGAATCTGTTGCGGCAGTCGTCGCCGGGCCGGGAGCAGGAGAATCTTCTGCCGCGGCAGTTTCTGAATTGGACGACACAGAACATTCCTTCCCGATGATTCATGCAATTTTCGCAGTCCGGCCGGAACCGTGTCCCTGCGAACTCAGCCAGCACGAAATTCCTGCAACGCTGTCACCAGCCGCTGAACTTCCGCCGGAGTGTTGTAATGCAACGCCCCGGCCCGCACGGTCCCGCCTGGTTCCAGTCCTGCCGTTTCGGTAAATGGCAAGGCATAGTGGTTTCCGTTCCATACGTGAATTCCGCGTTCTGCCAGCCATTCGGCGACCTGCCGAGTGGAGCAGTCGGCGAACGTCCACGAAATCGTGGGGACGCGACGATGCAACTGATCCGGATCTGTGATCCCGTACAGCTGAATCCCCGGCACACGACCGAGCCCGGAAACCAGTTCCCGTGTGAGAGTACGTTCGTAGTCCTGAATCTGTGTGAAGACCCTGTTCAGTTTTTGGCTTCGGCTGAGATTTTCTGTTTCCCCAGCCGTTTCCGGCGGCAGCAGATCACTCAGACCGGCCAGATATTCCACGGCCGCTGCCGACCCGGCGATCGCTTCATGGGACTGAGTCCCCGTCATCCACCGTCCTGGCAGGGAATTGGGCGAGGGGCGCAATTTGCGGGGTGTCAGCTGTTCCAGCAAATCGCCTCGCCCCCACAGCACACCGGCATGCGGCCCGAAGAATTTGTAAGGGGAGCAGGCCAGAAAATCGCAACCCAGATCACGGACGGAAATTCTGCCGTGCGGGGCATAATGCACCGCATCGATATACACCAGTGCTCCGACCTGCTGAGCCTGTGCTGTCATTTCCTGCACCGGGTTCACAGTGCCGGTGGCATTGGATGCATAACCGAGGGCCACCAGTCGCGTACGTGGGTTGAGCAGACTTCGGTAATGCTGCAGATCGAGGCTCCAGTCTTCCGGATGCAGTCGCACTCGATGCACGATTGCCCCGGCCGATTCCGCCGCAAGCACCCAGGGTGTGACATTGGCATCATGGTCCAGTTGAGTCACGATCACTTCATCGCCGGGCTGCCAGAGTGTTGCCAGTGAATAACTGAGATGCAGCGTCAGCGACGTCATGTTGGCCCCGAAGATCACGCAATTGGGATCATCAGCATCCACGAAATCAGCCAGCACACGATGAGCATTTTCCACCACCGCATCAGACTCCACCGCCGTCGCGAATGCGGCACCTCGATTGCAGTTGGTGTGCAGCAGATAATGGCTGACCGCATCCGCCACAGACTGTGGTACCTGACTGCCGGCCGGGCCATCAAAAATCGCCACCGTCTGTCCATTCAGAGTCCGCTGCAGCCCGGGAAACTGCTGTCGGATCCGGTCCAGTGGCCAGGCCATGCTGGATGTGGTGTTCATTTCCGACTCTCTCTTCAAGGTTGGTTTTGACCGTTTTACCGTGACCGTCTCGAGCCAGCCCCCTGCAGACGCTCGTGCCGGCCGAATTTCGCCTGTACTGTACAGGATAATTCGAGGAAGAGCAGTTCCGGGAAAGCGGATGTTGCTGCAGAGTGTGAACGTGGGGAAAGTCTGCTATCCTGCGGGACCAAAGATTTCGGCAGGACGATATCCACCGGCCCGTGAGGATTCCACCCAACGACAAGCGGGCGATGGGCCACCAGATCCCCTGCCCTGGCAGTACTCGACGTAATCGACAGCTCTATGTCTGCACTCTCGCAGTTCTTTCTCAATCCGGCCTTTGTTCTGCCGGGTGCTGCGCTGATCCTGCTGCCCATTCTGATTCATATTCTCAGCCGGCTGCGCTACCGCCAGATCCGTTTCGCCGCGATGGAGTTCCTGCTGGAAAGCGAGGAGCTGAATCGCCGACGGCTGATTCTGGAGCAATTGCTGCAACTGTTGCTGCGAATTCTGATCGTGCTGTTAATTGTGCTGCTGATCAGTCGACTCATTCTGGATCCCGGGCGGCTTTCGATGCTGCGTGGTGCCAGTGTCCATCACGTGGTGGTGCTGGATGATTCGCTGTCGATGCGTGACCGGGCGGGTGACGGTACGGTTTTTGAATCTGCACTTTCCACGCTGGAAGCGATGTTGTCCGAAGGCAGTCGGCTTTCCAGTTCGGCCCGCGTCACAATTCTCAGCACCACCACCCCTGGTCGTCCGATTGTGTCCGACCGGATTCTGGACGGGGCCTTTGTGCAGGAGTTCCTGCCCCGACTGCGAAATCTGCCCTGTTCGCAAAAAGCCTCCACACCGCTGGCAGCCCTGAATGCCGCTCGCGACATTCTGGCGGCCGATCCGGGCGTGGCCCCGCGGTTGCACCTGCTGACGGACTTCCGCAGTGCCGACTGGGACGGCCAGCCGGAAATTGTCGAAGCACTGAAATCGCTGCGGGGCATTCAGGCTGACGTGGATCTGGTGCGTGTCACCAGAGCCGCCCGTCCCAACCTGTCAATTTCTCGATTGAGCGCAGACAGTCTGGCCGTCGCCACGGGAGTGCCGGTCCGACTGACACTGACAGTTCGCAATCACAGTTCCACCATGGTCAGCGGACGCCGGGGGACCGTGTATCTGAATGGGTTTTCTCAACCGGCGAAGATCTTGCTGCCGGATCTGGATGCCGATTCGGAGGTCGAAGTTTCTCACGACATCAGCTTTGAACAAACCGGGCTGCAGCAAATTGAGATTCGTCTGGACGAAGATGCCTTACCGGAAGACAACCGACGACTGCTGGCGGTGGAAGTCACGGAAAGTCGCCGCGTACTGGTGATTGATGACAGCGGACCGCAGGAAGATGCATCCTACCTGGCCGCCGCCCTGGCGGCAGATTCCTCGCTCACCGGTCTGACCGTTGACACACGTCTGTCGCGAGCTGTGACAGCCAGCGACCTGGCCAATTACGATTGCGTCTATCTGTTGAATATTCGCGATTTGCCTGCGGACCAGGTCTTACTGCTGGCCAGCTGGGTTCGCAGCGGCGGCGGTCTGATCTGGATTCCCGATGATCAGGCCAACACCAGCTGGTTCAGTGAAACGCTGCGGCAACCGGGACAGCAGTTGTTTCCCGTGCCGCTGGCGGTCGTTCGCGATGCGGCTCAGGAAGCCACCCTGTCTGCCGATGACAACGCCGAACCATTTGTTTCCGCCAGCTTTGAAACGCACCCCATCTTCGCCGTCTACAATCAGCCGGACAGCCCCTTCCCGGATACGCTGCGAGTTCGTCGCTGGTTCACGCTGGCTTCAGACTGGAACCCGGAAGACAGCGAGCGGGACGATGGGGTCCGCACGTTAATGCGACTGAGCACCGGAGACCCGGTTGCTTTTGAGCATAAGTTGGGGAGCGGTCGGATCCTGACCTTTCTGACTGGTGCCGGGCGACGCTGGAGTAACTGGCCGATGGCACCGGCATCACCTGGTTACGTGGTCATGCATCTGCTGATCCATCGTTACCTGCAGAAGCCGGCCGACGCGATCCGCAATCAGGATCTCAGCGAGCCGCTGGAACTGCGCTGGTCGCCCGATGATTTTTCCGATGCGGTGGAAGTTCAGCTTCCGGAAGCCGGCCCGGACGAAGAAGCACTGGCAGAATCCTTCCTGCGTCTGCAGGCTACACTGAATCAGCAGACCACAGACGCAGCCGCCAGCGCGGCACCGGAAGAGACGACGAATGACACTGAGCCACAAACAGCACCCGACGCCGACCAAAAGACGGTGACCGACGCCGCCGGTCAGCAGTACTTCCTGACGGTCAGCCAGGCGAATCGGCCGGGAATGTATCGATTGCGTCGCTTCAATGGTGACGGCCAGGCCAGTGACCTGACGGTGGTCCTGAATGTGCCAGTCACGGAAAGCAGTCTGGCCCTGGCTGACCCGGATCCGCTGACCATTGGGGAAGAGACGCAGCATGTCACCATTGTGAACGCTGACGAAGCCGCAGCTCTGGCCGGGTCTGATTCCGGCAGAGAAATTCGTTGGGTTTTGCTGGGACTGCTGGTCGCTGCGATGCTGCTGGAACAGGTCGTATCGCTGCGATTGAGTCATCATCCGGAGCCAGCACGATGAATCTCGTGACCTTTCCAAAAGGCGACTTTCCCACAGGTGACCTGCCGCCAGAAGCGGGATCCTGGATCCCTGCGGCTGTCGATGAAACGACCGCTGACACAACTCCAGCGACACCCAATAATCCGGCGACATCCGCAGCGGACGCAGCCCCTGCCGGTACAAACTCCGGTTCCGCCGCAGACAGCAACACAACGGCCACGGCAGAAGTCGAAACCTTTCAGGTCACGGAACTGGTCTTGCCGGAAACCACCAGCGGAATTTTGGTTCTGCTGATCGGGCTGACGGCGCTATTCGGCCTGACGATTCGTACGTCGCTGCGTGATTCGCGATTCCTGCGGCGATCGTCGCAGTGGACACTGCTGGTGCCGCGACTGCTGGTACTGATCTGTGTGCTGGCGATCATGCTGAATCCTCGCCAGCGTACTCAGTTCAGTCGTACGGAAGCATCGCGGGTCGCCGTGGCGATTGACACATCGCTGTCGATGCAGTGGCCGGCAGCGGATGACGATGAGACTGCAGAGACTCGCAGCGACGCCGTCATTCGGCAGTTGGTGACATCCGGCCTGCTGGGCGAGCTCAGCAAAACCCATGTGGTTTCGGTCTATGGTTTTTCAGAGACCACACGCGGTCCGCTGGCAGTGATTCGGGACGGCGAAGTGCGATTTGTTGCCCCTGATGATCAGGAGATCGCTGCAGAGTCCTCCGAGTCGTCCACACCACGAGTCACACTGGACGCAACTGACGACGACGCAGACGCAGCGGCTCTGGATTCCGCCGTCAGTATGGAACAGTGGAAGACGCTGCTGTCCCCACGCGGCCGGGAAACTCGACTGGGAGAAGCAACCTATGAACTGCTGGGGCAGTTGACCGGACGCACACTCTCCGGAATTGTGGTCATCACCGACGGCGGCATGAATGCCGGTCTGCCGCTGCAGGCGGCCGCAGATCGTGCCGAACGGACTTCCACGCAGGTCATCGCGGTCGGCGTTGGCAATGGCCAGCCTCAACCCAACTTCTGGATCACGGGCATGCAGGCTCCACCGGATGTGCATCGTGGTGACCCATTTGATGTCACAGTGATGCTCCAGGGGACGGGTCTGGAAACGTCCGAAGTCACGGTTCGTCTGTTCCAGCAGTCTGCCGGCGGAGATGGCAGTGACCGGCAGGAAGTTGCCGTGCGACAGGTGGAACTGGAAAGCGATGCCGCGTCCACCAAAACGGTCTTCCCGCAATCCCTCGATGTTGCCGGGAAGTACGAATACGTGGCTCGAGTCGAAGCCCCGACGGGCACGATGGAAATGACCATCGACGACAATGTACGTCGTCGCGCAGTGGAAGTGACCGATGAACGCATGCAGGTGCTGGTCATGTCCAGCGGGCCAATGCGGGACTATCAGTTTGTGCGGAATTCGTTGTTCCGCCACAGCGGGATTGATTCGGATGTCTGGCTGCAATCGATGTCCGAAGAGAATGCCGGGATGGTTTCTCAGGAATCCCGCAAGCTGCTGACACAGTTTCCTCGCACAGAAGCAGAGCTGTTTGATTACGACGTAATTGTCGCGTTTGATCCGGACTGGTCGCGGTTGTCTGTGGAACAGCATACGTTTCTGAACCGGTGGGTTTCCGAACACGCCGGTGGTCTGGTGGTTGTGGCAGGCGAACTGTATACGCCGCAACTGGCGGAGCAGACCGAAAGCCTGCGTGACATCAGTGTGCTGTATCCGGTGCTGCTGAGCCGGATGGCCCCGGATCTGGCACTGACTCAGCGAGCGGATGAACCATGGCCCGTGCTTCCTACTGCCGAAGGTCGGGTGACTGAGTACCTGCAGTTGTCCGGCTTTTCAGACACTTCCAGCAGCAGTGTGTGGGAGCGGTTTCGCGGCATCTATCGTTCTTATCCGATTCGCGGTTTGCGTGACGGAGCGATCACGCTGCTGGAATATGACAACCCGCGTGCTCGAACTGACATTGGCGTGCCGCCATTTTTGGTCGGTCAGTTTTACGGGGCTGGCCGTACCGTGTTCATCGGTTCGGCAGAAACATGGCGACTGCGCCAGATCTCTTCGGATGCGCATCAGCAGTTCTGGACCGGTCTGATTCGCGAAGCAGGCCAGGGACGTCGCAGCCGAGGCAGTGCGCGAGGCGTGCTGCTGCTTGATCGCACCGAAGCGACACCCGGTCAGCCGGTAACAATTCGGGCACAGTTATATAACGCAGAACTGCAGCCACTGTCCGCCACTGACGTTCCGCTGCGAATCACCGACCCGACCGACGCGCTGTTGAACATTCCCGACCGCCTGAGGACCGACGGTCGTGGACTGGGCCAGTTTCGCACCACATTCCGAGCGGAAAGCCCCGGCCAGTACACGATCACCGTTCCTGTTCCAGAATCCACAGACGAACTCACAGCTGTGGTGGATGTCGTTCTGCCCAGTCTGGAATCAGTCAGCCCGCAGCTGAACACAATGGCGCTGGACGAATTGATCCGGGATACATCCGGAACAGTTCTGTTAGCTGATGAGATCAGTCGGCTGACCGAATTGCTGCGGGATGAAAGCCAGCCTGTTGTGGTCGACGAGCAGCTACGAACATTGTGGGACCGACAGTGGCTGATGATTCTGGCCTGTTGCCTGCTGGGATTTGAATGGGCAGCCCGACGCTGGTATCGCCTGTCCTAGCCCGATTCCGCCTCCCGCCGCTTGCGGTCTTTCACCAGCCACTCGTCAATGTCATCCGTCAAACGTGGAGCCAGACTGAGACCTGCCTGATCGCGAATCAGGAACATGACACCGTCAATCATCGACAGGTCACGCAGCACAGCAGCCGGGTTCTGAAGTTCCACGGCCTCCAGCAGAGTTTCCACCGGAATTTTACCAGGTTCGTCCTGCAGATAACGGATGACTTCAGCACAGCTGTTTTTTTGAATCGCATCCACCTGTCGCAGCCGTTCTTTGGTGAACAAAGCAGCGGCGGTCATTCGTTGTGGAAGACAGCACATCCGCAGCAGTCGCTCAATCCCGGTCATGTCCGTTTCCATCTGCCCGAGAGCATACGTCCAGACGACCGAAAGTGGCTGAGCCACAGAGAATTTGGGACCATTCCCCGAGGGGTCCCTGAAACGCTGATCCCCCAATTCCTTGTTCACACCCTTCATTACAAAGGCCTGCACGGCTCCCAGAATACCACCACCGATCAGCAGAGCCAGCGACCAGCTGCCACCGGTAAATCCAACCCACAAGATGACCACAACCAGACCCAGTTCGAGCGACCAGGCCACTGCAGCCATCGCAGTCATGGCCCAGAAGGCCCCCAGCGTCAGCTTCCGCTGCAGCGATAGTTTCTGAGTCAGCCACCGTTTTACGGTTCCACGTTTCACTGAAGCGTTCCGTTTTTTATGCGTTGAATCCGGGCGACCGTCGACGAGATTTGGGCGTCATCGTCCACCGCCATGTTTCCATGAATGCTGCTGCTGCAGTCCCTGTCCGGAGCGAACACCGGTCCAGAGCGAACGCGGCCACAGCCCGGCACAGGGATCACTACGTTCCGCAGGATAGAGCATTGGAATACCATCATCCACAAACTGCGGCTGTTCTGCCGGACCTTTGATTCCCAGCATCCGTTTGACAGTCTGAATTAACTGCAGCACAACAATCAGCAGCAGGAACATGATTACGCCCAGCAACAACAGCACCGGGCCCTGGTCAAAGAACTGCTCGGCAGCCGGCCAGATCCACGGCCAGGCCAACAGCAGCAGCAATGTGGCCAGACTAAGCCAGGGACCGTAAGGAATTTCCGTGCCGCGTCCTGTCAGTAGACAGCCGAAGGCCACAACACTGGCCATCAGCGGAGCCAGAAACAGGAACACGATCAGCGACGGCTGCCAGCCGATCACGCTGCCGATCATGGCCATCAGCACCACATCACCGAAGCCCATGGCTTCGCGGCGAAACACCATCGCGCCAATAATTCGCACCAGCCAGACGACACCACCACCAACCACAAGTCCGGCGAGGCTGACAAGCAGTCCGTGCAAATGCGGCCATGCCGCTGCGAAGGGCATGCAGTCCCAGTAGAACAGCAATGGAGCGATTCCTGCGGGCAGCAGTGTTCGCAGAGTCTGCACAATACTGGCATCCTGAAACCACAGCGGCACAAGCCAGTTTTGTCCAAAGCAGCCGGACAGCACCACGGACGTGACCATCAGCGGAACAGTACTGCCGTCCGGGATGATCCACAGTTCGAGGTCGATCATGGAAGCCACGATCAGCGCACAGATCAGTGCGGCGTGCAGTGCATATCGCACGTGCAGCCAGGTTTCCATGGGAAACAATCGGACGTTTTGCGGACCATCATCCGAAAACACTCCCCAGATCAGTGTTCCATTGGCGTTGTACTGTGGAATTTCGGCCAGATACAGCACCACGAACAGCACGCCGGTCAGCATTTCGACCAGCGGGTATCGCGGCGAAATTGGCAAACGGCAGGCCCGACATCGCCCGCCCAGTCGCAGCCATCCAAAGATCGGGATGTTGTCATACCAGCGAATCGATGCGGCACACCGGGGACATCCTGACCCGTGACTGTTCAGAGACTTCAACTGATCCAGCAGGCGACGACGGATGGGAAATCGATAGACGCAGACATTCAGAAAGCTGCCGATACAACTGCCGATCACGAACAGAAACGTCAGCACAAACGGCAGTGGCAGATCCAGCAGAATCATTCAGTCTTCCTTCGTGTGTCGATTTCTGTCACCACTCGTCGGGCCGCCTGCGGTGCCGGTTCGGGATTGATCAACGGACCGTACCATCGCCCGGACGGTCGGTGTATTTCTGCCGTCTATTCAGGTTCGCCCGGATGGGCCGTTGGAATTCGGTCCTGCAGCGAATTCACAATACGTCGCGCCAGTGTACCACGACTTTCGCCATCGGTGTGAATGATCAGGCTGGCGGCGTCCCGATACAACGGTTCCCGTTGCTGCAGCACTTCGCCAACTTCTTCATCGATCGGCCGTCCGGTCAGACTTGGTCTGACGGACCCGGTTTTCCGATCCCGGTTGAGTCGATTGATGAGGATTCCTGCAGACACGTGCAGCCAGACAACGGGACCGGCGGCTTTCATGACTTGACGATTGTCCGCGGACAAAACTGAACCACCACCACTGGCGATCACCAGTTGCGGCCGTTGCAACAGATCGACCAGGATCTGCGATTCCAGTTCGCGAAAACCGGCCTCGCCGTCAGCGGCAAAAATCTCTGGAATGGATCGTTCTGCGACACGTTCAATTTCCCGATCGCTGTCGATCCAGCTCCAGCCCAGCTTTTTGGCAACCATGGGAGCCAGGCTGGATTTCCCGGAGGCACGATAACCGATCAGTGTGATCACCATGTCGTAAGGAATCCTTTGAAAGTCAGCCTGATCGGATCGCAGTGAGGGATCTGACGTGACCACAGAAACTTCAGTCTATCGGGAACAGTTTCAGCCGTCGTCTGAGCGCACCACCATACGGGCTGCGGAGTTCGCCTGCCGCAGTGTTTCCGTCATGTACTCCAGCGGAGCGGGCTGTCCGGTGAACATTTCGAACTGCATGGCCGCCTGACGAATAAACATCTCGATGCCGCCGACAGTCGGGCAGCCACGTTCGCGAGCTTGCTTCAGCAACAGTGTTTGTTCCGGGTTGTAAACGGTGTCGAAGACCAGCGTTTCTTCACGCAGCCAGTGCGATTCGAACGGTGTACGGTCGACATCCGGGTGCATCCCGATCGGTGTGCAGTTCACCAGTACTTCAATCTGCTCTGCGCCGCGATTTTCCCACGAC
>Ga0075479_10001614_pt1 | contig 10260 bp, 11 predicted proteins | sample DEB08_DNA_8_FD_76341 | JGI IMG/M metagenome (GOLD analysis project Ga0075479, IMG submission 76341) | Aqueous microbial communities from the Delaware River and Bay under freshwater to marine salinity gradient to study organic matter... | ecosystem: Environmental > Aquatic > Marine > Coastal ... | reverse complement strand
CATTCCGCATCACCTGATCGATATCCGCGACCCCGCGGATCCCTACTCTGCAGCGGCGTTTCGCGACGACGTGGTGACGCTGGTGCCGCAGATCCTGGCCCGGGGCAGGCTGCCACTGATTGTCGGTGGCACCATGTTGTACCTGAAAGCACTGAAAGAAGGGCTTGCGAACATGCCGGAGGCCGCCCCCGAGGTTCGCGAGGCAATTCTCGCGGAGGCTGCCGAATCAGGCTGGACAGCGCTGCATGCCGAGCTGGCGCGGATTGACCCGGCTTCGGCGGCACGTATCAGACCCACGGATACGCAGCGGTTGCAGCGGGCGATTGAGGTGTTCCGCGTGACGGGCATGTCGTTGACCGCCTTCCACGAACTTGAGACTGAACCCTGCCCGTTCCCACTGGTCGAGCTGGCGATCATGCCGCCAGACAGGGCGCAGCTGCACACCGTCATCAGGGAGCGGTTTGAGCAGATGATTGCTGCTGGACTGGTTGAAGAAGTTGCGCGCCTGAAAGCTGACCCTGCTCTGAATCCGACCCTGCCTTCCATGCGTGCCGTAGGCTACCGCCAGGTCTGGGCCTATCTCGAGGGTAAATACGACCACCCGACCATGGTGGAAAAAGGCATCGTTGCCACCCGTCAGCTGGCGAAACGTCAGTATACCTGGCTCCGCGGCTGGCCTGACCTGCAGGTGCTGGAAACACCAGATAAGGCCCGGGCCTTGAAAATACTGCGGCGTGGCACCATATTACCTTAGTCGCTCACTTGCCGACCCTCTGCATCTGCAGGAGGATCGTTCGACTTAGAGCCAGGTCGAACCTTCAATCGCTATTTTGAGAGCGGCTGGAGACAGTGAGCATTTGCTCATAAGTGTCTAACAAAGAAAGCGAAACTGTGATCCGCAGAGGTGGCGGCCAGACAGTCGCGCCTGTTCGAGGAGAGCAACATGTCAAAAGGGCAATCACTACAAGACCCTTTCCTTAATGCCTTACGCAAGGATCGTATTCCTGTGTCTATCTTCCTGGTCAACGGTATCAAACTGCAGGGCCAGATCGAATCGTTCGATCAGTTTGTCATCCTGCTGCGCAACACGGTCAGCCAGATGATCTACAAGTCGGCGATTTCAACTGTCGTTCCGTCAAGGAACGTGAAGATGCCGTCTGCAGATGACCAGGACTAGTTCGGATTCACCTTGCGTGTAATCTTGTCCGGAAACGCTATTGTTCTTTGATCGACCTGAATCCGGCAGCCGCGCGCTGCTGATTCATATCCAACAGCACGACACCGAGCTTGCCACGCCGGAAGAGCTGACCGAACTCGTTCGCTCCGCCGGACTCGAGCCGGTGGGCTGTATTGCCAGCAGTCGACGCTTTCCACATCCCGGTACTTTCATCGGAGGTGGTAAGGTGGATGAAATCAAAACCTGGCTGGCGGATAACGCCTGCGAACTCGTCATTTTTGGCGATGACCTGTCGCCGACCCAGGAACGTAACCTGGAGGCGGCGCTTGAGAAACGCGTGCTGGGCCGGACCGGACTGATCCTTGAGATCTTTGCCCGTCGAGCCCGCACTCATGAGGGTAAGCTCCAGGTTGAGCTGGCCCAGCTTGAACATGCGTCCTCTCGCCTGGTACGGGGCTGGACGCACCTTGACCGGCAGCGCGGCGGATCAGGCCGCAGTGCCGGTGGTGCTGCGGGTCTGGGCGGTGCGGGTGAAACCCAGCTGGAAGCGGACCAGCGCATGATCGGTGACCGTATCAAGCGTATCCATGGCCGGCTTGGCAAGGTCAGGCAGCAGCGGGCCCACAACCGGCGCAGTCGATCGCGCTCCGATACAAGGTCCATCTCGCTTGCGGGGTACACCAATGCCGGCAAGTCGACTTTGTTTAACCAGGTCTGTGCCGCGGCTGTGCATGCCGAAGACCAGTTGTTTGCGACCCTGGATCCAACGCTGCGCCGGTTGGAACTGCCGGTTGTCGGTGAAGCGGTGCTGGCTGACACCGTCGGGTTCATCCGCCAGTTGCCTCACACCCTGGTCGATGCGTTTCGCGCGACACTGGAGGAAGTCAGCCAGGCTGACCTGATACTGCATGTTGTTGATGCCGCCGCGCCGCTGCGGGACGAGCGCATCTATGAGGTGAATGCCGTGCTGCGTGAGATTGGTGCAGAAGATATTCCGCAGCTGATGGTCTATAACAAGGTTGATCTGCTGGGTGAAACCCCGCGTATCGAGAGAAACAGAGAGGGTTTGCCGATAAAGGTCTGGGTTTCCAGCCTGACGGGCTAGGGTAAGGAGGAGCTGCTGACAGCTATCGCCGAGTGCCTTGCCAGTGACGTGATCCAAACCAGTATTACGCTCAGCCCCGCGGATGGCAGAATCCGGGCGCAACTGTTTAAGCTGGGGGCTGTGATAGGTGAGACAACCTGTGAAGATGGGTCAATTGAGATGCACCTGAGGATAGAAGAGAGCAGTTTGAGAAAGATCACTCAGGAAAAGCAGGCCGCGACATACGGCTGACTATTCTGAACATTGGAAGATTAATTATCGTTTTAGTGGGAAAATAGGTTTCCTGCTTGCCGAATGACGGGAGATACAGATGGCATGGAATGAACCAGGAGGTGGCAACCGGGGTGACAAGGATCCCTGGGGCAATCGCGATGATGAAGGGCCACCGGACCTCGACGAGGCATTCCGCAAGCTGCAACAGAATCTGTCGCAGATGTTTGGCGGTGGCGGCGGTAATGCGACCGGGGCCGGCGGTTCGAGCAATCCTCTGAACACAACGCTGCTTGGCATTGCCGGGGCAGTCCTGCTCATCATTTACTTCGTAATGGGCGTTTATACTGTCGATCAGCAGGAGCGTGGGGTTGTGCTGCGCTTTGGTGAGGCTCAGGAAGAAATCGTCCTGCCGGGCCTCCACTGGAACCCACCTTTAATCGACGAGGTGATCATCGAGAATGTAACGAGAGTTCGTTCCAGGCCACACGACTCCGAGATGCTCACGGAAGACGAGAATATCGTCAAGGTGAAGATGACCGTCCAGTACGTCATTGATGACATCAAGCAATATGCATTGAATGTACGTGAGCCGGACAAGAGCCTCTACCAGGCAACTGAAAGTGCGCTGCGTCATGTGGTGGGTAGTACCGAGATGCATGAGGTACTGACAGAAGGCCGGGCCGAGATGGCTGTCGAAGTGCGCGAACGGATTCAGACTTACATGAACAACTACGGCACGGGGATACGGGTCACCCAGGTCAACATCGACGAATCAGCACCGCCGGACGCCGTACGCGCTGCCTTTGACGATGTCATCAAGGCGCGTGAGGACGAGGTGCGACTGCGAAATGAGGCTGACGCCTATGCCAACCAGATCGTGCCTGAAGCACGCGGTGATGCACAGCGCCTGCTGGAAGAAGCCCAGGCCTACAAGGAACGGGTCATCGCCCAGTCCCGTGGTGAGGCTGAACGCTTCAATAAGCTTTATGCCGAGTACAGGCTGGCACCTGAAGTCACAAAATCGAGGATGTATATCGATACCATGGAGAGTGTCATGTCGAACTCGACCAAGGTCATGATCGATGTTGATGGTGGCAACAACCTGCTTTATCTGCCTCTCGACAAGATCATGGAGCAATCCCAGAACAGGAACAATTACACATCCGAGTCCTCCGGCGCACCGACCTACAACACGAATACAAGCGGCGACAACCGTAGCCGCAGGGAGAGACGACAATGAACAACCGAACATTTGTTCTCGGGTTCATCATTGCGGCGCTTGTGCTGCTGGGTATGAACTCAGTTTTTATCGTCACTGAAATGCAGCGGGCCGTGCTGCTTGAGTTCGGCAAGGTTGTGCGTGATGACATTAAGCCAGGTCTGCACCTCAAGCTGCCCATCATCAATGAGGTTCGCAAGTTTGATGGTCGAATCCTGACGTCTGATGCGCCTGCTGAGCGATTCCTGACGCTTGAGAAAAAAGCGCTGATTGTTGATTCCTTCGCCAAGTTCAAGATCGAAGACGTCGAGACCTACTACACGGCGACTTCGGGTGATGAACGCCGGGCAGAGGAACTGCTGAAAGAGCGGATCAACAACGGTCTGCGCAACGAAATCAGTAAGCGAACCCTGCATGAGGTGGTCTCGGGTGAAAGGGATGAGTTGATGCATGTGCTGACCGATAATCTCAACGAGTTCGCCGATGCAGAACTCGGTGTGACTGTGGTCGATGTCCGAGTGAAGCGCATCGACCTGCCGCCGGAAGTCAGCAATTCAGTGTACGCACGAATGAACACTGAACGTGACATCGAGGCAAGGGAACACCGCGCCAAAGGCCAGGAACTGGCTGTAGGTATTCGCGCAGATGCAGACAAGCGACGAGAAGTCATACTCGCCGAGGCATACAGTCAGGCGGAAGAACTGCGCGGTGAAGGTGATGCAGAATCGGCAGCCATCTATGCCTCGGCCTTCCAGAAAGATAAGGATTTCTATGAGTTCTACCGAAGCATGGCAGCCTACCAGCGAACGTTTTCCAACAAAGGCGACGTTCTGTTGATTCAACCGGACAGCGAATTTTTCAAATTCATGAACAGCAACAAGCTCGGTCGTTGACTGTGGCGGCGGAACACGATAGTTTCGCCGCCGTCCACTGCGATAAACCTGCGGGTTTAAGCGAAAAACTGGGATAGACAAGTGTGGCACGATCTTGGCGTGGCGTTGTGCCTGGTACTGGTGATTGAGGGCATCATGCCCTTCCTGTACCCCCGACGCTGGCGCGAGATGGTGATGATGCTTGCTGAGGTAGATGACAGAACCATGCGGGTTGTCGGACTCATGAGCATGCTGCTGGGCACGGGGCTGCTCTACCTGATCAACTGAACTGCGCCTGAGTAACCTGACAATGAGCATAGTAGACCGATGGCTGCTGCCTGACGGCGTCGAGGACGTCCTGCCGCCACAGGCCGGCAGGCTGGAAGCTGTCCGGCGCAGGCTGCTCGACCTCTATGCGACCTGGGGCTATGAGTATGTTGTGCCCCCAATGGTTGAGTATCTCGAATCTCTCCTGACGGGTACTGGTCGAGACCTTGACCTCAAGACCCTGAAGGTCACTGATCTTGTCACGGGTCGAACCATGGGTGTGCGGGCTGATATCACCCCGCAGGTCGCCCGCATTGACGCTCACAGCCTCAAGCATGAAGGTGTCGCCCGGCTCTGTTATGCCGGCACAGTCGTGCAGTCTGAGGCCGACGGCATGCTGGAGAGTCGCACGCCGATGAAGGTTGGCGCGGAACTGTTCGGTGATGCTTCGATCCGCGGCGATGTCGAAATTGTCTGCCTGATGATCGAGTCCATGCGCGCCCTCGGCTTCGAGACAATTCATGTCGATCTCGGCGATGTCTCTATTTTCCGACACCTTGTCAGAAGCCTCAGCCTGAGCGAAGCACAGCAGGAATCACTGTTTGCCGCTGTGCAAAGGAAATCTGTCCAGGAGATCCAGCGGCAGTGTGATGATATGGAACTTGCCGCCGGTCTGGCGAAACTGCTGGTGGAACTGCCGCTGCTTTGCGGTGATGTCGAGATGCTGGACCGCGCTCGCGACCTGTACGCTGATTTCCCGGAACTGACTGCAACCTTGAATAACCTTGAGGCTGTGGCACGGGAAGTGGCAGAACGATATCCGGCAGTCGATCTCTACTTTGACCTCGGAGAACTGCGAGGCTATGCCTACCATACCGGTATTGTTTTCGCGGCCCACGTGGACGGCGTCAGCCAGACGGTCGCCAAGGGTGGACGATACGACCATATCGGCGAGGTCTTTGGCCGTGAAGGTCGCAGCGCGACCGGCTTCTCAGTGAACGTCAGGAACGTGGCAGAAAGCGCCAGTATAGAATTTGAGTCCCGGTCTACCGTTCTGGTGAGCGGGGAGGGTGCAGGTCTGTGGGATGAGATCCGCAGACTGAGAGAAGCAGGATATACCGTGGTCGAATCGGGTAATGCCGAAGACTACGACTTCTGCCTCGTGCAGAAAGATGGGAAGTGGCAGCTGATTCAGGGAGAAAGCCATGGGTAAGAATGTTGTCGTCATCGGCACCCACTGGGGTGATGAAGGCAAGGGTAAGGTCGTTGACCTGCTGACCGAGAAAGCGGCAGCAGTGGTCCGCTTCCAGGGCGGGCACAATGCCGGGCATACCCTCGTAGTCGGTGGCGAGAAAACGGTACTGCACCTGATACCTTCAGGTATTCTCCATCCGCAGGTGACCTGCCTCATCGGTAATGGCGTCGTGCTTTCGATTCCAGATCTATTCAAGGAAATTGAAGAGCTGGAGGAAGCGGGTGTCAGCGTGCGAGAGCGCTTGAGAATATCAGACAGCTGTCCGTTGATCCTTCCCTACCATGTCGCCCTCGACCAGAACCGGGAGAACGTTAAAGGCAACCAGAAGATCGGCACGACCGGTCGTGGCATTGGCCCCGCCTATGAGGACAAGGTGGCTCGACGCGGCGTCCGGGTCGCCGACCTGTTTGATGAAGCGGGCTATAGAGCCAAGCTCGAGGAAGTACTCGACTACCACAACTTCGTGCTCCAACAGTATTTTCATGCCCCGCGAGTCGATATTGACGAGGTCCTGGCCGCCTCATTTGCCTACGCTGACCAGCTGAAGCCGATGGTGGCCGACGTCGTCGATGAGTTGAGCGTGCTGCGAAAGTCTGGCGCTAATCTTCTGTTCGAGGGAGCGCAGGGAGCGCTGCTCGATATAGATCACGGCACCTATCCCTTTGTAACGTCATCAAACACGACCGCCGGCGCTATCAGCAGTGGTTGTGGCGTTGGCCCGCTCGATCTTGACTACATCCTTGGAATCACCAAGGCCTACACCACCCGCGTTGGTTCGGGGCCTTTTCCAACTGAGCTGTTCGATGATGTCGGCAGTCATCTCGCCAGGGTCGGCAAGGAGTTTGGTGCGACCACCGGCAGACCAAGGCGCTGCGGCTGGTTCGATGGCCAGGCGCTGAAACAGGTAGTGAATATCAACAGTATCTCTGCACTCTGCATTACCAAGCTGGATGTGCTGGACGGCCTCGACAAGGTGGCGCTCTGCACGGGTTACGATGAATCCGGTGAGTCAGCCCTGCCAATCTACGAGGAGATGCCGGGCTGGCAGGAGTCGACCGTCGGAGCCAGAACCATGGAGGAGTTGCCTGCAAATGCTCGGGCCTACCTCAAGCGTATTGAGGAAGTCTGTGAAGTCAGGATTGATTTTGTCTCAACGGGTCCGGACCGCGAACACACCATCGTGCTGCAGAACCCCTTCGATGACCTCAGTTAGTTGAGGCGGCGGTGATCGTGACAGTCTGGGCAGAGATGTCCTCATAACCGGGTAGATCAAGCACGACGACAGAATCTGTCGGAAAGGTGCCTGTGACAGTCACGCCGATCTGACCGGTTGCTGCTACACCCGTGCCGCTGATAAACGCCGCGCCACCACCCGGTGCCAGGACATTCGTCGAGTTATAAAGGGATATCCAGCCGCTGGCACTGGCGGGAACAACGGTAGCCCGGTTCAATGCGAGGTCAACGTGACCTTTGACGAAGGTGGATTCGGTCAGGCGCCGGGCCTCTTCCCAGTGGGCAATGACCTTGCCCATGTTCGCTGTTTTTATATAGTTCTGGTAAGCCGGCAGCGCCACCGCCGCAAGAATGCCGATGATCGCGACGACGATCATCAGTTCGATGAGGGTAAATCCTTTTGGGCGGAGCGAATTCATTCGCGACATTAGTGTGCCCCCTGTCTCTCTCAATGGGCATTACAGCAGAAATACAGCGAAATTGTCCCCACTTTTTTTACATTTGTGTTTCGCTGTACTAACCGGTTTAGTAGTCGCCGAATGGACACTTCTCGCTGTGACCTGGAAGGCACATTTTGAAAATTAAGCAGATAAAACGTTCCGCGTCGGATTTCCAGCAGTCGCTGGATGAATCAGTGCTGCGGGAAACCCTGGCACAGCAGCTGCCTGGTGAGACAGTGCGCGAAGTCTCGGAACTCGCTGGAGGAATGTTCAACAACACCTTCACCGTCTCGACAGCAAAGTCAGACTACGTTCTGAAAGTTGCGCCCGGACCGGATGCCCCGGTGTTCTACAACGAGAGGTTGCTGATGCAGCGGGAGCGCAATATTGCCCCTCAGCTTGAGTCGCTGAGCGAACTGATACCGGCTTATCTTTCGTTCTTCACCCTGGAAGGACGTGATGCCTTTCTTCAGCCCAGGATTGAAGGTCGTCTCTGGCACGATGATGAGCAGACGCTTTCAGCGCCAGAGAATGACCGGCTCTGGCAGCAGCTCGGAGAATTTGCGGCGACGCTGCACAGCTGCTCAGGCGAGCAGGGACAGCTCTTCGGTTACCCAGCGCCGTGCAGGGGCTTCAGACGCTGGTCTGAGTTCATCATCGACAATGTCGAGGGAATGGTCACCGATGCTGACCGCCTGGGTCTCGGCTGCGAGGAAGTTGATGCTTACACGGGGCGGTTGCCGACTTTCTCTGGCCTGTTGGATGAGGTCGAGGTGCCAAGCCTGTTGCATGGTGACCTCTGGCCGAGGAACGTGCTTTATGTTGGCGGGGGCGAGGATATTCATATCACAGCGGTGATTGATGCTGAGCGGGCCTTCTGGGGTGACCCGATCAGTGACTGGGTGCTGCTCTTCTATGATCTGCCGGAAGGATTCTGGCAGGGCTATGGTGAGAACCTGCAGGAGACCAGTGACCGGTTGCGAAAGGAAATTTACAAGGGGATGTACCTTATCCTGAACCTTCTTGAGACCACGCGATTCGATGCGCCGGTCGAGCCGATTCGAGAACAACTGGCTGCAGTGAATGGGTGTCTTGAATCGGATTCGGTTGGTTGATTAAAGTGAGTCTAACAATGAGCAGAAAAAGGACCCTGTAGCGTGTTCGAAATTGATCCGAGTATCGATTGGGAAGCTGAAGTAGACGAGCGAATCAAACGTTGCCGAGCATTTAACGAACTGAATGGAATCGATAAAAAAGCCTGGCTGGAAAAGACAGGTTACTCCGAAGACCAGTACTATCGCTGGCATTCATTAGCGCGGAAAACAGTCCCTTCCTCTGACCAGCTGGTCCATTGCTACATTACCTGTGATATCAACCCGATCTGGGTCTGGTTTGGCGTGGGTCCGATGCGACTGTCAGAATGCCTATCGCAACTGGCGAGCGATTCTTCAGTCAGCAATGATCTGGCGGAGATGAAGGGCCTGCTTAAAGAGTTGACAGATTCTGATAGCTGACCAATCTCAGGCGCGTTAGTCCATGAGCATTTAAAACGGCTGAGTTACAGTTGTTACAGCTAGCAGGGACTGAATTCATACTGATCTCACCATAGAGCCACGAAACGACGGGTTTCCTGGCGGTCCCAAACAATAAAAACAATGAGGATCGCCTTGAATCGCCACATGGGTAGCGGAATAACCGCAGACGAATTGGTTCATCTCGTCACGCAGCGAGACAAATCTGCCGAGAGGCAGTTATGTTTAACCTACTATGAATCCACGCTGAAATTTGTCAGGACGGTAGTCCGCGACGAGGCAGCTGCGGAAGATCTCACTCATGAAACCCTCTTAACAGTTCTCCTCAACCTGCGTGAAGGTAAAGTCAGGCAGGCGCAGTTTCTGAACCGATATGTCAAGCAGACAGCACACTACCTTGTGATTGCCTGGTATCGTCGGAAAGGTAATCAGGCTCACGAATCGATAGATGAAATACCGATTGCAGGAACCGAAGTCTCAGTTGAAGACGCCGTCTTCAACAGCGAGCGCAGGGAACTGGTCGAGCAGCTCATTGCTTCAATGAGTGTTGCCAGGGACCGGGACATCCTGTTGCGCCATTCCATCCGGGATGAAGACAAATCTGTGATATGCAAGGAGAAGGGGCTGTCCAGCCAGGACTTCGACCGAATCATCAGTCGAGCCCGTAATCGCTGCCGCGACCTTGTCACCCGGATTCACGATTACCCACAGACCAGCTTGATGGGTCGCGGTATTTAAAGAAAAAGGCCGAATAGCGGCCTTATCGTTTTTGGTGCCGAGGAGAGGACTTGGACGGGGCCGCCGTCGGCATCCACGGAACCGTGGAGGGGCTCTTCATCATTAACGGGGGACACCGGCATTCATTAAACTGATTTTGCGAAGTCACTTTAATGGAGATAACACCGATGTCCCACGCAGGTAACATCATAGGCATATCCGACCTTGAG
>Ga0075479_10001613_pt1 | contig 10274 bp, 5 predicted proteins | sample DEB08_DNA_8_FD_76341 | JGI IMG/M metagenome (GOLD analysis project Ga0075479, IMG submission 76341) | Aqueous microbial communities from the Delaware River and Bay under freshwater to marine salinity gradient to study organic matter... | ecosystem: Environmental > Aquatic > Marine > Coastal ... | reverse complement strand
ATAAATCTGTAATCTGTATCGACATCGACAGAGATCTCAATTTGTTTGGTCTCTGCCTTAACAATCTTGATGTCGCTGAAACCACCACCAAAGGAGAATAGAAGTTCTTTTTCTTTTGGATTGAATGTAGCAGATTCTGCTGCACCTGATAGAGTAGAGATTCTACCTTCACCAATGTGGAGCAAGGAGAATCTGACTTTAGACTCACCACTAACTTCAACACGTACTTCAGGTTCTTCTGCAAATGCGAGGAGTTCTGGAGCAGAAGATCCACTGAATGTGAATAGAGATCCGAAGAATTGCTCTCTGACAGTAATGCTCTGACCAGCAAATCCAGAAACAAACATGTCTGCCTGGAAGGCAGGTAGTTTTCTGGAGATTGCCTCTCCACCGATACCGCGAGAAGCAATAGCGCCGTCGCCAATATGGTTGGAAACAAAACGCTCTCTTGCTGTACCATCGGTAGCAAGTCTGACAGTGAATACTTCCGCGAATATTCTGATTGGTACAACACCTTCTCCAGTAATACGGAGATGTGTTGTAATGTCTGGTGGATTGAAAGTGACGGCCTTTCCAGCAAATCCAGATAGAGCAAGATCTGCCTGGAAAGCTGGGATTCTTCTGGTAACAGATTCTCCACCAATACCCTTGGCGAAGATTGTACCGAATCCACCATATACATCGACGTTGATGTATTCACCTTCTCCAGATGCAGTGAAGGTTCCGAATCCAGACTCTGCGAATACGAGAGTTGGTGGTTTTGGAATAGAACCAAAGATTCTCGCTGCAGAATCTGCATCGTAATTTCCGAACGAGAATGCTTCTTCGGCCGATCCAGTGATAGAGAATAGAAGTTCTCTTTCTCTTGCATTGATGGTGATGGATTCTGCTGCACCAGATAGCGTCGAGATACGACCACGACCACTCCAGTTTGGTACGTAAGCTTCTGAACCAGCACCAAAGATTCTTGCCTGTACTTCTGGTTGCTCTGTAAATGTGAGTAGAGGAGCAGGAATCTCTCCAGTAATATCGAAGAGAGCACCTTGTGCAGTTTCTCTGACAGTAGACTTGAGGGAAGTAATTCCTCCAGTAAAGTCGAAGAGTGAGAATAGATCGTCTGGAGATGCAGTGAAGGATTCTGCAACACCCGACAGCGTAGAGATTCTTCCAGTTCCCTCGTATCCTCTTGCCCTGACTTCTGTAGATGCGCCACTAATATTGAATAACGTAGCGAATACTTCATCAACAGTTGTAGATTCTGCTGCACCTGAAAGACCGAATAGAGTTCCCGATCCCTCGTGTGCTTTGGTTGCTCGTAATACACTTTGACCAGTGATATCGAAGAGAAGCTGTCTCTCGACTGGATTGCCAGTAAAGGATTCTGCAGCACCAGACAGTGTGGAAATGAATCCAGTTCCTTGGTATCCTCTCGATCTAATCTCGGAAGAAGCACCAGTAATGAAGATGGTTGCATCCTGAACTGTGTTTCCAGTAAACGAAACACCTGCATTGCCATCGAGTTCGATTTCGACATCTCTCTGTTCTGCAAATGTCGTGAGAACATCGGCAGAACCAGATGCCTCGAACAGAACATTGAAGCTCTCGGCAACACCAATCTTCTCTGATGTAGCAGCACCAAAGACGGTAAGTCCACCTGTGCCACTGTGTACGTTGGGGAATGAAAGTTCGACTTCGCCACGAAACTTGAATAGACGATCTCCACCATCTTCCGCACCAGTGAAGTGGGAAAGATTGATAATAATCCTTGCAGTACCACTAAATCTCTCGAAGAGACCAAATGGATACGTAGTATCATGGTCAAGAATATACTGCCAATCTTGTCTGTCGTCTGGAGTAGAGAACCATCCCTGCTCTCCAGTGTATACAAGATCTAATGTACCAAAATCTGTTTCGGTGTATACAGCAACTGGTTCTGCATTCGTCGATGGTATAGCAGCAACAGATCCCAGATCAACTGGAACGAAGAAGTCAATTGATGTGCTGTTATAAGAGTAGACTCTCGCTTGATCTGCACCGACGAAGCTGAATAGACTTCCAGTCGTTTGATGTGCGAGGGCAACTTTCTCTGCAACAAGGCCACCATCGATATCGAGAAGAACGCGACCGTTGTATCTCGGAATGAATCTGGATTGTGCAACACCACGGAATGAGAACAGTGCTTCTCTTTCTGTTGGATTTCCAGTGAACGCTTCTGCAGCACCAGACAGTGTGGAGATTCTTCCAGTTCCTTGCCAACCTCTTCCGATCTTGAAATTCTCCAGTGTTCCTTTGAACTCGAATAGAGTTTGGAACTGTTCACTGGATACAAATGCTTCTTCTGCACTGCCTTTGATGCTGATAACACCTTGACCGTCCCATACAGGAGGAACGAAGATGAATACATCGCCACCAACAGTGAGTGTACCAGAACCAGAGAAAGCACGAACTTTTGATGTCTCGCCTGCGCCCTTGAGTGGTAGGAGTCCGAATGGATAGTTAGTGTAATTATCAAGGATACCCTGGTAATCAATGCGAATGTCTGGAGTAGACATCCATCCAGTTTCACCAGTGTAGCGAAGATCTAGGTCACCATAATCCTCGAAGATTGCTGCTGCATTAGCAACAGATCCGTAATCAGGATGAGTAATAAAGTCAATCGAAGAGGTGTTGTAAGAGTAAACTCTTCTCTCTTCTGCTCCGATAAAGTCGAACAGAACACCTGTACCAAGATGGGAGAGGGTGACTTTCTCTGTAACGAGACCACCGTCGATGTCCAGATGCACTCTTCCATTGTATCTTGGAATAAATCTGGTGAGACCAGCGCCCTGAACCTTGACATCAAGACCTTCGATAGCAGGAATTGCAGATCTGCTCTGACTCGCAACACCTCTAAAGTTGAGTAGCTTGTCTTTTTCTTCTGGACTTGCAGAGAATGTTTGCGCTGCACCAGATAGAGTAGAGATGAATCCAGAACCAAACTCTTGTAGAGAGAAGCTTGTCTTGGATGCACCTTCGATGAAGAATACACCTTCTCCGTAATGATTTTGTGGACCCTTGGTTCGAGCATCGCCAATGACAAATACGTCGCCAGTACCAGTAATATGTGTAAGTTTCGCACCAATTGTTTCGCTGCGAAGCTTGAATAATCCGAACGGAGACTTGGTGTAATTAACGAGAATCTCGCCACGATCAAAGATCTCGTATACATCATCACCAGGATCTCTGAATAGAGAACCAAAGTCTTCGTTAGGTTGTGTTGTGGTCGCAGTAACCTGACCATAATCTTCATATGTGAAGAAGACGGTTCCAGGATATGAATAAGTGAGACTTCTGGTCTCGTTACCAAATCCAAATAGAGTTCCAGAACCATCATACGCAAACGTGCGTAGTGGTTGGGTGCTACCAATATTGAATAGAGTACCACTACCAATGTGGCGTAGTGATGACAGGACTAGAGCTTCACTACCAATCTCAAATAAGGTCTTGCGAGTATCTCCATCTCCACCGACAACAACTTCGCTGCCATATGATAGTGATATAAATCCGTAGTGATCAAATTCATATGTACCAGACCATGTTAACTGGTAAATTCTAATGGTCTGATTAGGTCTTCTTGCCTCTACTGGGACAGTAACTGTCTTATCGCCAGGAGTTGTGTAAGTAGTTTCTGCGTGGTCTAGTAATTTTCTAGATGCATCATTAAGGGAGAGACCTGTATCTAGGTATCTCATCCATAGGTCTTCGCCATTATCTGGAGTCTCTCCACCATTAGACCCATTACCCATAACGAGTCTAAAGGTGATCTCCTCAACATCAGTGAGGTCTAGAGTATATTCAACTTTTCTGTTTGTGCTGCTAGATGATCCAGGGTCGGTGACTGTGCCAAATCTGACGTGTGGACCTACAGCAAATCCATTAGTAGGAGTTGTGCCAGATCCACTGCTGGAATAGTATATGGATCCATCATATACCGCATTGTAACCGCTGGTCAGATCCGCAGCAGTTAACGTGGTAAGTGAACCTTCTATGCTCGTATAATCAAAATCTTCTGGGAATACCTTGGTGACAGCCTCACCAGCAAAGCTACCGCTGAATAGGGATCCAGAACCCTCATATTGAGTGCTGTAAGACGGCGCAGCGTCCCCGTATACGTGTTGGACGCCAGAAGCATCGTAACGATACAAGAACGCTGCGTTCGCCTCTCCTCGGAGGGAGATAGTGCCTTCAACAATCCATGGGGCCTGTAGTCTTGTGAATGCTTCGCCCAACTCAAAGAGTTGACCGCTACCAACGAATACCTTCTTAACAACAAACGTCGTGCTGCTCGCTAGTCTAACGACGCCGAATGGGAATCTTGTCTGTTGATCATAACGCATGTCACCCCAGTCTTCCTGACCAGTAATAGGTTCGGTGACACTTCCATGATCGATTGTTGCCGTGGGCGCTCCAAGCGTTCCCAGGTCAACATAAATGAATTGGAGAATTGAAGATGGTGTATAGCTGTAGGAAATATTCCCGAAGTCAAACCCAACTACGGGAGATATAGACCCAGAACCAGCATATGAAAATACCATCTATATCAGCATACAGCGAAATAAAAGGGGGATCGCAAGCAACCCCCCTGATACCATGATATAGATTTCAATATAATTAGATCAGTCGAGGCTGACGTTGAGGGTGACTTTAATTTGGTCGCCGTCGTTTTGGATGCTGTATGGTCCGTTGGTGAATCTTTCTGCGAAGAAGATCGAAGAATAGAGAGTTAAATCACCAGCGCCATCGAGTGCAGGTTCTGTAGTAAAAGTGTTTGCGTCTTCTACAGAATGGATTGTGTATGTTCCTGCGGTTGTAACAGCGTTACCACTACCCTGATCGATGTAGATTACATCACCAACAACTAGACCGTGAGCAGTTGCAGTGACTTCGGAGAAGTCAAAGTCAATGTCATCGTTGTTATTTGTGGGCTGAATGTTATCGATTAGAGCGTTGTTGAGGTAAACGATAACGGTTCCATCTGCATCAGCAGTCTCTCTGTCGATACCGATGATTTCGGTAGCAGCATCTAGACCATTAGGACCAGTGTTAGCAGCGTTGGAAGAAACAACCATTCCTTTAGCAAGATCAGCAGCAACTTCTGCGAGGAAGTTAACGTCGTTGCTGACGCCAGCAGAAAGTGCGGTATCGATGTATACGGTAGTGCCAGCAATACCAACCACACGAGTTCCAGCAGCAACACCAACACCAGTTACGCGCTGACCGATTGCAACACCAGCAGTTGAGGTAACTGCAAGTTCGAAAGTACCAGAGGTGCCAGTAGCAGCAGTCGTATTGGTGATAGCAGGGAGTTCGATGAACTTGTTGCCCAACTGACCACGAATACCAGACTTGGTGATGGTGGTGGCAGAAGCACAAGAAGCAGCATCAGCAACACCATGAATGGTGCTAGGCATGTTGTTTGCGCGTGCTAGGTAGTAACCGTAGATGTCTCCAGCAGCAGCACCGAAAGTGAAAGTTTGCTCTGGGTAGGAAGCAGTGGTTCTACCTTCACCGAAGGAGAGTGGCTGTGCTGCGAAAGTACCAGTGTTCTTAACACTTAAGTTGAGAGTCGTGCCATCAATGTCAACAACATATGCGCCAGTGCCTACATCGCCACCAGTTACATAGTCGCCTTTCTTGATACCTGCGTTAGAAGCAACGGTGATTAGATACTCGCCAGCCGTGCCGTCGCCATTAACAGTAGTAACAGGAGAGGATTCTGTAGCAATCGTCCAACGGTTGCCGTTCAGAAGAATACCTCTTTGTTGTGAATAGTCCTGATCAGTTCTGTTGTTGACAACAGAAGGATAATCAGTGGTTACTGCTTGACCGTAACCGATGACATTACCATCGATGTAAGGCTCATAATATCTGGTCTGTGAAGGCGTATCGCTTTCTGCAGGATACGTATCAGTGGTGTATAGTTTAAGGATTAAGTTTCTGGGGATCGACTGATTAGCATTCAGAAGATTACGCAGAGACTCAATTTCACCATTATTGGTTACTAGCAATGCCATGGAGACTCTCCTCTACTTTTTTCGTGCGAGTTTATTTTTATTTATAATGAGTATGATTTATAATTTGAGTTTCAATGAAACTACAAACCTTGAGATGTTAATTGAGTAGATGACCTCAAACTGGAAGATATCCCCAGCGTTCACAGTGGTGTTCCATGTTGAAAGATTGTCGTCTTTATTCTTTCTCTGAACGCTATTATTTAGCACACCAAGAGTAGGTCTTTCCGTACCACAAATAGATGTGAAATTGGGGAAGTCTTCAAAGCTACACTTTTGAATGTCAACTTCTAGATTACCTTCAGTGTCAGAAATGACAGTCCAGGACTCGATCTCTCCTGTGACATCAATGGTCATGTTACCCTTCACGCCATTTGACATTGGGAATGACCCACTATCAATTACATAGTTGAGGGTTCTGGTCAGGTCAGCAGTCGTAGCATATGCAATACCAAAGAACGCTGCTCCACCTGTGGGTGGAGTGTTGAATACGATCTGATCGTTGGATACTACGTAATCAACTTTAGGTTCTAGAATGACATTATTAATAGAAATGGCAATCTGTTCCTCATTGAGAGGAGTGTATGACTCGCCATCTACTGTAATATTAAATGTATCCTGAACACCATCAAACTGTGATGCAATACTGTCAATCAATAGATTGGAGTATTGTGTTGACTTTGACGGAATCTGGTAGTTTACATCGAGTTGGTACTGCTGTGGTAATTGCTTACCTACTCTATATGAACTATCACCAACTCTAACGTTATACTGGGACATCAAGCAACTCCTGGGCTTACTTCAGCGTTACCCATAATTACTCTGGTCTTATATCCATTTGGATCGGAAAGAACAATGTCATAGACATAACGTCGTCTATCTAGTGCCAAAGTCTCTACGTCAGTCAGCGTTAAAGCAATCTCACCTGTGGTTCTATTTACAAACGTCAAGGTGAATGGAACGGAAGTGGTCGCTGAATAACTCTTCTTCATTGCAGCGGCCCCAGTGTACCCCGACATGTTGAGTGGAGTACCATCTTTATTGGTGATAAAGAACGTAACGCTGAAGTCTGCTCCTTTATCAATCAGTAGGTTGACTGGAATCGCTGCCATCTTGCTTCTCTAGTAGATCTAATGTTTCTAACCCACCCTCAAGTTTCAACTTGTATTCTCTCAATTTAGCAAGTTCTTCCTCGCCTCTTTTGATTTTGAACTCGTAGTCTTTCAGTTGGGATAGGAATTCCTCTCGCATTTTTGATGTATCCATAGTCAATATATCAATATCAAGTGTATTTATGATTAGTGTGCAATAACCTGAACTGCGACGGATCCAGTGTCAACGAATGCACCATCACCTTCTCTGTACACAGTGAAATCTACATGAGTATTAGATCTACCAGTGGTTACAAATACTTTTTGAGCACCAATATAATCCATATGATTGGTGAAGACATAGTAGTCAGTGGCATTAGTAAATGGATTTGTGAAGGTCATGCGATAGTTGCCACTAGACTGTTGCGAAACTGTTACTCCTGCTGTTCCAGTCCATGTAGGAGTTGCACCTAATGTAATCTCACCAGCTTTGCTAGTTGCAGGTGGTGTATATGTTGTCGTAGTGCCGCTGATGGGGTGTGCTGATGTTGGAGGTGTGAAATCTGCTACGCCGTAATTACCATTACTTGTGTATCTAGCATCTGTTGTGATACGAAGATCATCAATGTAAATATCATTAATTGCTTGACCACTTTCTTGTGGCATACCAATAGCTAGAGGGTGAGTGGTATTTGTAATGTCGTTACCAGATACAAAGTCCTGGACAGTGAAAAGACCATCTACTCCATTTTTATAAAAGTGAAGAGTTCCGTCAGATTCTTTTACCAGAGCAATATGAACCCATTGTTGGTCATACCCACTAGTTGACCATCCCGATCCAATAGAATCCAGTTGATACTGTGTTTCGGAACTAGTTGCTGTATCATGGATATCTATGTACCAGAAATGATTACCATTGGATGCCTGTTTAACATATATCTGCCAACTGCCATCAGTAAATCCTGCATTAGCTTTCGAGAAAATAACATGTTTCTCGCCAACAGCTGTTGTATAAACTTCGGGTGCAGAATCAAAATAAACCCAACATTCAATAGTAAATTCACCAGTGAAATCATATTCTGCTCTGTGTGGATAGACAACACCATTACCAACAGATTTGAGAACATTCGTACCAAATTTGGCGGGAGTTGCTACAAGAGTTGAAGCATTTATTCCCGATCCATTGTATCCAGTGGTATAAGTATTGGGATTACCAGTATCACCAAACTTTACGTCGTCAAAATCACTATCAAAAGTAGATCTTACTATAACTTTATCCCAAGCAGTTTCTGCTGGAATCGTAGTAACTTGAGTGCTGCCAAGAATAAACTCTTGCCATGCAGTTCCATCATAGAAATATGGCTTGCCGCTAATCTGTCTGAATTCACCCAGTGTTGCTGCGGGACCTGTCGCTTCATTGACACCAAACTTGAATCCATTAGCGGTGAATGGATCACCACCACCAGTTACGCTGATGACGCCATTAGCATCAATACCAATAGTTGTACCATCTGGTTGTACAGTACCGACAGAAGATGTAGTTGCAACATCTGTCTGTAGTGGATTTCCACCGATAGTAAATGATGTAGCATCAACACTATTGAAAGTAACATCAGAAGTAGTAGCCAGTGCCTGGTCTGTATCGGATAGATCGGTGGCTGCAATGGTGATATCTGCAGTACCATCAAACGACTGACCAGCAATATTTCTTGCAGTCTCCAGTGCTGTTGCTGTGTCTGCGTTACCAGTAACAGGTCCAGAAAACTCTGTAGCAGATATTGTGCCAGTAATAGATACACCAGAGGTAGTGGTTTCTAGTTTCTTTAAAGATTGGTAATATAGATTTGCAGCACCGTTCGAATCACTAACGAAAGTAATATACTGTCCTCCAGTACCACCAGAATATAATCCGAGAGTAGTGCGAGCAGAAATGTTCATACCACCGCCACTACCAGATCCTCCAGTATTGGTGATATAAGCTTCATTACTACTTGCACGTAACTGAAAATAATTTGTAGTTCCAGGAGATGTACCAGCGTAAATACTTATGTTGGCATTAGGGTTCGTCGAACTACCTAGAACAACATTTCCAGAAGTTGAACATAAAGTTACAAACTCTTGTACGTCCAAATCTCCATTTAAATCAAGATCCCCACCTACATCAAGATCTCCTATAACTGATGCACCTGTGGAAGAAGTCCCAAATTTTTTATCGCCGTCATAGTACAGTTCAACAGCTCCATCCTTTAGGAATGTGGCATACAATTCACTATCAGTTATTGATCTAATCTGTAAAGCATCCGAATCAATAAATGATGTCTCAACACCTACGCCACCATCGTAGTAAATTTTTAGGTCAGAATCATTACCAAAAATTGCCTGATCTCCATCTCCCCAGAAAGCCTGTGTTTCAAAAGTTACATCACTTGAAAATATTGTATTGTTAGAGAATGTTTTTTCCCCAGTAAATGTCTGAACTCCGTCTACAGCAGCGTCGAGATCAATTGCTAGCTCGTTAATCTCTAAACGCTGCTGTTCCAGCGTAAAACTCTTTGGTACGTTGCGTAATGTCATTTGATTAACTGCTTGAGTAGGGACTTAATTTCGGACATTTCTTCCTTCAAAGTATTTATTTCACTGACTACATTTCGGAACTCACTAGAAAAGGATTTGCGAGACGACTTCGAGGCAGTGTTGATAATTGCCCCCGTAGTCATGTCTCTCACAAATCCCTCTTGTCCTTCGACTTTGACGTATCTTTGCATATCAGAATGAAGCTACTGCTCGCAGATCTTGAATCTTGGGTACATATGCTGGATCATCGGTCTTCATGACAATCTTAACCGCGAACGATGAGAACTCGGTGAGTTCTTCTGCAGTGTACCTCAACTCTTGATAAGAAGACTGCTTCTCAAACTGACCAGAGATGCTGTTCTCTGCGGTTGCGATCTCGTTCTCTTGATCTGGGTTACCATTGGTATTAAAGTATTCCCAGTTGATGTCGTCAAAGTTCTGCTGTGAAGATGCTGGCTTAATCTTGTAGTAAACCTTGACGTTCTCCACATCTCTTACGTTCATGGTTAGATAAACATTCAGAGATTCTGCAGGAGTGTTAATGAATACTTCTTTAGTA
>Ga0075479_10001594_pt1 | contig 10337 bp, 9 predicted proteins | sample DEB08_DNA_8_FD_76341 | JGI IMG/M metagenome (GOLD analysis project Ga0075479, IMG submission 76341) | Aqueous microbial communities from the Delaware River and Bay under freshwater to marine salinity gradient to study organic matter... | ecosystem: Environmental > Aquatic > Marine > Coastal ... | reverse complement strand
TAAGTATGGTCGTCCACAGGCTATGCTTTTTTCGGACAACCCCGGAGTTTTAGACAATGGCTTCTATGTTCCACAGGGCACAGAGTTCGAAGACTTTATTATTACTTCAGATCACAACAGGCAACAGATTCAATTTAAGCCCAATAGGATTGAAAACAAGGTAAGAACAATTAATGGACGTATGCGATCATATCACATTGCTGATAAACTAAACATTTCTACTTCGTGGGACAACCTTCCCTCTAGAGCCGCTTCTTCAGAAAACGAAACCAACCCCACATCTGGACAAACAATAATTGGTGCGAATGACCTGGCCTATACCGCTGACAATGGGGCTGGGGGTGTAGATCTTTTAAACTGGTATGAAAATCATCAAGGCTCATTCTGGGTATTCTTAGCCTATGATAAGTTGACAAACTTTGATTCTGATAGGTATAATAAGCTAGGAAGATATAACGAAATTATAGAAGTTTTCTTTGACGACTTTCAGTATGATGTGGTAAATCGCGGTCGCTCTACCCATGATTTTTGGAATATATCTTTAAGTTTGGAAGAAGTCTAATGTTTAGAAATGAAGAGCTAGAGCAACACCTTCAGCAATCATCCACTATTCGATTACAGTCTGCAGTTATTGCAGAATGGAATATGAATGTTGCAGAAAATATTGCTCAGGCGGGTAACTATAGATATAGACCACAAGATGCCTCGGATACAAGATATAACTCTATTGCGCAGTCTTTCAATTTTGACGATAGCGAATCTCTTTTCTATACAAATGCAACAGACGCAGACACAGTTATTGATGGCGGCTTTGATAATGATGGTACTCCACTAGCTTTTATTTCTAGCAAACAAAAAGAAAAAATGTTATATTCTTTAGAAGATTGTTTCGGAAGATTTAGGCCAAGGTCCGGAATCAACAAGCTGAGATATTTTGATAATAAGTACTCTCATCACGATACATTAAATCTTGCACGCAGGCCAAGATATTATATGGCCGATAGAAAAGATCCTTTTAAATATTGGTCTTCTTACAGAACAGAGGACGGTATTGAAAGAGGTATTGCTAACCAAACAATTAATAACAAATATTATATAGAAGATGCTGCACCATATGTTGTATATGAAAATAGTGTTCCTGCAAATAGAATTGTAGTAAAGATGCAGACCAATGTCGGGGACATTGATCTGGGTCCTTTTACAAACTCTAGCGGTACTTATGATGACCCACTTTTTGGAATCAATAATCAAACAACACCAATTATCTGGAAAATTCAATATCTTGTAAATGAGAATTGGGTAGACGCAGCGGAATTTGACGAAAATTCTGTTCGTAGAAATGGCGATCCCATAGTGGGACCAGATGGATATGTAGAGCTAGCATATGGACTAATTATTCCAGACGAATATTATGAGGTTTTTAGGTTAGAAAAAACACTATCTTCTAGCACACTGTTGCCCAACGCATCAGACCTATCAAGTGGTACCGCATTTTTGGTCAGATCCTCCGAAACGGATCGTGGCACAATACACATCGTTGATGATGCAGAATACGTATCTCTTGAGGCTCAGTACGGTTGGAGAATATTGGACGAGATAAATAGGTCAACTAGCTTTGTAACAGATCTTACTTCACCACCTGTTTTTAATAGCGACGACTCTTTTGGTTTTGTATACAGAGAATTTGAATATATTGATGGGCTAAGAATTGTGGTAGAAACAATGAATGTTTTTGACTCTACCTTCGATTTAATTGAACTATCCCCCAGGCTTGCTGTAGATATTTCAGATAAAGTTACCTCTTTTTCAATCAAAAAGCCAGCCTCAGATCTTGGAGTTAGTGGATTGCCAGTTGGTCAACTCCTGGCTGCCACAGGCGGACTGGACCTGTTTGATTTTGACCAAGCATTTTTTAAAGAAAATACAAACAGCATAGTAAAAGACTATACCTCTCAAAACATACAAATTAAACTTTATGAAATAATTATTGATGTTAATGGTTTAGACTTTTTTGTGCCAATTAAAACAATGTACTCGGAGGGTTTTCCGAGCATAAGCAATACAGACAGGTCGGTTTCTTTAAGCCTTAGAGACCTATTCTTTTATTTTGAATCTACCATTGCGCCACAGATGCTAATTCAGGATGCATCGCTTAGTTATGCGGTTTCATTGTTGCTAGACTCTGTAGGATTTTCCAATTATGTTTTTTATCGAAATGAGAATGAGTCCGAGGATGTAATTCCATATTTCTACATTGAGCCAGACAAGTCTATTGCAGAGGTTCTAAACGATATTGCTAGGTCAACCCAATCAGTGATGTTTTTTGATGAGTATAACAACTTTGTTGTAATGAGCAAGGGCTATATGATGCCTTCTTTGGAAGAAAGAGAGACCGACATCGTTCTCTATGGCACTAAAGATTTTTCTGATACCGGTGTGACAAAAAATTCTAATACCTCGTCTAATCTAACAAACATCGTTAGCATTTCTTCACAAGATAACGAGGTTTTTAATGATGGAACAATTACATACTCTACAAGATATATTCAAAGATCTTATAGTTCTATTCGTCAGGCTAGCCTATTAGATAGGGATAAAACCTGGATATATAAGCCAGCTTTGCTTTGGGAGGTTGCACCAACAGATAATACAAAATCCGTAAACGAAGAGGTTGGCCAACAATCAGCCTACTCTCTTAGTGCAATACCCCTAAACTCTGACCTTTCAGACACCGTTCCTCGCGTTGTTGACAACAAGTTGCAAGACAACGTTATTGATTTTGGTGAGGGCATATACTGGTTAACAAGATACAACGGATATTTTTATGCTAATGGAGAAATAATTAAGTATGATGCAGTACAATATAGCATTCCAGGGCTTTCGCAGACAGAGCAAGATATCGAAAACGGTGATAATGTTTGGATTAGTAGTGTAAAAGAGTATCAGAGATATTTTGCAAAAGTTCCTTTTAATGGAAAGATTTATCCCACTGGCCTTGTAAGAATATATTCAGAGCCAAACTACGAACTGTTTGACAGCAAAACTAGGTTAGAAAATGGCCCAGTTGCCAAACACGGTAGGGGGCAGTTTGGTACAGAAATTGTCTATCACAATGCCGGACTAAACTCATATTGGACAAATAATGAAAACATTCGAGGCATCGATATGTCCTCTCAGTATTTATTTGGAAATCCGGAATCATTTAAAACTGTAACCGATGTAAGCGTTGAAAGCAATGATCCAGTTGCAGTATTTTCAGTACCAGACGCATCATTTATAAATGTTGGAGAATATGTAGAAAGATATCTTTCAGAGGGCCAGCTAGTGCTTGCGGTTATTCTTAACACTATTCCAGCAGACACTAAAATAACAGCGGTAGACGTAGAAAACAACCTAATAACAACAGACAAGCCACTGGCTGGCTTTGATCCAGAAAGAGATATGTGGCCACTTAAAATAGTCAGTCGGCCACCATCTGTAGAAATTGGTGCGGCCGGTATAGACAACAACAGGGCTCAAGAAACATCCAGAACCGGACTCATTAAAAACTTTTTTGCTAATAATTATGTAGATGAAATTGCAAAGATTCCAAACTACCCAGCAACCATACAGTCCTCAGCTTTAGTAATGAGTGGGGATCCATCACAAAACTCATTAGATCTCGTATCATATGTCTACAAAAACCTAGATAACAAGTTTAAGCATTTTGGAACAAGGGCTCGTATTGTTGGCAGAGTAGAGAATAGCGACATCCGTTCTCAATCAGCCAATGGAGCAACAACATATTTTACTACAACAAACACCAGGACCGATCAAGAGGTAACGATTGCGGGCGGCTCTGGCGGCATAGGAATTCTTTTAAATCCAGAAACTAATAACGGATACTATTTTGAAATAGCAGCTTTAACAGCATCAAATCTTACCGATTACGGAGCAGAAGAATTTGTAAAAAATGTTTTCTTTTATAAAATTAAAAAAGATTCTTCTGGTTCCTCTAAGGCTATACCAATCAAGCTTTGGGATGGCATAGCAAATATCTTGGTAGATGATGGAAAGTTTACTGGTCAGTCTAGAATGACAAGTGAAGAGAATACGACTGTGTATGATCTTGCGGTAGAGTATGAAGAAGTTGGCGACATTAAAAGATTTTATCTATATATTAATGGTGTAATTGTCGGAATAGTAGATGACGAAGATCCTTTGCCAACATACAACAATATGGCGCTCTTTGTTAGAGGTTCTGCACAGTGTATGTTTGAAAATATTTATGCTCTAACTGAAAACTATAGCCAGAACACCAGCTTTGGCCTAGAAGCTCCAGCGAAGGCAGCCTTTGGAGACGAAGAAATTAATGCCAACAAATCATTTAAAAAGTACGCTATGAGTGGATTGATTCAGGCCACATATCTTTCTGGAATAGGTCCTAACGAGCCTCCAAAATATAATATATATTTTGAAGAGTTTGGGACAATTATGAGAGAAGCGGCTCATTTTGATGTAAGGTACGACAAAGCATATCCAGCACTATCTGCAAAAATTTCTCCAACTTTTAACAGGATTAAGGGGTACACAGTTTCTGGCTTTAGGGCGGGTTCGTATGGAGCAGACTTTTTGATATTTAATAACACAGATTCAGCACTTGCTTTAGATTCAACTAGTGGCAATTATTTAAGAATCCAGGGCGTAACCTTTACTCAGCAATCCGATAACGAGCTTAGCGTAGATGAATATTTTGAAAGGGTTGGCAATCTCTCTGACCCAGAGTTTATTGGAGACGTTTTGCTTAGATCCCCCGAAGTAGCAAAAGAAAAATATAGAGACATAAAGCTTAGTAGGCTTACACAAGGTCGCAATTCTTTTAGTATAGATGCAAAATATATTCAAAGCCAAGACACCGCAGACAGCCTAATGACCTGGCTCACTGAAAAAATTATGAAGCCTAGAAAATCTGTCGGAGTAGAGGTTTTTGGTTTGCCAATTCTACAACTCGGAGATATAGTACAAATTCAATACAAAAATGAAAACGGTGTAGAAGAAATTTCACCAGAGAGTTCTAGGTTTGTTGTCTATTACATGGACTATGATCGCAAAGAAGATGGCCCTAGCATGAACGTATATTTAAGTGAGGTTATTTAATGTCAGATAATGTATCCGCTACCCCCAGCGTTCCAGAAATTCAAGCAACTCAAAGTTCTCCAAGCAGATCTGCGGTTAAGGTTGCAACCCCAGACTTAATTATTTTTAATGAATCTGCTTTGCCAGTAGATATCATGACGGACCTACTTTTCGAGGAAATCGGTGGGCAAGAGATTATATCAATTGCTCGTAACGATATTGTTAATGGGCAAGATGTTTCATATAACCTAGTAGGAAACTTAAACGGGCTTGAACGAAAGTATAATTCTAAAAATATTTTTAGTTTGCCAGACACAATTGAAAAATATTTTAGTAACTTTTCAATTAGATTTGGAACGCATGTTCCAGAAGATGGAACTGGGCCTAATGGCGAAAGGGTTTATATTATTACAGATCAAAATTCGCCATTTAGGGGAGATCTGGTTATAGATGTGATTAATATGGAAATAAACGAAAGAGTTGACGTAGAGGTGCTAAGAGAAGGCGGCGCTTTGAGTGATACAATATATACGGAGGAATCTTGATAACGGACAAAGGAAAAACAGTCTTGGCCAAATACCTTATTGGTCAGGCTCCGGCATACGCTTCTCACATAGCTTTGGGGGTTGGTCCAACACCCCTTTCAGAAACTGACTCTTTTGGCCCACAAGAGCGTGCAGAATACGCACAAAAAGAAATCCTAGACTTTGAGGTTTTAAGAATTCCAATTAGTTCTAGGGGTTACGTGTACGACGAAGCAGGTGTTGCCAATATTGTTTTTGCTGGCGAGCTGCCTGGTGACCAAAGATATTTGTTTAGTGAAATTGGAATCTTTTCTGCTAAATCTAACCCAGCAGCTGGTGCTCAAGATAGCAGAATGATTTACACATTCTTAGAGCCTGGTTGGGAATACCACACCAGCAATAGCGCCACCTCTATTCCATTAATAACGTCGCCGCTTAATAATGCGTTAGAGGGGCAGAGCATTATTGATACTCAGCTCGATGAAAATGATAATGAAATCAAGGTATTTAGAACAAACTCAAACAACCCCGTTCTAGTTAGTGGTGTAAGATCAGAAAGATACGAGCCTCCAAGATTCTTAAGCACGTCTCTTCTTATTCCAGGAAACCTTTCAGATATTGAATCATCCGAGAGCGGTTTGTCTATCAATCCAGCCACAACATCAGATCATCTACATCTAACGGGTATTTCTACAGACTTTAATAGAAACTCCTCATCTGACCAGCTAAAGCTTGCCTTTTCTGTTTTGGACAAAGATGCAGCACAGGCCGCCAGGGTTGGCGGAGTAAGAATTATTTTAGAGTTCGCATCCAGCGATGCCTTAGACCCACAAAATTTTGCAAGATTTGAGGTAGATCTTGATCCATCTGGTGTTGATTTTGTAACTAACAGATATATAATTGTTACAAAAACATTGGGTGAGCTTATAAAAAGTACAGCCTTTACGTGGAACACAATTAATGTAATTAAAATTTATGCAATGGTATATGACAACAGCGGAAGCGGGACACCCTCCGATGACTTTTATATTGCTTTAGATGGACTAAGGTTAGAAAATGTGACATCTCAGAATCCGCTTTACGGTATGACTGGGTATACAGTTATTAGAACAGAAGATGGGCAGCCAGTAATCAAAGAGGCCAACTCGTCTAATCTAGTAGAGTTTAGATATGGTTTGGATGTGGCATAGTGCCTAGAGGTCAGCAGAAGGTAAGGGTTCCAAAATCAGACCTGCCAGAGGTATCTAGGCTTTCTGACGGCAGCTATGGATATGTTGTTAGGTATAGAATTATCTCCGAAGACCAAAACCGATTTTCTCACTGGAGCCCCATTAGAGAAATAACTATGTCAGAAGTCACAAGAGTCGAAGGTGATGTTGCAGTAAGTGGTAGCATTATTCAGGTCGTATGGGGAGATGAAGAAGATAGACCAAACTACGACGTTTTTGTAAGTTTTGACGCTGGGGAATACGTTTATCATGGAACAACTCCAACACATCAATATTCTTTGCTAGCTCCTTCCGGTGCATTGTCTGTTCGAGTGGCCGTACAAGTGGCAAGTGCGGAAAAAGAAAAGGCTGAATTCTTAGAAATATTTGAAAGTGCAGAGACAGACCTGGTATAATTGGGTCTAGGAGAAATATGTCGAAAATACCTTTGCCCGAACGTGGACAGCCATTAGACTTGTCATATGTATATCAGCTAGCGAACACAATTAATGAGCTAGCAACGCAGCTATCTCCTACTACTGGAAGATACACCAGCATCGACACGGCTTCTGCCGGAAATCAAAGTGTAAGAACTTCCGATGCTAGAATTGTTGGTGGCTATGTTACTGTAACCAACAACTCAACTACAAGTCCAGATGGCGAAGGTAGTTTTAGTTATAACTTTAGTGATTTCCAGTATGCTCCGGTGGTAACCGCAACACCGCTGCTGATCGATGAAAGCTCTACAGAGTCTGGAAAAGATATTTCTGTTGTGCTAACAAAAGTTTCAAATAACAGAGTAGAGGGAGTCGTAAAGTTTAACACAATTGGTGTTGCATCTGTAGGAATTAATTTATTAATGGTTGGCATCCCCGTCTAGGAGAGAGATGGATAGAGAGGCGTATAACAGCGCTCCAGTTATTTCTGGCAGTAAGCGTGTTTGGTTTTTAAATAATTGTCTTGTTAGAAAATATCACTTTAACAAGTCGAACGGGATCATGTCGGTATTCAATATTACCAATGATCAGATTGAAAGCTGCTTGATTTCTGATTTCAAAAGAAATCGAGAGAAGGCCTACTCAGTAAAAGAAACTGCAGAGCTTGTAAATAGGCATCAGAAGCACCTCTACAGGCTTATTTCTCAGGGGCTCATTCCCCCACCAATTGGGGCCACAAAGGGCGGAGAGAGGGCCTGGAGGGTCAGGGCATACTACTCTGAGACAACGGTTAAGGAAATTCGTGATATCCTAGCTAAGCAACATATTGGTAGACCAAGAAAAGACGGCTTGATTACCAATGACTCAACTCCTACGGTACAGGAGTTGACAAGACGTATGGGGGATGGTATCCTGACTTATACGAGAACAGAAGACGGAAACTTTGTTCCAGTCTGGACAGAGTCAATTTAGAAGGGTATGAGATGGAAAACAGTAATGCTAAGGTAAGCGTTGCATTAGGCTATACGCTTAACCTGGGTAACTTTCAGTCATTGCGTATCGATCTGGGTATTGAAGACTCAGAGCGTGATGGTGAAAATATTAGTGATGCCTTCAACAGGGTGTATGCCTTTGTCGAAGAAAAGCTCACAGAAAAAGTCAAAGAAGCATCGGCAGAAGTTAGTCAATAATGGCTGAACGCAAAGACCGAATGGCTTTGCTCAGCAGATATGCAAAACTTTATACATTTAAGTATAATACAAAGCCAACGCACAACATTAACAAAGAGCAATGGGCGGCAGACTCATTGATAGAGTCTTACACGCTTCCTGTTTGCTATGACCTTTTGGAGTACTACTTTGATGTAGCTCATTCCCCCAGCTGGGGATACTTTGCTAATTATGCAGAGAAGATTTTGCAAGCTAAAGAACAGTTTGAAGAAGACCAAAAAGAGAGAGCAGAGAGACGTAAGATGGCAAAGGAGTGGCTAAATGGATAGCGCCGAGGCAAGGGTATTGTCTGCGGTACTAAAAGATAAGCAGATCCACGTATTGTTACAAGCTAATGCAGACAACTTGATGGCAACACACGGAGACATCTGGGAGTTTGTAAGAAAGTATACAGAGAGCAATAGTGAGCTACCACCAGTAAAGCTTGTACAAGAAAAGTATCCAGACTTCCATTTGGTCGAAGATGTTGGTGCTACGAAACATCACCTAGAAGAGCTACAGGCAGAGTACCTGAGCACCAGCCTTAAAGAGATTATTAGAACAGCAGCCTCAGACATTCAGGATGGTCACAGCGGAGGGGCACTAGAAGAGCTGATTAACAAGACATCTGAGCTTAAAAAGAATACCTCTGTAATTAAAGACATTGACGCCACAGATCTACAGGATGCTATAGCCTACTTCCAAAATGTCCAGAAGCAAAAAGAGCTTGGTATTCTGGGTATTAAGACAGGGCTCCCAGGCTTTGACAACTATCTTCCATCTGGTATTATGCCAGGACAGCTCGGTGTGTTCCTTGCTTACCCAGGTATCGGCAAGTCATGGCTTAGCCTATACTTTGCAGTGCAGGCATGGAAGCAGGGCAAGTCCCCGCTAGTCATCAGTCTAGAAATGTCAGAGACGGAAGTTCGTAATCGTGTGTTTACCATTATGGGCGAGGGCTTGTGGTCACATCGTAAGATAAGCAACGGTGAGATTGATATTGAAGATCTCAAGCGCTGGCACCAAGGTCACATCAAAGATAAGCCACCATTTAGAATTGTTTCTAACGACACGGGCGGAGACATTACTCCATCAGTGCTGCGGGGCAAGATGGACCAGTACAAGCCAGACTTCGTAATCGTTGACTACCTTCAACTTATGAGCCCCAACCAAAAGTCTGACAACGAAACCGTTCGTATGAAGAATCTGTCTCGTGAACTAAAGCTCATGGCAATTTCAGAGGAAGTTCCTATCATTGCTATTTCTTCTGCAACGCCAGATGACGTTACAAAGCTAGAAACTGTTCCAACCCTTGGCCAGACCGCCTGGTCTCGCCAGATCGCTTACGATGCCGACTGGGTAATGGCTCTGGGTAGGGCAAGCAACAGCGATGTTATGGAGTGTGTCTTTAGAAAGAATCGACACGGATTCATGGGAGAGTTCATGGTTCAGGTCGATTTCGACAAGGGATGGTATAAATATAAGGATATTGAGGATTTAGTTTAAACTAGCTTATATAATGGTGGTATGACAAACGTACACCATAAGCCACTAAAAAGGTTTGGGCTAGAGGGGCAGATCTATGATGACTCCGCCATTTGGAGATTAAAAATAGAATACATGCGACTAATTATTGCAGAGATGCGTTTGTCTGGTTATGTGCCTAGAATTGATATTGCGCCAGACTTTACTATGAGCTATAATGAGAAATCACAAAGCTTTAATTTTGAATTATCACTATACGGTATTTATGTGGGGAAGAGAAAGAGCGAATGGATATTCGGGGTAGACGAAACAACGGTCATACCTATACAGCAGAACAAGTTAGAAGAGTACTTGCGGGAA
>Ga0075479_10001593_pt1 | contig 10337 bp, 9 predicted proteins | sample DEB08_DNA_8_FD_76341 | JGI IMG/M metagenome (GOLD analysis project Ga0075479, IMG submission 76341) | Aqueous microbial communities from the Delaware River and Bay under freshwater to marine salinity gradient to study organic matter... | ecosystem: Environmental > Aquatic > Marine > Coastal ... | reverse complement strand
ACGCGACGAATCTCTCCGGAAGCGGCTACTGCTGGCTCCGCCCCCTCTCGGACTGGCGTCTTGCCGGCGGCACCGCCACACCGCGTCTGGTGTCGATGTCCATCGCGGGTCGCGAACCTGCCGGACTCGCCCTTCAGGTGGACGCCGCCGCGGATCACCTCGCTTCGAACGAGATGCGAAACGGGGCGGCCGGCTGCTGAGGGCGCCGGCGCCGGGGATCTCGCAGGCCTCGACTCAGATGGGCCGGCTCGAGGGCGTTCCCGGGCTCCGGGGGTACTTGCCCGGCGTGGGACGGGTCTTCTCGACGACCACGATCGTCCCGGTCTCCGTCGGAAGCGTCGAGGTGACGAGCCCGTGCAGGGCATGAAGCGCCTTGCGCGACGCTTCGACCTCCTCGGCGGCTCGGCCACCCTTGACCGCCAACAGCACGCCTCCGACCCGCAACAGCGGCAACGCCAGTTCGATCAACACCCGCAGGGGCCCGACCGCGCGGGCGATCACCGCGTCGAACCGCTCGCGATGGATCGCGTCTCGGCCGACCGTCTCGGCCCGCTCGGCCGAGACCGAGACGTTCGTCAGCTTCAGCGAGGATGCGGCCTGCTCGAGGAAGCGCGCCTTCTTGCCCGTCGACTCGATCAAGGTGAACTCGATCGCCGGCATGACGCAGGCCAGCACGAGGCCCGGCACGCCCCCACCGCTGCCCAGATCGGCGACCCGGATCGGGCCGCTCGCCACCGACTTCACCGACGCCAGTGGTCCGACCAGCGACAGGCCGTCGAGGATGTGCCGCCTCCACGCCTCGGCGGGATCTCGAATCGCCGTGAGGTTCATGCGGCGGTTCGCCTCGAGCAGCAGGCGCAGGAACTCTCGAAGCCGGTGCTCGTCGCCCTCGTCGAGACCGATGCCGAGCGCATCGATCGCCGTCAGCACCTCGGGGGGCGGGGGCGGAACGACCAGCGGCGTCCCCTCCGCTGCGGGTTCTTCGGTCCGCTCCCGGGATTCGTCGTCGCCACTCATCGTTCGGGGTCCTCGTCGCCGAACTCGAAGATCCGGCGGGGAGCGAGACTTCGCGGTCGTCGCAGCGCGACGTTCAGCACCAGACCGACCATCACCCATGTCGTGACGAGGCTCGATCCGCCGGAGGATACGAACGGCAGCGTCATGCCCGTCACCGGTGCGATGCCGACGGTCATCGCGAGGTTCACCGTGGCCTGCACCGCCAACATGGTCCCGATCCCCACCGCCAGCATCCTGCCGTAGGCGTCCCGAGAGATCGCGGCCGTCGCCAGGCATGCCCCCACCGTCACCGCGAGCAGTCCAATGGCCACGCCGGCGCCGACCAGACCCCATCGGCAGGTGATGACCGCGAAGATCATGTCGTTGTGGGCTTCCGGCAGATGATTGTGCCGGATGAGCAACGCCGCCTCTTCACCCCGGCCCGTGAGGCCCCCCGCCCCCACGAGGTCCATGGCCCGCGCCGACTGGTAGCCGATGTCCTGTTCGAACCGTCGGTCGCCCTGGATCTGCGCCAGGAGCGCATCGACACGGTCCTTCTGGTGCGGCTTGAGCAGCGGGTAGGAGGCGGGAATCGCCAAGGCCGCCGCCGCGACCACGACGAAGAGATGTCGCTTCCGGGCGCCGCTGGCGAACAGAAGCGCCAGGAGCGTCGGAACGAAGAGTAGCGCCGTGCCGAGATCCGGCTCGAGCACGATGAGCACCACCGGCACCATGGTGAGGGCGAAGGGCCTTGCGAATCCAAGCAGGGTTCGATGCCGACCATCGGGTCGAAGCCAGGCCGCCGCGGCCAGCACGTAGACCACCTTGGCCAGTTCGGACGGCTGGAGATCGGTGATGCCGACGTTGATCCATCGCCTCGCTCCGTTGCGAGGACGTACCAGCCACTCCGGCACCAGAGGCACCAGCACCAGGACCAGCAGAACCAGGCACACCGCCGCCAGCATCGGCGTCAAGCGACGGATCCGCCGGTAGTCGGGACTCGCCGCCATGGTGGCTGCGAGCACTCCCACGACGGCGTAGACCATCTGTCGAGTCGCGAGGCCGGGGTCGGTCGTGGCGATCGCCGCCACGCCCAGAGCGGTCAAGCCGACCGCGGCGACCATCGCGATCCATCCGGGATTCCACCAACGCAGCGTTCTTCTCGAAGTGGTGGACTCCATCGCCTCCGCGCGGCTCCAGTCGACCACGCTCATCCGCGGATCTCCTCGGACCGAGTGGACTGCGCCGTCTCGGGATCACGTGCCGCCGCCTCGAGGTACCCCTCGGCGACAAGCGCCTCCACGACCGCCGCGGCCACGGGGCCGGCCGCGCGTCCACCCGATCCGGCATGTTCAAGCACGACCGCGACGGCGAAGCGGGGACGAGACGCACCCGTCCGACCGACGAGGCCGACGAACCAGGCGTGCTCCAATCCTCCGAGGATCTCGTCGACATCGCCGTCGCCGTCTCGGTCGAGACGGGCGGGAGGGGCCTGAGCCGTCCCGGTCTTCCCCCAGATCTCGACACCGTCGATCTCGAAGATCGGTTCGCGGCGGCCATCCTCCATGGTGAGATGGTGTCCGGTCCCGTGCGATTCGCCGACCGCTTGCCGCAGTCCTTCGAGGGCCCGATCCACCGATCGGGCATCGAGGGGCAGTCTCGTCGGCGTCTCGCGCCCTCGGCCGTCGCGAAGGATCGTCGGATCCCGTATCTCCCCGTTGCGGGCGAGGATCGCAAAGGCGTTGGCGGCCTGCAACGGCGTCCAGGCGATCGGTCCCTGCCCGATGCCCAGAATGATCGGGGTCACCCGGTCGCCGGACGCTTGGATCTTCTCGATCGCCTCGTGGCTCGGAAGCAGTCCCCCGTGCTCTCCGATCGCCGAGGCCGTGCCGGACTCGTCGAAGCGCCACCCGAACCCGACTCCGATTCGCGCATCGAGACCGAAGCGGCGCAACCACTCCAGGAGCCGCACCGGCCCGAGGCGGCGGGCGAGTTCGTAGAAGTACACGTTGCAGCTGCGGGAGATGGCCTCCTCGATGGGCAGCGGACCGCCGAACTGCGCCGTGTGCGTGGTCAGGCCGTACCGATCCCGATAGATCCAGCAGCGGGCCACGTCGGTCAGGTTGGGGAAGAAGTGGCCGGTGCAGTCGATGGCGCCGTCGACCGGATGGACGCCGGCCGCGACGGCGCTCGCGTAGACGATCGGTTTCAGGATCGAACCCGGCGGATAGACGCCTTCGAAGGCCCGCATGGTCGCGTCGCCGGAGTCCGCCTGTCGCAGCCGGGGGAGATCGTCGCCACCGCCGAGATCCGGCGACGAGACCGCCGCGAGCACCTCGCCCGTCTCGACGTCGAGCACCACCGCGGCCCCGGCAAAGGCGCCCCAGGGTTCCGGAAGCGTCCGCGGCCGGGGCTCGCCCCGGCTCCAGCCCGCATGCCACTGCTGCGGCACCGCGAGTTCGAGTTCCTCCGCGAACAGCGCCGCCACGCGGGTCTGCAGAGCGGCATCGATCGAGAGCACCACATCGTCGCCGCGTCGAGGCTCGACGCGCTCGCGCTCCCCGCTCTGCAGATTCCGCCGGATCAGGCCGCGGCGACCCCGGAGACGATCCTCCATCGCCGCCTCGACGCCGGTGCGGCCGATGCGATCCTCGATGGCCCGGTAGCCGCCGAGATCGAGCGAACCGTCCTCGCGCCGCAGCGGTCTTCGCTCGACGTCCTCCGCCCACACCTCGTCGCCCACCCGGCCGATGATCGAGCCGAGCGGATCCGACACCACGATCTCCAGGGGCGTGTCGCTTCGAATCGGCGAAGGCAGTCCTCGACGCTCGACGATCGCCACCGCCTCCGACCACGGCCGATGCCTGCGAATGCGGTGCCGCACCGAGATCGTGTCCTCGACTTCCAGACCGAGACGCTCCAGATCGATCGCGGCCGCATCCGGCAGTCCCTCGACCACCACGTGGGCGACCGTCTCCTCTCGGATCGGCCCTCGCGGCGGCGGTGCGTCGAGCCGGCCTTCGGCGGCCCGCCTCGCCTCCACGGCGTCGCGTCGATCCTCGACCGCCAAGGCGAGGCGTCCGACGTCCGCCCGGATCCGATCGAGACGACGTTCGATCTCCGCGCGACCCAGTCCGCTTGCCATCGCAACGGCGTCCCAGATCCGGTCGGCCTCGGCGGTCCAGGCCGGAAGTTCGGCCAAGGTCGCGTCGCGGCGACCGTCGGCCCCCAGTGCCGACCAGGCCGCGCGCCCGTCGGCGTCGACCACTCGTCGGCGAGCGCTCTCGGCGGCCCGATCCAGAGCCCATGCCCCACTGATGAACTCGAACTCCGCCGCGAGATCGTGGCTGACCCGATCCTCCGCAAGCAGACGACCGTGCCGATCCAGAATCGAGCCTCGCACCGTTGGCAGCAGATCGACCCGGTCGAGTCGACGCCTCGCCTGCTCGAGTCGCTCGGCGCCCTCGACGACACCGAGTCTGGCCAACTGCGAGCCCAGCACCACCAGCACCAGGAGAAACACCGCCGCCAACGTCAGGACCCGTCGGTGGAACATCCCCAGGCCCTCGACCGGGGGTCGCAGCGGTTCATCCTGCCGGCGAGTTCGATTCATGCGTCGGGTCGTGGGTTCCGGTCGCGAGTCCATTCGCGAGCGCCACTGTACGCGGACACCACCTGATCGCCCCCAATGGTCCGATCACGGCCCCCCGACGAACCCGCGACGTTCGAGTTCGGCCTCGATGCGCCGCCTGGCGCCGCGAAGCAGGTACCCCTGTCCGGCGGCAAGGCGGATGCGTCGCTCCGCATCGGGAGAATCGTCCCACGGGGTGATTCGGACCTCGACGATCCGGCCCTTGATGAAGTCGCCCGGCGGAGCCACGCCGAAGGTGAGTACGCCGGTGCCGGGATTCGAGGCGGGCGCCGATTCGAACATGGCCTCGTTGCCGCGAAGCATCCGGCAGTCGCCTTCGGGCCACGCGCCGAGCATCGACGAGATCACCGCCTGCTCGACCTCGGGGGCGGGGCCGACGGCACGCAGGGTCGCATTGCAGCCGGCCGCCGGAAGCAGCAGGAGGCCGAGAACGCCGAACGCGAGCATTCGAATCGACATCGAGAGTCCTTGCGCCGCCCGGCGCCATCGGCCGCGTCGAGCCGCGTCCGCGTCAGAATCGCTTGTGCACCGGCCGCTCCGCCGGAGGCCTTGCACCCAGCACCGACCGCACCATCGCCAGATCGTCGGTGGTGGTCACCTTGATGTTTCGGGGATCGCCCTCGACGACCACGACCCGCTCGCCAAGACGCTCGACCACCGATGCGTCGTCGGTGGTCTCGGCGGGATCGACTTCGGCATACGCCCTCTCCAGCAGAGTCCGTTCGAAGACCTGCGGCGTCTGGGCAAGCACGAGACGATCGCGAGGCAGGGTCGCCTCGATCACGCGGGCCGACACCGCCTCGCTGCCGGCGTCGCCCAGAATCGCGGTGGCCAGGGCGTCGTCCTCCGCGGCGGCGATGGACTCCTCGCCCACCCGCTTGACCGTCGACGTCACGGAGATGCCGGGAATGACCGCCGGGTGCAACTTGGCCGCCTCGAAGACCCGTTCGATCAGCTCGTCGCTCGCAGCCGGACGGGCAGCGTCGTGGACCGCGACATGGGTGGCGTCGCCGGGCACCGCCTCGAGAGCGAGTTTCACGGTCTCCCACCGTTCCCGCCGACCTCCCGCCACGATCTGGACGCCGTGGAACCCCAACTGCGCGCCGTACCGTTCCCGAAACTGCTCGAAATCCCCTTCTTCGGGCGGTGCCGCCACGATGATCGACGAGACCTCCTCGCGCCTGGTGAACAGTTCGACGGTGCGCAGCAGCAGGGCTCGTCCGCCGAGATCCTGAGACAACTTGTCCCCGAGTCCGAATCGGCGGCTGCCTCCGGCGGCCGGGATGATGGCGCAGATCCTCACGAGTCGTCGGCCTCCCGAGCCGGGATGTCCGGCCCCTTGGATGTCTTCAACCCGCGAACCTCCTCCGGGTTGCCGCCGGCATCGGACTCGCTCGGCCGCCACTCGGGGATCGCCGGACCGATCGACGCGAGCATCGCATCGAGCGCGAGCGCGGTGCCGTAGTTCGCGCTGCGTGGAAAGATCCGGTCGTTCCAGGTGCCGTCCTCGCCGCGGACCTGGTCGAGGCGGCCGCGAAGGGCGCGCCGGAACGCCGGGCGCCACTCGCGCGGAAGGCATTCGATCGCCTCGCCCGCGGCACCGTGGGCGTACATGAAGTAGTAGGGCGCCACGCCGTACGGCGCGACATGGGTCCCGGTCTGGGCCCGGCGAACCTCCAGTTCGTCCCAGTAGGCGAAGAAGCTCTCCAGACTGCGACGCAGATCCTCCGCACCGATGCGATTCGCCGACCGAAGCAGCGCATCGCCGGCGACCATTCGACCAATCGCTCCGGGCCGCGAGGCGGGATCGACCCGTCCTCGACCGTCGCCGGAGTACGCGTAGGTGCCGTCCGCCCCCCGACAACGCTCCAACGAATCGAGGCCGCGGTCGATCGGCCCGTCTTCGACCTCGTGACCGGCGGCCCTCGCCTCGAGCAGGGAACGCAGGCACGGCGCGGTCATGAAGGGCGCGGCCGGACTGGGCACGTCGAGCGGGCCCCGTCGGGCGTAGTTCCAGCCGCCGACGTTGGGGATCTCGGTCGCCTCGAGGCCGCCGATGTAGAAGTCGATCGCCCTCGCGACCGCCCGCGCCAACCCGGGATCGCGATCGAGCAGGCCGGAGGCCTCGAGACGCACGAGAAAGCGCAGGCCGTAGGCGTAGCCCCAGCCGCGAACGTCGTAGCCGCCGCGATAGTCCGGATCCATCAACCGATCGTCGATCGCGTTCGCCACGAACTTCGCGGCCCGCAACACCGCCTCGCGACGCGGCGGGTCCTCGTTCAGACCCGGCGCCTGCATCAGCGTCATCGCCACGATCGAGGTGCCCCCGACGCGATAGCCGACGGGAATGCCGCCGCGGACCCGGTAGACGCCCTCGTAGGGCCACTGATCCCGCGCCTCGCCCTCCTGCATGGCCAACAGGCGGGTGATGCCGGTGCCGATCCAGGCCGCGTCACGGTCGGAGAAGCCGACCTCCTTGGCGGCGGCGGTCCGAGCCGCCTCGAGCGCCTCGTCCGTCTCGTCCGGCTCGACCGTCTCGACCGGCTCGACCGTCTCGGCGCCGGCCGGCGACTGGCCCGCTCCAACGTGGCCGTGCGCCGATAGGGCCATCGACGCGACGACGACGGACCAGGTCAGGCGCTGAAGGGACAGAGGCATCGCGTCACCGTAGCATTCCCGATCCGTCTCAGGAACCACCACCACGGGACCGGATCGCAGACGGGCGACGCCGGCACGGGCTGGGGTTCGGAAACCGCTTCGAGTCGATGCGATGATCAGAATCCTCGGAGGCGAGTTCCGCTCGCGACAACTGCTCGGTCCACCCGGAGAGGATCTGACGCGTCCCATGAACGCCCGCGTCAAGGACTCGCTGTTCAACCTGCTTCGCGGGTGGTTCGAAGACGCTCGGGTGCTCGATCTCTTCTCGGGCGTCGGGACGATGGGCCTCGAGGCGGCGAGCCGAGGTGCCGCGGAGGTGGTCTGCATCGAGCGTGACCGCACCGTGCGCAACTTCCTCTTGCGAAACATCGAGTCGCTCGGATGCGGGGATCGGGTGCGGGCGCTGTCCGCCGACGCCCTCGCCGTGCCGACGTCGGGCATCGTGGCCGGGCCGTTCGACGTCGTCTTCATGGATCCGCCGTACGCGTTCTTCGAGGAGGATCGCTCGCGGGCTCGGGTGCTCGCCGCCGCCGCCGCCTGTCGCGGACTGATGGGCGAACGGGGATTTCTCGTGTTGCGACGACCGGTCGATCGCAACAGTCCCCCCCCACCAACGCTCGAGGGATTCGACGGTCCCGAGGTCCACGACTTCGGCAAGGGCATGCAGGTGCTTCTCTACTGCCCCGCCGCCTGAACGACGCCCCGTCTCTCCATGCCCGACTTCTCCGCAAGACTGCCCGCCTCGCTGGCCGCCCGGACCCGGGATCTGCGACTCGGCGCGAGGGGTGTGCCCGCGCTGGTCGTCGATCCCACGCCACCCGCGGGTGCACAAGGGCACGACGCGCCGCCACCGATGCTGCTCTGGATGCACGGTCGAACCGTCGATCGGCATCTCGATCCGGGGAGGTACCTGCGGCTGATGCGCCGCGGCATCGGCGTCTGCGCGATCGACCTTCCCGGTCACGGCGATCGGTTCGATCCCGAGATGCAGCGGCCGGAGGCCATGCCCCGGATCCTTCGGGAGGCGTTCGAGGAGATCGACGACGTTCTCGACGAGGCGATCACCGTTGGCGGGTTCGATCCGAAGCGCATCGCGATCGGCGGCATGAGCGCGGGGGGCATGATCGCGCTGGCCCGCCTTGCGGATCCCGAGCGACCATGCCGCTTCGCGGCGGCTGCGGTCGAATGCACCACCGGGTCGTGGAGGACGCTGCCCTGGTGGCCGCTGGCCTCTCGAGTCGCCGACCTCGAACCCGCGGCCCGAGCCGCGTCGTGGCCGGCGATCCCGCTGCTTGCCCTTCACAACCGGTTCGACGAGTGGGTGCCGCTTCGATCGCAGGAGGCGTTCATCGAGGCGATCCGGCCCCGCTACGAGCCGCCCGTGGGCGATCCCAACGCCCTCGAGTTCGTGGTGTTCGAGAAGACCGGGGCCCCGCAGGAGCACGCCGGGTTCGGTCGGTTCGCGGCGGACGCGAAGGAACGCCTCGTCGAGTTCCTCGCGGACCATCTCGCGCCGGATCGGCGTCCGGCATCGACCGACCGGCATTCGACCGCGGGGGAGTAGCGCCGGCCAGGCTCGGTCCCGAGGCCTCTGGAACCACCGGGGCGATCGATGTCGGGATCGCTCAGCGCTGCCGGTAGTAGGACTGCGGAAGCTCTTCGGCGACCGGGCTCGTGCCGCGCCAGACCGCGGTGCCTGCGCCGCGACGCATCATGAGTTCGACGAACGCCTCGTACTCGCGCTTGAAGGCCTCGTAGTCCTCGCTGAAGTAGACCCCCAGCACGGCACGTCCGTATCCGGACCCCATGGCCCGCCGCCGGCCTTCGTAGCCGCCCGCATTGGCGAGACGACGACCGATGCGACCCTCGACCGCGTCCTCGAGCAGGCACTCCAGACCCGCTCGATAGCGTCCATCCTCGCCATGGACGAGAAACTGCACCAGCGCCCACAGCTGCGCGTAGTAGGTCAGGAGGCGATTGGTGCCGCCGCTGAGGAACTGCTGGGGCGTCCGGTCGAGCAGCACGTCGAGCTCGATCAGTTCGCCGCGGCGTCCGCGGGACCGCAGTTCACCGAACCGCTCCAGGTTTCGCCATGGGATGAACTCCACCTCTCCGCTGCGGGAGTCGTAGCGATGCCCCTCCATGTAGGCGGCGATCCCCTCCTCGAGCCAGATCGGCAGCGGGTCGCGAAAGATCGACTGCGTGTACTGGTGCCATCCCTCGTGGGCGGTGAGGAACATGGTGTCGGTGCGCCCCAGGTCGTGAAGCACCACCTTCCCGTCGGCGGTGAACGCGCCGCGACGAAGCTGCAGCATCGCCCGGGCCTCGTGGGCCGGAAGACTGGCCTCGGTGTAGCGGTTCCACTCGCTGCGGCTTCCGAAGATGAAGGTCTCCAGCGGCTCGGAGGGCAGCGGAAGCTCGGTGATGGCGGTGCGGTAGTGCTCGAACGCCGCGTCCATGTAGTTGGGCAGCAGCTCTTCCAGGCGCGGATCCCGGAGCGTGGAGTAGAGGTGGTAGTTCCTGGTGATGATGAGGCTGCCGTCGAGACCGCCGCCCATCTCCGCACCGGACCAGGGGACCACGACGATCGACGGAGTCTCCTCCGACTCCGGCGAGGTGTCCTCGCCAGCCGACGCCGGGAGCGGCGCAGGTGCCGAAACCGCGGCCGGAGCCGGCGCGGGCGCCGGGGGTGTCTCTCGGGGCGAACGACACGCGGCCGCCACCAGTGCCAACGGCACGCCGAGGATCGCGACCCGAGCCCCCGTCGCCAACCACCTTTCGCGTTGCGTCGCCCGCGGCGCCAACACCTCGCCGATCGACCGTGGCCTCGGCAGGACGGATTCCGGATCGAGCGTGGCGGAGGCGTTCGTCACAAGAGCAATCTTCGTCGGAAACCCGCAGGAGGTCGAGGGGTGGCACTCCAGATTCGCGAAGCGGCCGCATCATCGAACCGCGTGGCACGCCTCGCGTTGCAGCGGGACGAGACTCGGTCGTCCATCGACCGGACGTCGCCCGCCGCCTCGAGGTTCGT
>Ga0075479_10001587_pt1 | contig 10360 bp, 7 predicted proteins | sample DEB08_DNA_8_FD_76341 | JGI IMG/M metagenome (GOLD analysis project Ga0075479, IMG submission 76341) | Aqueous microbial communities from the Delaware River and Bay under freshwater to marine salinity gradient to study organic matter... | ecosystem: Environmental > Aquatic > Marine > Coastal ... | reverse complement strand
CGAAAAATACCGTTTTTTTCGTATTTTTCTGCCTATGGTAGCCATAGAAACTCTTGTCATACGAAACCAAAAAAAGGCGTGATAACAGACGCGAGAACAGGCGCGAGAACAGGTGTAAATACAAGCGTAAATACAAGTGTGAATACAATTGTAAATACAGGCGAAAAAAACAGGCGCGAGAACAAGCATGAACCGAAAACTTTTAATCACTCTCCTGGCAGCCCTCTTTCTGAGTGTCTTCTTCTACTTTTCCATCCGAGAGATTGCCCCGGATGAAATTGAGAATGAACCCGACTGGATCTCCCTCGCTGAAGCCTTCGAGCGTGCATCCAACGACAACAAGCTCATTCTGGTTGATATCTACGAAACCGGATGCAAGTTTTGCCGAAAAATGGCGAGAGAAGTGTACCCGGCCCCATCCACAAGAGCCGTCATCGACAGGGGCTTCCACCCGGTAAAAGTAGATGGTAATTCAGAGGAGATCGTTTATTTTCTGGGTGATGAGATGACTGCCGCCGATTTTGCGCTCAAAATGGGGGTTACAGCCTACCCCTTCACAGTTATACTCAATGCTGAAGGCCGTGTTTTGGACCGTAAGCGGGGCTACATGGATGTGCAAAGTTTAACGGCATTCATGCGGAAAACCCTCGGGGAACGCTCCTCGTAAGATTCGAGAAACCCACCTGAGAACCCTACTCGGCAAACTCACCTACCCCCGCCATCGTCACCATCAGATCAAAAAGATCGGTATTGCGAGTGATCCCCGGGAGCCCCTCACTGCCAGGCCCCCACGCTGCCAGCTCCACAAAATCGGATGTATGATTGGTGCTCAAGAAATTTACTCCATTATAGTTCGCCAGCACACTACCGATCACCGCTCCGGGCCCCTGACGATTCCGAAATGGCACCTCTAGTGTACCCTCAAATGCCCGTTTAATCATCAGCGCTTCCTCATTCGCCAGCTGAATCCGCGTGGTATATTCGATCAAGTCCAGAATTTGCTTCACTTTCAAGCCGGTTAATACCCCATCCGACCACGAATAGTCCATCTCCTCAAACATCCACTCCATGCTATGCCGTGCCTCAAAAATGGTTTTAAGCATGTCGTTCGATTGTGAGTAGGAAGAACCAAGCCCCACAAGGCCGGGATTTGCATTGGCATGATCGGTCGTGAGAATCACAAGCGTATCATCCCGGTTTTCCGTGAAATCCATCACCACCTTTATCGCGTCATCAAATGCAATCTGATCGTAAATCAATCCTGCTGCATCGTTTCCATGAGCTGCATGATCCACCCGTCCACCCTCAATTTGCAGAATAAATCCATCTTTGCCGGAGTCACTGAGTCGCTGAAGGGCAACCGATGTCATTTCTGCCAGTGTCGGTACACTGTTTTGCAGTTCAGGAAGGGATTGATGATCTACCGTGTAGGGAAGATGTGAATCGTAGAAAAGACCGAGCAATTTACCCGTAGCGTTTTCCCCAGCAGCCCCCTCCATCTCCGACTTACTAAGTGCAACCTTGTATCCTTTCTGCTCAAATTCCTGCAACAAATTCCGCTTATCAGGGCGCCGCTCCTCCGTAAAATGGCGCCTTCCGCCACCCATCAGCAAATCAAATTCCCGCTCCAGATACTGCACGGCAATTTCATTCTCCATATTCCGGCTTGGCACATTTGCAGAGAATCCAGCCGGTGTTGCATGCGTAATACGCGTCGTTGTCACCAAACCAGTTGCCCTTCCCGCATCCCGAAAGATCTCCAAAACCGGCTTATACTGCTCATTATTTGGACCCCAGTTCACCCCTCCATTATTGATGCGATGCCCGCACCCCCACGACGATGCCGCTGCTGCTGAATCCGTCACGAGAGAACTAAGCGACGCCATATCCATAAGGCCCCGATGATATGGTTTGCCAAACCCCCCTGCAGCTCCGTTCACCCCAGATGCACCATTCGACCCCACCACCCCACTCACCCCCGCCAATCCAGACGGGTCGGACGCATACATCTTCATCCAATGCGTTGGTGCCCCCATTTTCCCTTGCTTCACTAACTCAGCTAGCGTGAGCGTTCCGGAACTCATCCCATCACTCACCAGAAAAATCACATTCTTGGCTTCTCCTGCGTGCTGGTTCGACATCACTCCGGCCCCACCCGCTCCTGATCCAGCTCTCGACCCAGTGATTCCTGATCCGGCAACCCCGGTTCCAATCGCTCCGGCGGTAAGCAATCCTGTTTTCAAAAATTCGAGACGAGAGACGTTTTTTCCTTTTTTCATGGTAATCGAGTGGGTTGAAAAGTTGTTAAATGAGTACTTAAAAATCCGAATTTTCCCGCTGAAACGCGAATGAACTTTCCGTTACCTGGAATTGATACACGAATATTCCGCGATATTTCCTATTTTCGAGCACTGATATCAGTCCATCAAAACCAAACATTATGACCATGAACGATTTCATACATCAAACCAAGAGACAAACCAAGGGAACCAACACTTTTATGACCTTGATGGTGCTTAGCCTGGCGATACTAAACCTGGCCACTATCGCACAACCGCAAGCCGCCGAAGCGCAGTCCATCACCCCGGACCATATCGCAAAGATGCAAAGCGTAAGCAATGCAATCCTGTCACCAGACGGATCGGCCGTTGCCTACACCGTTAGCGTTCCGGCTGATCCCTACGAATCCAACAGCAGCACATCCAGCCATCTGTACGTGATGGATACCGAAACCGGCGAAGCCAAACCCTATTACACCGTCGGCTCCGTGGGCTCGGTACAGTTTCGACCCGGCCATGAAGCGATCACCTTCCTGGCCAGCCGCTCCGGCGACAACGGACGCGCCCTCTACGAACTCCCGCTCGACGGTGGCGAAGCGGTGAAAATCTACAGCTACGAGCGAAGTATCTCCGGCTATCAGTGGAACTCAGACGGCTCGCATATCGTATTTACCTCGTCGGAGCCCGCCGAAACATCCTCATCCCCCCTGCCCTACAAAGCCGACGTGTATGAGGAGAACCAAACCTTCCGGCGCGCCTACATTGTAAACGTGACAGAGGCCGATGCCAATGCGATGCGCATCAATGCAGAGGGCATGGTTCATATGACCGAGTGGAGCCCCTCCGGCGATCGGCTTGCGATCACCACCACGCCAACACCCAACATCGATGACTTTTACATGTACCAGAAGGTGAAAGTCGTGGACGCACAATCCGGTGACGTAATCGCCGAGGTCAACAATGCCGGAAAGATCGGGCAGATTGTATGGAGTCCGAACGGCGAACAACTGGCCATTCGTGCCGGAAAAGATATTCACGACCCCACCGACGGACGGATTCTAACGGTCTCAGCCAGCGGCGGCACCCCCGAAATGATCGACGGCTCCTTCGAGGGCAAATATGAGCAGATCGCGTGGACCGACGACAATGAAATCACCTTTTTGGCCAGCGAAAGTACATCCGGCGTCATCGGAACCATTGCGCCCGACGGCAGTTCCAAAGAAGTTTTTGTTCGGGGTGATGCGATGGCCATTGGCGGAATGAGCTACGGTTCCGGGCTTATCGCAATTACGGCAAGCACACCGGCACATCCGTCCGAACTGTTCCTTATCGAAGACGGGGGAAGCCCGGAGCGAAAAACCTTCCACAACGATTGGCTGGAGGAGGTTGAGCTTGGGAAGCAGGAGGTCGTTACCTACAAAACACGAGACGGCATGTTTGATATTGACGGAATGCTGATTTACCCCGTTGGATACGAGGAGGGTACGCGGTATCCGGTGATCACGGTGGTTCATGGTGGTCCCGAGGCACACTACTCGAACGGATGGCTTACAGCCTACTCCATGCCAGGGCAGATGGCAGCTGGAAAAGGATATGCCGTATTCTACCCGAACTATCGCGGAAGTACCGGGCGGGGAACGGAATTTGCCTACAGCAGCCAGGCCGATCTGTCCGGAAAAGAGTTTGACGACGTGGTGGACGGGGTGGATTACCTTATTTCGGCTGGAATTGCCGATGCAGAACGGATCGGGGTGACGGGAGGATCCTACGGCGGATACGCCTCTGCATGGATGAGCACCTACTACTCCGATCGATTTGCTGCTGCGGTGATGTTTGTGGGAATCAGCAACAACCTTTCAAAGTGGGGTACGAGCGACATTCCGGACGAACTGTATCTGGTTCATTCCCGTGAGCGGATGTGGGACTCCGATGACAAATGGATGGATTATCTGAGAAGAAGCCCCATCTACTGGGTCGATCGTGCCCAGACCCCGATCTTGATTATGCACGGAGCCGAAGATACACGGGTACATCCGGCGCAGTCCCTGGAACTGTACCGCCACCTGAAAGTGCGGAAGCCTGAAGTACCAGTGCGTCTGGTTTTCTATCCTGGTGAAGGTCACGGAAACCGGGGAGCAGCATCGCGATACGACTACAATGTACGGATGCTGGAGTGGTTCGACACCTACCTCATGACTGGGGATGCCGGTGCCGAAATGCCACATTGGGACGCACCAGTTCCCGTGAAGAACTAATGAAACCCATCGAGTCGTACAACCTCGGCGATATTAAAGTTGTGATTTCGGAGAGTGATCAGCCCGAAAAAGTGCACGTCGATTGCAATGACGGGTCTTTTCACTCCGAATTCACGGTTCGTGTGTACGAGTATAAACACTACAAGCGGCACATGAACCAGACAATTGTAAAAGCGTACCGGGAAGCACAGGCCGGAGAAGTGTCGGGGGAGCCGGAGTAAGAGACGGACGCCAGGCAGTAACTCAGAGATACGGAGTCTGGCGGCGAGTAAAGTAGCTCGGTGAATTGGATGTCTACGTTTGGCAGTAACAGCGCCTCTTTACAGTAACAACATCGCATCCCCGAAGGAGTAGAACCGGTAACGTTGCTCAATGGCGTGGCGGTAGATTCGATGCATCTCTTCGAGCCCGATAAATGCCGACACCAGCATTAAGAGAGTACTTTTGGGCAGATGGAAGTTGGTGATGATATGATCGGTATGCCGGAAGGTGTACCCGGGTCGGATAAAAATGTCGGTGTCGCCGGACTGCGGAACAAATTGCCCGTTTTCGGTTCGCATCGACTCCAGCACCCGAATCGATGTGGTTCCGACGGCAGTTCGCTCTGTATGTGCATTCAGGTTTTTCGCCTGCCCTTCGCTTACCTGAAACCACTCGCTATGCATGACATGCTCCTCAATCCGGTCGGTTTTCACTGGTGCGAACGTGCCCATCCCCACGTGGAGTGTGACCTCACAAAACGGATGGCCGGCGCCGGTTAGCCGTTGCATCAGTTCCGGCGTGAAGTGAAGACCCGCTGTGGGAGCAGCTTTGCTTCCTTCATCCCGGGCATAGACGGTTTGATATCGTCCGGCCAGCGATTCGTCGCGCTCAATGTAGGGGGGAAAGGGAGTGTATCGAAAAGGTTCAAACCGGTCACTGTCGATCTCTTCGGACAATCGGATCCGGCGCAAACCATCCTCCGTTACAGAGAGGGTTTCCGCAAACACACCTGGAAACAGTTCGGTTCGTGTTCCTGGCTTGAAACGTTTCCCGGGCCGAACCATCGCTTCAATCGTAAACGGGTCGAAAGCCTTGGTAACAAAGAGTTCTGTTTTCTCCTCATGAAACAATAGGCGACACCGCTCCACACGGCTATTGTTCACTATGAGCGCGCTGTTTTTGGGCAGATAACGACCGATATTCGTAAAAAGATCATCCCGGACAGACCGGTCGGCCCGGTTGTAGATAAGCAGTCGGGAGTGATCCCTGGGTTCTGCCGGTTTCTGCGCGATCAGCTCTTGTGGCAGATCGTAATCGTAATCGTGAATTGCCCCACTCAAAATTCTCGAAAAAGTTAGCTGCGAAAAGAGGGTTCCAGACAACTTCGAACCGCCTGGACAATACCGTCAGGCCCGATTCCAACTTCGTCATGAAGCTCCCGCTGAGTCCCATGCTCCACAATCCGATCGGGAATTCCCAGGATCGTAAGAGAGCAATCGGCACCCCGTTGCATCAGATATTCTGAAACCGCCGAACCAAACCCACCCAAACGTGTGCCGTCCTCGATGGTAATCAGATGATCATACTCCGCGGCAACCCGATCGAGCAACTCCGTATCCAATGGCTTTGCATACCGCATATCGTAATGACCCGGTCGAACTCCTTCAGCATCCAGCACGTCAAACGCTTCCGTCACATAATTACCGATGGGTCCAAAACTAAGAATCGCAACCCCCTCTCCCTTCCGGATCTCACGCCCCTTGCCGATCTCCATCCACTGAAACCCTTCCCGCACATCCATTCCCGTAGAGTTTCCACGCGGATATCGAATAGCCCAAGCCGCTTCATTATACTCCGATGCAGTATACATCATGTCGCGGAGCTCCTGCTCGTTCATCGGCGATGAAACAATCATGTTCGGAATCGCTCGCAAATAGGATACATCGTATAAACCGTGATGGGTTGGCCCGTCAGCCCCGGCAAACCCTGCCCGGTCGATGCAAAACACAACCGGAAGTTTCTGAATCACCACATCGTGGATCACCTGATCGTAGGCGCGTTGCAAAAAGGTAGAATAGATCGCTGAAAACGCCTTTTTCCCTTCGGCTGCCAGCCCTGCAGCAAAGGTGACGGCGTGTTGCTCTGCAATCCCCACATCAAACGAGCGCTCCGGAAAGGTATTCATCATGGGCCAAAGACTCGAGCCACTCGGCATAGCCGGCGTAATTGCCACAATATTTTCGTTTTTCGCAGCCAGCTCCACAAGCGCGTCTCCAAACACATCCTGATACTTCGGCCCCTTCTTAGGCCCGCTCGAGGGCTTCGCCAGAGATTTTCCGGTAATCTTATCAAACGGACTGCTCTGTGCATGCCATTTGGTCTGTTCCCGTTCCGCCGGCGCAAAACCTTTCCCCTTCACCGTTACAATGTGCAACAACTTCGGCCCCTTTACCTCGCGTAAATCCTCCAAATGGCGCCGCAACGTCTCAACATTATGACCATCCACCGGTCCGTAATATTTAAAACCCAGCGCATGGAACAGCGATCCGGGTGTAATAGCTGCCATAGCCGCTTTTTCCAGGCGGGACCCAACTTTCCGCATCGCCGTCCCTGCTCCCTTCAAATGCCCGAGCAGGTCGTAGATCTCGTCCCGCATCTTATTAAATGTCTTGGTCGTCGTAATATCTGCCAGATACTCCTTCAAAGCACCCACATTCGGATCTATCGACATGTTGTTGTCGTTGAGAATCACTAGCATGTCCGACTTAAGCGCCCCCGCATTATTCATCGCCTCAAAAGCCATACCACCCGTCATCGCCCCGTCCCCGATCACAGCTACTACTTTTTTGTCGGTTTGATTGAGATCCCGTGCGACCGCCATACCCAAAGCCGCAGAAATCGACGTACTGGAGTGTCCCACACCAAACGCATCGTATTCACTTTCCGACCGCTTGGGGAACCCGGAGATCCCTTTATACCTACGGTTCGTGTGAAACTGATCCCGCCGTCCTGTTAAAATCTTATGCCCGTAGGCCTGATGACCCACATCCCACAGCAACAGATCTTTGGGTGTCTGATAGATATAGTGAAGGGCAACTGTAAGCTCGACAACCCCAAGACTGGCGCCAAAATGCCCCCCGTGAACCGATACCAGATCGATGATAAAATCCCGCAGTTCGTCACAAACCTGCTGTAACTGATTCGGCTTCAACTTCCGAAGATCGGCCGGGGTCTTGATATCTTTCAGAAGCGGGCCGGGAGTGGGCAGATAATCTTCCATAAACAGTGAGATTCGATAGTGTGTTATTCAGGATTCAATTCAGGGATTCAATTCTGTGATTTTCTGAGTGGCTTTTTCCAGAATATCTGAACAGATTCCCGAAAGTTTTAACCCTTCTTCATACAGCCGAACAGAATCTTCCAGAGAAACATCCTCCCGACTTAGTTTTTCAACAACATCTTCCAATTCCCTTAAAGCGTCTTCGAAAGAAATACGTTCCTTTTTTTCACTCATTGGATTCCAATTCCCCGTTTATTTCAACTAGTTCAACAAAATTATCATCAAAATCGTACATATCACAACATACTATCCTATCCTATCCCACAAAAATACGGAAAAAATGAACAGGCTTCACGTATCCATGCTCAGGTTGTTCGGTTTGATGGGATTGCTCCCTACCACGGTACGATACTTCAGCTGGGTTCCATCCGATCGAATCTGAATGGCTCCCGACAGCGACGTAAATAGCATCTCCGACCCAGAATCATGAATTCTTGTAACCGCCTCCCGCCCCGGATGGCGAAAACGATTTTCAAACGCACAGGAGACCACCGTCCAATCCGGTGAGATCATACTTACAAAGGACGCCGATGAGCTGGTGTTGCTACCGTGATGCCCCGCTTTTAACACATCGGCATTCAAAAAATCTCCATACGCTTGAACCAGCTCCTGCTCCAGTGCTTTTTCCGCATCCCCGGTAAAAAGGAATGTTGTTTCTCCGTAATCGATTCGAAGCACCATCGAGCGATTGTTGATGTTGCCGCCGCTAAGCCCCGCCCCATAAGGCGAGAGAACAAAAATCTGTATCGCGGGATCCACCTCAACGATCTCGCCGGTACTAAGCGGAACCACCTGCACGCCACGACGTTCAGCCATCTCCCGGTAGCGGCGATATACCGAAGATTCCGCTGGAAACGGGGTTTCAAACACCCGCTTTACAGGAACGGTCCGTAAAATTGCCTCCGTACCGCCAATGTGGTCGGCATGCGGATGAGAGAGAAGGATCGCCTCTATCGTATCTACCCCGGCATACTCTAGATACGGGATAAGAATGTCTTCACCAGCATCCCGCCCTCTCATGGCCGGGCCGGTATCGATTAGCAGATGCTGTCCTCCTGGAGTCCGGATGTGAATCGCATCACCCTGACCCACATCCAGAAAAGTTATCTCTAGTTCCCGCACACCGGAACCTTCCATGATGGAACGAAATAGCAAGATTGCCACGCCTGCCTGCAACAGAATCAGCAGAGTCCATCGAATCCGATACCGTCGCCAGGAGGCAAGCAGCAAGACCCCGGTTGCCCAAACTAAGTGCAACCAAACCGAGTCGTGGGAGAAGCGAAGAAACGAAACCGGCGTAGAGCCAAATGTTTCGGCTGCATAGGGGATCCAGCGAAGAAGCGGGCGCATCACCATCACCGGAATCGCCGTCAGCCACTCCGGCAAACCCGGCACCACTGAGATCAGCAACCCTGCTGGTACCAGCCCCGAAAGCAACGGCACTACCAAAAGATTCGCAATCGGACCAATCACCGAAAACTCCCCAAAATACGCGGTCAGCACCGGAAACAATCCAACCTGAACCACGGCAGAGACCAGCATCACCGAGATCAGCGGCCCTGCACGGGAGTACCGAAGCCGGTTCGGGATTTGACGTTGCGCCGCCGGCATGAGCAGCAAAATGATGAAAACCGCCGTGAAAGAGAGCTGAAACCCCACCTGAAACAGCATTCCGGGATCGATCACAAGCAGCATCAACAGCACAACACAGACCAGATTTATCGAGTGTCCCTGCCGGCTGAACAGTTTTCCGAAGGTCAGCAGTACCGCCATCAGCGACGCACGCATCACCGAGGCACTAAATCCCGTAAGCCCCGCGTAGAACAGCAGTAACAGGCACAGAAGCAGAAATCCAGCGGCTTTTTTTCGGGTTGATGAGCGAATCCATGGGATTAGCAGCCAAAACGGAGCGACTACAAACCCCACGTGCAAACCGCTCACCGCCATTACATGCGACAAACCCGATCGGGAAAAAGCAGTTTTTGTATCCCCGCTCAACGCCTCTTTTTGGCCCAAAAAGAGTGCTTTTGCCATGCCCCCCTCTTCCGGATCCGGAAATAACCGGTCGATCCGCTCCAAAACGGACTGCCGTATGCTCGGCCAGAACCGGGTTTTGAGAACAGTCCAGCCACTCGTTCGGCCAGGATATCCTGAACTAGTAAGAATCTCCAGAAGACGACCCTGCGCATCAATCCCCTGACTTTTCAGCCACTGTGCAGTATCAAAATCGTGAGGGTTACGCTTTTCCGGCGAGGGATACAATCGAACCCGTACGCGGAGGGAATCTCCCACCGCTAAGCCTCTCGCTGATGGGTCTCCGACCGCCAAGTTCTCTTCTGCCAAGCTCTCTACTGCCAAGTCCTCTTCCGACAAGTTCTCAACCGCCAAGATCTCTTCCGACGCGTCCTCTACCGACCGAGACTGGGGACCATAACCACCATTTTCGGCACTCAGATCCCGGTACAGGAGCAACGTGTACGGCTGATGCCACTCAATGGGAATGA
>Ga0075479_10001584_pt1 | contig 10363 bp, 8 predicted proteins | sample DEB08_DNA_8_FD_76341 | JGI IMG/M metagenome (GOLD analysis project Ga0075479, IMG submission 76341) | Aqueous microbial communities from the Delaware River and Bay under freshwater to marine salinity gradient to study organic matter... | ecosystem: Environmental > Aquatic > Marine > Coastal ... | reverse complement strand
CAGACTGATTCGGCAGGAATTGCCGTTCGCTCGTCGGTAAACAGTCCACGCATTAGCCAGGACAGTCTCCGACAGTTTCGATGTCGGCATGCGGCACTCAGAGCCTTGACGTGAAATCCGCAATCTCTGCCCAGCCGGCAAAGTTTGAATAATTGGCACAGATTCTCATGAACACACGATCAGCGATACGGCGTGTGCAAGCCAAACCATCGACGGACGATTCGCGGTCGCCTGGTATCGGCGGAATAGAGAACTAGTTCTCAAGCTCGGTGGCAGGCACCAGGAATCTGGTCTGGAAGCATTCCGCAGCGGTGACGGTCCCTTCAGAAATCTCACCAAGTTCGGTGATCTGATTCACCAGTTCTTCCCATCGCTGCAGTGTCATAGTTCCAAATGGCTGTCCCGGTTCGGGTTGGCAGAGAGGCTGCATGGCGGTTGCACCATAGGCGAGTGCAGCAGCTGACATCTCCTCATTCAGTTCCTGGATGTACCGATTGGATTCATCAGGAGATCTCAGGTAATCAACCCACCCCTTCTGACAGCATTCAACCACATTCCTTACCAGTTCTTCCTGCTCAGCAATGACGGATTCCGTCGTAATCAGAACGCTGGAGTAGGGATTGAAGCCAATTTCCGACACCATCAGCGACTGCGGATCCCCCCCCTTCTCTTTCGCGATGAACGGTTCGCTGAAGACATAGGCCTGCTGGGCAAAATTCGGCTTCAGCAGAAACTCCCCAACCAACCCGTTAAACGGAACAAATGTCACGCCTTCGAGTGGGAGTTCCTGCTTCATCCATAATGCAAAGGACCTCGTTTCACTGATCGCCAGCTCAACATTCTTCAGATCTGCAAGTGCCTGAAACCCGGCTGATTCATGGACCATGATACAGCGAGGGGAATCCTGCAGAGCAGCCAGTACAGCCACGACTGGTACGCCGGCTGCACGAGCACGAACGACATTGTCTGCACTTGAGACAGCAAACTGAATGCGTTCGGCTGCCAACTCCGCAATCACGGTCTGTGGAGCCCCCGGTCCACCCGGAATAATCTCAACTGCAAGCCCCTGCCGGGCAAAATGGCCGCCGACTTCCGCAGCAAAATAACCACCGTGCTCTGTCTCCGGATACCAGTTCAGGGCAAGCCTGACTGCGGCGTCCACCTGGTTTCCGGTCGTGTTCAAGTCGCCAGCGTTCTCTTCGAATCCACAGCCAGACAACATCGCCAGTACGGCCAGAAGTTTGAAGATTTGTCGATTCATGGCTTAGCCTCTGACGGTTCGTCGAACAAGAAAGACGGTGCAGAAAACGAATACTACACAGCCACAGAGGAATCCGGTTTTCCCCGCCAGCAAAACGTCACAGAAATTCGATTTTGCCCGCTTGCCTGTCTACCGACCTGTGGTGACGGTTGCCCGGTTGCCCAATTCCGTTGAAACGCCGGTATCCACGTCACACAGCCGAAAAAACGCGACGTTGTGCAGTCAGGGGATCCGATATAACCGGCACAATCACTCCGAACGACACGAAACACCCAATACACCAACACGACACCAACGAAATCTCAAGCACAACGTGACTTCATGGCTCATACTGACCTGACCAAAAGGATTGCTGTCTCTGCCAGTACTGGCATAACTCAGTTCTTCAGTACAGTCCGCCACATTCACAAAGTTACTGAAACACCAATGCCCTGCAGTTTTGCTCAACTGGTTCGACGCAGCGACGGTTTGATTTATTCCGGTGCGATGACTTTTGCAGGCTTGCTGGCACATCTGCAAAAGCACAAACCCGAGAGTATCATTCTGACAGACGGCGACGGACACCTGAAGACTGTACTTTCACAACACCTGCTGCTGCGTTACCTCATGGGTGCAGGAACGGAACAGAAACTTGCCGACGTCCTTTGCGACGATACGTCGCCGGCAGTTCTGACACCGTCATCTTCAAGGCATGCGATCTCTTCAGCATTTGCAGCAACTTCCTCCAGCGTTCTCCCCGTCGTTGATACAAATCACGTGGTGGTTGGAATCCTGCGACGGCCGGAATCCTCAGAAGAATGGCGGATGCGTCAGGCGGGTCTCCACCGAATTTTGGCGAAGGCGGACGCGACACAGGAAAACAACTCGGCTGCTGTACCTGACTGTGTGGTGTGCTCTCCGACTCTGCTAAGCCGGAAACCAGCGAAATTCATCCGCGGTGCAGCAGCTTTGCAGCTGCTTCGACGCTATGATCAGCAGTAAACAGACCTGCTGAATGCAGTCTAACGATCAGTTGTGCTCTTCTGACTGGCCTCGGATTCGGTCGCGACCGTCAGGTGCGATGTCGTCCGCCCGCACATGCCCGACCCGAATGGCATCTACCCGCTGCACAATGGCCCGTTGTCTCTCAACCTTCAGGGTTTCGTCCTGCCATGAGACGAGTGTTGCTTATTTTTCTCGGCGTAGCGGTTTCGATCGGCAGCCTCGTCTGGGCCATGCGTGATACGTCTGTCGCTGATCTTCGAAGCAGCCTGAGTCATGCGAACTGGCTGTACTTGATACTCATTCTGGCTGTGACCGCCCTGATGTTCTGGTTCAAGGCGATTCGCTGGAGCCAGCTTTTGAATCCTGTCCAGCCGCTTTCTGCCGGACAGCTGTTTCGCCCGCTGGTCATCGGCTTCGGCGCGAATAATATCCTGCCGGCCCACCTTGGCGAGTTCGTGCGCGTGTTTGTGGTGAATCGACAGTACCGTGTTTCCGCGACAGCAGCACTCTCCACGGTTGTGCTGGAGCGAATTCTTGACATCGTCGCCATTCTGGTCCTGTTTGCTGCCGGGCTTTGGTACGCGCCTCAAATGCCTTCAGAATACAAGAACGGCGCTGTGGCCTTTTCAGTGCTGTGCGGTGGAATGGTCACCGTGGTCATTGTCTACCTGATCTGGACCAATGTATTTCTTCGTGTCACCAGGGCAGTCTTCGATTTTCTACCATTCGTCCCGGAGAACCTTACGGGAAAAGTGCTGGAGATGCTGCAGCAGGGAGCACTCGGTCTGCAGTCCCTCAAGTCCCCATCCACACTTGCGTTGCTGTTGCTGAATTCACTGCTGCAATGGCTGTTGAACGGCATTGGTGCGTGCGCAGCCCTGTGGGCTCTTGGCATCAACGTCGATCTCTCGACCGGCCTGATCCTCACAGGAATCACCGCATTCGGTGTGATGATTCCGGCTGCCCCCGGATATTTTGGCGTAATTCAGGTCTGCTTTCTTGTCGCGATGAAAGCTCAGGCCATGCAACCCAGCGACTCAGATGTGCTGGCGGCCTCATTCTTTTTGCAGGTGCCCCAGTACATCATCATCACCTCTCTGGCCCTGATTTTCATGCAGCAACTGGGCTTCGGACTGCGGCAACTTGCAACGTCTGCTCCTGACGCCCCGCAAGAAGCCGAAGGATCAGGTGCCAATCCATCGAATTCCGGCAGCAGTCGGTCAAGCTGACGCAACGATCCGCACTGTCCCCGCCAACGGTCATGCGAACAGTTCGCTGACCACCTGACCACCATCCGGTCCTGTCAGTCGGTGGTGGCGTCCCTGATGGAACCAGGTCAGATCATTTGCCGGCAGCCCCAGCAGGTGCAGGATCGTGGCGTGCAGGTCACGGAAGTGAACCTTCCCTTCGACAGCCTGAGCACCAGTTCCGCTGGTCCGTCCATGCACATATCCGGCCTTCACTCCACCGCCAGCCATCCAAAATGTGAATCCGCGGGCGTTGTGCCCGGTTTCGTCTTTGCCATCCCCGGGGACCAGCCCCGGCCGCCCGAATTCTCCTCCCCAGACAACCAGAGTCTCATCAAGCATCCCGCGTTCTTCCAGGTCGCTCAACAGAGCCGCAATGGGAGCGTCTGTTGCCTGACAATTCGCCTGCAAATCGCGGCGATGATTCTTATGCTGGTCCCAGCTGCCGTGATTGACTTCAATGAATCGAACACCTGCTTCCGCAAATCGCCGGGCCAACAGGCATTGACGACCAAAGTCTGTAGGGCGGCAGGTACCAATCTGTTCGACCGCTTCACCAACTCGATATCGTCTCAGTGTCGCCTCCGTTTCACCGCTGAGATCCAACAGGTCCGGTGCCGACATCTGCATGCGGTAACCCAGTTCCATGGAACGAATCACACCTTCCAGCTCATCACTTCCGTCGCTTTGAGTAAGATGGCGACGATTGAGTGACTGCACGAGGTTCAGCTGCTTTCGTTGCAATTGACGAGGAGTGCCGCCGGGGAGATTGGAGATCGTTGCCCGTGTCATGTCCTCGCCGTTCACACCAATCGGCGTCCCATTGTGGATCGACGGCAGAAATCCGCTGGAATACACCGAGGTCTTGGACGTGTTCAGACTGATGAAGCCCGGCAGATTGCTGTTTTCTGTTCCAAGTCCATAGGACACCCAGGCACCGAGGCTGGGTCTTGGTCGCAGGCGTTCACCGGTGTGCAGCTGGAGAAACGACTGCGCGTGGATTCCAGTATCCGCGTGCATCCCGTTGATCACACACAACTTATCCGCCTGCTTTGCTGTCTCCGGCAATAACTCGGAAACGTGAAGACCACTCTCTCCATGCCGGCGGAAGCGAAATACGGAACCGGGATGTGGCTTCTTTCCCGTTTGCGGTTTGTAATCGAACGTATCCAGCTGAGCCGGACCGCCACTCATACACAGAAAGATCACGCGTTGCGCGCGAGCCGGGTGGAACGGCACTCGAGGATGGAGTGGATTTCCCGTGACGCCGGACTGCTCAGCCAGCAGTGAATTCAGCGCCAGTGCACCAAACCCGCAGGAGGCTGTCTGCAACATAAGTCTTCTGGAATTCAGCATCGCTTCCAATCCTCTGGCTCGTATTCACCAAACTAATCGAGGTAACGGAATTCACTGGTCATCAATAAACTCTGGCACAGAGCCCGCCACAATACATCCGTGGAATCTGATTCGACTGATTGCGGTCGCACAAACTCCATTGCTTCATTCAACTCTTCGGTCTCGGGAGGCCGCTGCAAAACCTGTTTCCAAAGAAACTCAATTCTCCTGCGCGGTTCATCCTCAGCCCTGCAGATCAGTTCGGCGAGGGCAGCCGACTGTCGCTGCATAAAGGGACTGTTCAGCAAGAACAACGCCTGCGCCGGAATCGTCGTTTCCGCCCGCTGGCCCACCGCATTCGTAAAGTCCGGTAAATCGAACGGCATCAGTTCCGGGGGCGGCGAACTTCTAAGATAGCACAGGTAGACGCTGCGATGCGGCGAGCTCTCATGCAGATTTCCAGCCAGATTGACCAGGATGTCACGATGACGAATCAGCGAACCATCCGGCGGTTCCAGGTCCAACACTCCGGCAACGGACATCACACCGTCGCGAAATGACTCTGCATCCAGTCGCCGGCGCTGCGGTAAAATGGTCGCCATTGCAATCTGAGCACGGTCGTCCGGATTCACCGCCTCAAGCCGAAAAACACGCGACAGGACAATTCGCCGAATCAGGCTTTTCAGCGACCAGCGATCTTCCACCAGTCGAACGGCCAGATAATCCAGCAGGTCCTGACTGACCGGTGCTTCGCCGTAGAGACCGAATTCATCCGGAGTGGCCACAATTCCCCGACCAAACAAATGCATCCAAACCCGATTTGCAAGCACGCGAGCCGTCAGAGGATGCTGCGGATGAGTAATCCACCGGGCCAGTTCCAGACGCCCACTCCGGGCTGGATCAATTTCCGGAACTTCCATCAACTCAGGAGAACAAAATTTGGGGAATCCCCTGGCCACAATATCGCCCTGATTCTTCGAACTGCCCTTCACGTTGATTGGACAATCCTCCGGCTTCCCGCGATCGCGGACTCCCATTGCCAAAGGTGTCCCTGCCGGCCACGGTGGCTTAGGGATTGGTTTGGGCCGTCCGGTGTTTGATTCGAGGACCAGTACCGTCTCCACGAATCCCTCCGGTGGCAGCACTGCGGGAGGCGTTTTCAGTACATGCAGATCTGTCTTCGGAGCTGTCAGACCTTCATTGGCGGCAAGTCCCCACATCGTCTCGGTACTGGTGAGAATTCCGGCCAGAGCATAGTACTCCGATGTTGGTATCGGATCTGTCTTGTGATCGTGACACCGCGCACAAGCGATACTCACCCCGAGGATTCCTCGGCCAATCGTATCAATCTGATCGGCTACGACGTCCATGGTGAAGTCGTCATTCATTGCCTTGGCCGGTTTGGCACCAAGTGCCAGGAATCCCGTCGCTATCAGCTGTCGATCCCGCTGCCGGTCATTGTCAGCCGGCAACAAGTCCCCGGCCAGTTGCTCGCTTAAGAACTGGTCCCACGGCATGTCCGAGTTGATCGACTCAATCACGTAGTCGCGGTAGCGCCACGCATGAGGAAACGTAGGGTTTCTTCCCAGACCATCATTTCCATTGGATTCGCCGTAGCGAGCGACATCCAGCCAGTGCCGGCCCCATCGTTCGCCAAATTGTGGACTGGAAAGCAGACGGTCCACCAGCGACTCCAGACCGCTCTCCGACTTTTCTCCCAGAAGTTCCTCGGCTTCTTCCAGCTGCTGTATCGTCGGCGGCAGTCCGGTGAGATTGAGATAAAGTCGGCGTGCAACAATTCGGCTGGAGGCATCGTTGGGAGTTCTTTGTTCGGCTGCTTCAAATTCCTTAAGAACCAACTGGTCAATTTCTGTATCCGCCCATTGCTGACCGATGACGTCCGGAATCGCAGGCAGCTGCGGCGGGCTCCAGGCCCAGTGTTCAGGAGGAGTTTCAGGAATGTCAGGTGTTGCGACAGGCGGATCTGTTCGAGGGTCGAAAGCGCCATCTGCAATCCACTTTTCGAAGTCAGCGATCACTGCGGGCGGCAGCGGCTCACTGGGTGGCATTTCCAGTCCCTCATATCGCAGAGCCCTGATCAGCAGACTACCAGCCGGATCCCCCGGCAGAATTGCACGTCCCGACTCGCCCCCCTGAATCAGGCCAACAGCGTGGTCCAGCAACAACCGCCCACCGAGTTCCCCGGAATCAGCCGCATGACATTCGTAACAATGGCGAATCAGCACCGGTCGAATTCTGGTCTCGAAGAACCTGCGTTTGGATTGCATTTCTTCGGGCTGACTTGCCTGAAGATCGACACTTCCGGAGCTCAGAACCAGCAGCGGGATCACCACGCAGCACCGAATCGCAGCCCGCCGAAATCCAGCGAAAACGATCTGTCTGTGGATGTTACTGAGGTACCTGTACCCAAACATTGGGACCATCCTGTTGGCTGAAAAACCCCGCAAATTCCTCGCTGCATGATAACATGGCCAATGGATCATCCTCCAGTCGGAACCGAGAAACCACAGGGGAACGGGCAAATCAGGCTTTGTCTCTCTCCAGACTTCCGTCTGGTTGCAACGCTCTGATTCAATCCGTACTCTGGCAGAAGGATGCATCAATTGGATTGGTGCAGGATCTGTCCGGGCGACAGAAACCAGCGCAGGCCCCATCCGGAAGCGATTCAGGCAAAGTCATGATTCTCAGTGGCAATGAAATCCGGTCCCGTTTGGGCGGAGATATCCAAATCAGCGATTTCTCCGAAGAGCAGTTAAATCCCAACAGCTACAACCTGCGTTTGCACGACGAACTTCTGGTCTACGAAGAAATCGTGCTCGACATGCGAAAGCCCAACCGCTTCCGCCGTGTCACGATTCCCGCGGAAGGCCTCGTTCTGCAGCCGAACCAGATGTATCTCGGGCGTACGGTCGAGTACACCGAAACTCGCAATCTGGTGCCTATGCTGGAAGGCCGTTCTTCCATCGGTCGACTTGGCATGTTCGTGCACGTCACCGCCGGATTTGGCGACGTGGGATTCTGCGGCTACTGGACGCTCGAAATGATCGCCATTCAGCCGATCCGAATTTACCCGGGAGTCCAGGTTTGTCAGATCTTCTACCACACTGTGGAAGGAGAAATCACCGAATACCAGCAGGGCAAGTACCAGAGAAACTCTGATATCCAGCCCAGCCTGCTGTTTCGTGAACTCAATGATCGGGACAACAGGCAGCAAACGCTGGACTTCGACGATGAACAGGCTTCCGAGACTTCCGATTAGCGAACGGTTGCCTGAACCGGGAAAACCTCCCACAAGACCCGGAGAAGTTGTCCATGACTCGCAAATACGGCCCGCGAACAGTTGTCGCAGGCCTGCTGATTCTGATCAGCTCACAAAGCTGCCATGCTCAGGGCAACCAGGGTCCGGGTGGGGCTCCTGGCGGAATTCTCATCAATCCGAGCGGGCTGGTCAGCGCTGCTCCAACTCATGAAATCATCTCGCCAGCGTTGTTGAAACGGCTCCGCAGATCCGCAAATTCTGCAAATGAGGATGGGATTGCTGATGTACAGCAGCGAGTCATCTCGCTCCGTCAACTTGATCTGGAACTGCAGCAGACTCTGCAGTCCGGCGTGAGTCCGAATACGCAATTACGATGTCTCGGCGGACTCACTCGCATCGAAATGGTCGTGCTGGCCGGTAACCAGGATGACGTTCTCTTCGTCGGACCTGCAGAGACCGTTGTTCGACTCCCCACCGGACGCATGGTGGGTGCTCAAACGGGTCGACCGTGTCTGCTGCTTGATGATCTCCTGACAGCATTTCGCAATCCGGAAATCCTGCAGCGCGCGGGCTGTTCCATCGACCCTGATCCGCAGAGACTTCAACAGTCTCAACAGTGGATACGTGCAAACGCCACACCAGCAACAGTCCAAGTTCAAACCTCTCGACTCCGGCAGATGATTCGGATCATGGGGTATTGGGATGTTTCCGTCTTTGGCGTCCCGGCAAACAGCCGCATTGCCGTGGCTATGGTGGAAGCCGATTACCGCATGAAACGCCTTGCCATCGGTTTGGACAACCCTGGTGTCCGACGGCTCAAATCAAGCCTTGCTCTCGCTCGCCCGGGAGACAACATGATGAGACGATGGTGGTTCGCAGCCGCTGAGAACCTGTTGCAGTCCAATTCCAGCGGAGATGCGTGGGTGATCAGCGGCCCCCGACTGCGATTGCTTGCTCAGGAAGAAATCACCGGCCCCAACGGCCAGTTGATGGACGCACCGAATGTCACCGGCAGCGGGGATCGATTTGCGAGGTCGTTCAATGACTGCTTCGAAGAACTGACTGAACGAATCCCGGCATTTGCTGATCTGCAGAATACAGTAGATATCCTGCTGCTGGCTGCGATCGTCCGGTCGCTGCAGGACAGCCAGACTCTGGTGTGGCAGCCCGTTGTGCTTGAAAACTCCGCTGTTCTGCCCGCAGCAACCTATTCAGTTCCCCGGAATACTGTCCCCATGCTGACAACCCGAAGCGGTCCGGGAGGAAGCCTGATCGGATGCTTCTCCGGTGGCGTTCTTGTTGATGCCGAACAGATTGTGGCCGGTGCTTCGGATACGCTGGATGCGATGGCATCAACGGCAGAAAAGATTCGCGAGATCTCCGCTGGGAGCGATCCGGGCTGGTTCCGGGATGGGGTGCTGCAGTGATCGATCGTGCTGCAGTGATCGACCCCAGATGGAACCGCCACGATCGTATCACGATCCCATCAAAGAAGACGGCCTCGATTCAGTGACGCCTGGGGCCGGAAAACCGGGATGCCGGCCGCTGCGACATCCCCGGTCAGGTCCTGCAATCATTCACAGGATGAATGATCTGTTCCAGTAGAGGATTCAGGATGACATCTCCTGCAGAAAGTCGATGACCTGCTGGTCATGACCGTCTACAGACACTCGCTTCCACAGTTTCGCCACCTTACCGTCACCATCGATGATGAAGGTCGATCGCTGAATCCCCATCGAAACCTTGCCATACATGTTCTTCTCGCGCCAGGCACCGTACTTTTCAGCAATCTCATGTTCAGTGTCTGCCAGCAACGGAAATGTCAGTGAGTACTTTTCCGTAAACTTGACGTGCTTTTCCACACTGTCCGCACTCACACCCAGAACCACAGCCCCGAGGTCTTCAATTTCCTTGAGCCGGTCACGGAATGCACAAGCCTCACGTGTGCATCCGGGCGTATCGTCTTTCGGGTAGAAATAAAGAACCACTGCCTTTCCCTTGAAGGAAGACAGACGCACCAAAGATCCATCGGTCGCACGGACAGAAAATGCGGGAGCTTTCTTTCCAGGTTCAATCCACTCGGCCATTTCGGAGCCTTTCCTCACTGAAAACACGGCACAAAAATCTGATTGCCTCCGGCCGAAGCATGCACAGCGGCGGAGCGAATTCACGATACATGGAGGTTATAGACTCCATTGGCAATCGAAAACCAGGACAGCGGTTTCAAATTCTGACAAGAGCGTGTGTTCTTCGACT
>Ga0075479_10001582_pt1 | contig 10364 bp, 7 predicted proteins | sample DEB08_DNA_8_FD_76341 | JGI IMG/M metagenome (GOLD analysis project Ga0075479, IMG submission 76341) | Aqueous microbial communities from the Delaware River and Bay under freshwater to marine salinity gradient to study organic matter... | ecosystem: Environmental > Aquatic > Marine > Coastal ... | reverse complement strand
ACGACCTCACCTGGCTTGAGCCGCCACAGACTCCCGCACAGCCGGAGTGACGCGGCAACTCCCATCCCATTCGCCAGACACGGTCGACTGAGATCGAGACCGTCGTTCGTAGAAAACGCGAAAAGCTCACGTAACCAACTCATCATGGCAGAGCAAAATCACGGCGAAGCCACCCTACTCAAGCAGCTGGCGGCGGGCGAGGAATCCGCTCTGGGAGGCCTCTTTGCGCTCCATCGCCCCCGGCTGTGGCGGATGGTGAATTTTCGACTTGATCCCCGTCTCACCGGCCGCATCGACGCTGACGACATTTTGCAGGATGCATACGTCGACGCGGCCCAACGGATCTCCACTTATCAGCATCACCACGACCAATCGTTCTATGTCTGGCTGAGGCTGATCGTCTTGCAGACGATGGTCAACCTGCACCGCCATCATTTAGGAACCCAAAAGCGGGACATTCGGCGGGAAGTGTCAAAGCGGATCACCTACCCAGAGGCAACGTCGGTATCTCTCATCCGCCACGTGGTGGGCACCGTTGCGTCCCCGAGTCAGATTGCTCTTAAGGCAGAGTCGCTTCGCCAACTGGAGGAGGCACTCAAGCAGATGAAGCCGATCGACCAAGAAGTGCTTGCTCTCCGTCACTTCGAGGAACTCACGAACGCGGAGGTCTCTGAGCTTCTCGGAATTGAGCAGAAGGCTGCCAGCATTCGATACGTGCGAGCGATCGCGCGACTCAGAACCCTTCTCTCAAGTTTCCCAGGTTTCTTTGAAGACCCTGAAGGTATGGCTTGATGTCTGACAAAGAAACGAAACTCCGCGCCGCAGAGGTGCTCGCCGCAGAGTTTGCGGAGAAGCTACGGGAAGGCGACGCGCCATCCGTCGAAGACTACGTGGCTCGGCATCGGCACTGTGCCTCCGAGCTCCGCGAGTTGCTGCTCACCATTCTCGCACTGGAGCAGCTGAAGAATCAGAACGGGCCTGGGGCGGCTCCGACAAACTTTGATTCCGTTGAAATCAAACGCCTGGGCGACTTGAAGATCGTACGTGAGATTGGCCGTGGGGGGATGGGGATCGTCTACGAAGCGATCCAGGAATCGCTCGATCGCACCGTTGCCGTCAAGGTCCTACCCAAAGGCCGCGTTCAGAATACGCAAGCACTCGCCCGTTTCCAACGAGAAGCCAAGATTGCCGCCAGCCTCCACCATACAAACATCGTACCGGTCCTGGGCGTAGGCCATGAAGAGAGCCACTACTACTACGTAATGCAGCGTGTTCACGGCGTCGGCTTAGACGAGGTGATCAAGCATTTACGCGATGAGGAAACGTCAAACTCTGCATCCTCAAGTCCTCCAGAAGATGTACGCTCGGTTGCCCTGCGGCTGATTCAAAGGAACGAGTCGCCACCAACGGTGGGCGATCTCCAACCGACCAGCACAACTCACGACAACGTGAGCGATGCTTCCAGGAATGCGAGCAATGCCCCACGCACTGTCGAGTTGAATCGCCGTCCGCTGAGATTCTCACCAGCGTATTGGCGATCAATCGCTCGGACAGCTCAGCGAGTCGCTTCGGCGCTGCAGTATGCCCACGACCAAGGGACTCTGCATCGTGACATCAAGCCGTCCAACCTGCTGCTCGACTCCCACGGAGAAGTTTCGATAGCCGACTTTGGCTTGGCGACATCAGTTGACCAGGCGGGAATCAGCCGTTCTGGCAATGTCGTGGGTACGCTCCGCTACGTAGCCCCCGAACAGCTTGCTGGGGCAGAAGACAATCGATGCGACGTCTACAGCTTAGGCGTGACACTCTACGAACTGGCAACGCTCCACCCATTCTACGACGAAGCAAAACTGGCACACACGCTCACACGCGGTGCCGTTCCGAAGCCGCCCCGTCCAACCGCGATCAGACCGGATATGCCGCCCGATCTCGAAACAATCATCGTCAAGGCGATGGATGTGGAACCAACGGCACGTTATCAGTCGGCAGCAGAGCTGTCTGAGGATTTGAGACGGTTTTGCGAAGATCGTCCTATTCTCGCCAAGCGCACGACCGCCTTCGAGCATTTCTGGCGATGGAGCCGCCGCAACCCCGCAGTCGCCACCCTGAGCACCGTCGCCGCCTCACTCCTGCTTGCCATCGCCGCCGTCTCGATCACCGCCTACCTTCGGACCAACCAGGCACGACAAATAGCGGTTGACCAACGCAACAAGGCCGATCGGACTGCCGAGTCGGCATTTCTCGCCCTTGATGAGATCTTTCAGAGCCTCGCCCCCATGCCGATGGCGAAGCCCGAAGAACTCATTGAATCTCCGGAGGAGGGAAATCTGCGGGCTGCCAGCCCGATCCCCACAAAGCAGTCGGCTGCTCTGCTGGAGAAGATGCTCACGTTCTACGGTCAAATCGCGGAAGCAGGACAAGATGAGCCGCGGTATGGACGACGACTCGCTGAGGCCCACCGTCGAATTGGTGATATCCGCCAACAGCTCGGCCAGGTCGCACTCGCGTCCGCGTCATATCGTCACTCCGCCGATCTCTACCGTCAGCTGCTGACAAGCGATCAGTCGCCGACCTTGATATCGCGACTCGCGGCAGTTCACAACGAGTTGGGAACGTGTGCTCATCATCTTCGTCGTGAGCAACGGCCGCTCCCCGATCTATCGGAGCAGAACAATCGAGATCTTGGTTTAAAAGAGTATCAGGCTGCAAAAATGCTACTCGAACCAATCGCCAAACAAGACGCTCCGCCCGAGGTTCGTTATGAGCTCGCTCACACATACTATCTATTGAGCGATAAACCCCGAACCGGCCAATCTACAGGCTTGGATGGCGAGCAACGTCGTCGACAAACTGAGCCCGCAAATGACGCCCCTGGCAGCAAAAACCCAGGAGCACCTCATGCAGGCATCAGCCAAACCGCTCAACCCGGCCACCAAAAACCAAACGATAACGAGCTGTTAGAGAAGGCGACCGAAATCCTCCAGCAGCTCAACGAGGAGTATCCTGGCTCGCCTGAATACCAGCAGCTGCTGGCAATGTGTCATATCGAATACTCCAAGCAGTTGTGGATGTCGGCACCACAAAAAAGCCAGCAGCTTCAACAAGAAGCGACCGTGATACTGACAAATCTGGTTTCACAGTATCCTGACAACCCGGATTTTCGGCTTGCACTGTGCTCGGCGCATGCGATCGGAAGGGTGAGTTCGCCGCGGCTTGATCGGGAAGCGATGCGTGCGTACGCCGCTCGTCTGGAAACGGCGGAATCCATGATCACAGAGCTGCGTGCAGACTTCCCAAACGTCCCACAATACCTGTTGGTTCACCTGAAGCTCTTCCGCCAGCTGGCTGCATTGCACGGTCGCCTAGATGGAGCGGCTGCCCAGTTGCCCGTTTTCCGCCGCGCGTCGGAAGTTTGCCGGAACGCTCGGCCTGACGCGATCACAAACGTGTCATTCAAATCAGTGATCGAAGTCTATGATCGCACGGCAAATCTGCTTTTGGCCGCAGCGGCTGACCACTCGCATGAGAACCTCGTCGACGCACTCACTGTTCTCGAAGCGGGCGTCGCACTCTTTGAACAGTTGGAAGCTCGATCCAGCGAAACCAGCGGGAATCCGCTGAAAGCCAAGTTCCTTGCCCGCTTGGTCGAGGTCCAAGAGCGTCTCGGGCACACCGCCCCCGCAGGCTCGCCTCAGGCCTCAGGTGTAGAGCAACGCTTTCCTCTGCGATTCTGCGATGGGCGGCCTGTTTTCGCCGCAGTATCGCCCGCTCACGCGATGCGTCGCAGCACACGCTGAAATACGTGTAGACGTTCGGCTCCGCCCCCGTATTGAGCCTAAGAGACCACCCACCCCTTGCGGCATCGCAGGGACACTCGGTGCCTGGTCCTGATTCGTCAAGCACGAGGAGTTGGAGAAATGGCCGCGCAAAGGCTCTTGGCGTTTTTCTGTGTGGTCGTAAGCACGTTTGCGGTAGTCGCCACATCGGCAGTCCGAGCAGACGATGGTGCGGCAAAGAGCACATTCACGATCAACCGATCGGAGGATGACGCTGAAGAAGGATCAGACGGCACAGTCGACTTAACCAATGAGGATCTCGACCTGGGCCAGCTATCGGGTTTTGAATCGGCTGCACGAACTGGGCTTCGATTTGATGGGATCGGCCTATCACAAGGTCAGAAAATCAAGCGTGCGTTCGTCCAGTTCACGATGGAAGGATATCGAATCAAATCCAAGCCGACCCGCCTCATCATTCACGCCGAACTTACGGCTAATCCTGAATCATTCGAAGAAGAGAAACACAACATCTCCGCCCGGAAGCTCTCCGAGGCATCGGTCGCGTGGTCGCCTCAGCCATGGGATCCAACGCGGGCAAAGGACGAGAAGCCGCAGACCCCTGATCTGTCGCAGTTGATTCAGGAGTTGGCAGACCAGAAAGACTGGGAAGAGGGGAATGCCATCGTGCTGATCATTTCCGGAGATGGCGAGCGAGACGCTGTCTCCTTCGATGGCGGCGGCCGGGAGGCAGCACCAATGCTCCAGATAGAAACCGAATGACTCGCAGTGAAAGAAAATCGGATTGATGCTGTGCCGATCACGCTGAATCAATCCGTCCCGTTGAGCCTGCATCAGGTCTTACTTGGAAAAACAGATGGCTCTCTCACTCAACCGCTTCGTGACATGGTTTTTTCTCGCGGTCGGCATTCTTGCAACTGCTTATGTCTTCAGTGCTTCTGCGGTGCCGTATCTCATTTTCAATGAAGAAGCACTCGCCAAGTTTGATGGCAGGCGTGCCTGGATTGTGGTGCACGTGTTCACAGCAAGCATCCCACTTCTCGCGGGACCCTTCCAAATCTGGATGGGCATCAAAGGAAAGTGGCCCGCTTTCCACCGACGGCTTGGAATCACTTCCATGGTGAGCATCGCAATCTCAGCCAGCACCGCGTTCTATCTTGCCATCAACATAGATGGCCCACTGGGCGAGGCGGCGGGCTTGTTTGGAGCAGGGGTGCTGTGGGTTTTCACCACGAGCATGGGCTACATCTTTGTTCGCCGCCACCAGTATTCAAAGCACATGGATTGGATGATTCGCAGCTATGCGGTCACGCTGGCCTTCGTTACGTTTCGAGTTTTCATCATGATTGGCAAGGCAATCAAAGTTGGCACCTTTGATGAACGCCTGACAGTCGCAGCGTGGAGCAGCTGGATCGTTCCGCTACTTATTACGGAACTCCTGATTATGCGGCGAAAACGCGTGAATCAACAGCCGATCAGCTAGCTGTTGTGGCGCATGCGGCAGTTCCCGTCTCATCCGCCAGCCACGTGCGTTCCTTCTCCACCGCATCGAGACTAGGCAGACCGAAGGCATGGGCCCCGTAGGTGTAGTTGGAAGCCACTGGCGGACCTCATGGGGATCGAGTGACACCTGAGCACCGTTCACGACGGCACAGCTGAGCCATGTCGATTGTCGCGCCACAGGATCGCTGCTCGACGGGTCGGCCATGTCGTCGTGCAAAGCGAGCCAGAGTGAAGAGCAGCCGCCTCCATGAATGCAGACCACGACCGGAGTTGGCATGTCGGAAGACGCCCGCCAGAAGTCGAGGACCTGACGCTCCGGCGGGCCTTAGGGAACACTTGCCGCGGTCGGAGGAACCCGTGAGGCCAGCAGTTTGAGAATCGCTTTGCTGTCCTCGGCGGCCTTGACCTCGGTGTTCTTGTAGATGACTTTGCCATCGGTATCGATCACGAATGTCCAGCGTTTTGTCGTCAATGCCCGGGCCAGCTGTTCGTTCTTGCCTCCGATCTCTGCCGAGACCACCTTGTCGCCGACCGTGAAGGGCACGCCGAACGCCTCCGCCACTTTGCCGTCGGGGTCGGCCAGAAGTGTGAAGTCGAGGGAATGGGCCTGTTTGAAGAGCTGGTGGTTGCGGACGGAATCCCCGCTCACGCCGACCACCGTGACGCTTTTGGCCCGCAGGGCCTGCATGTCGTCGCGGTAGCCGCAGGCCTGCTTGGTGCAGCCGCCGGTCATGTCGGCAGGATAGAAGTAGACCACCACGATCTCCCGGCCCACGTGGTCGGTCGACTTCCAAGGCTGCCCGGCGTCATCGACGGCCGTAAAAATCGGCGCTGACGAACCGACGGACACCTCAGCCCCCAGGGCCACCGTCCACGCCGGCAGGAAGGCGAGGAACACGGCGAGAACGGCTGCGGAGGTGGAACGGAACCAACGGGCGATCGACGTCATGGCATGCACCATCGGGGTGATTGCGGAGAGAACGGGAGCAACAGGATAGGTCGGTGGTCGGATCCGCCGCAAGCGACCGACAGGAGTGAGAACCGCTAGGGAATGATGGCAGGGCAATCCAATGCGGAGGGCGGGCAGCTCCCGTCTCACTTGGCAGCAACCCGTTCGACCGAGATCGCGTGTGTCACCGGCACGACCGACGCGGCCACCGCCTCAGCCAATGGCTGCCGTTTTGCCTCGGTCTCCTCGACCACCGCCGCAAAGTTCTTCTTGGCAGCGTCGCTGTGGAAGGCCCGCTTCACCTGCTCCGTCTCGTAGGCCTGCTTCTGGTTCACCGCTTCCAGCACCTTCTCGAAGGCGTCCGAAAATGGGTTGTCGCGAAACGTCGCTGCGAGATTAATCCCCTCGGCGAGTTCGGCAGCAGAGAAGGTCTGAAACTGATCACCCCAGGTCACGCGATACATGCCAACCTCCGGTGTCTTCACCCGCAGTACCAATCGGTTGAGCTGCTCGTCAAAGGGCACCAGCGTCAGCCCTGAGCGGATCGAGTTATCGTCGTCAACATCGCCGCGGCTACAGAATGGATACTGCGTGCTGGTGAGTGTGAGGGTGCCCTGCTTCAACGAATCGACCGTATGGCCTCCGGTCGTCTCTGCCGTGCCGGCCGCAAGGTCGATGGTCATAGTGCCCAGATCACCATCAAGCCCCAGGGCCCGCAGCATCGACCAGGCCATGATCACATGCCCTGCCCAGCCGGGATGGATGCCATCGTCACCAGCCACAAGGTAAGGCTCGACCTCAGTAGCGTGATGCGTTTCCGGAGCCAACACCTGGGCCTGATACATCGGCCAGAAGATGTCGGCGAACCGCACCTCCTCCCGCTCCGCCACCCGCATGGCGATATCACGCAGAGCACACAGGTTGATGTTGTGCTGCTCGAGGTTGCCCGAACGGCTCTTGACCCAGCTGGCAATCTTGCCGGCGCAGCCGGGTGACCCGACCACCACCCGCGTGCCCTGATCGCGGAAGCTCCGCACGATCGCGGTGTAGTGGTCTTCATACCACTGCCCATTGGTCACATCGAAAGGGCGGTAGCGGGAGTCGTTCATACCGTAGGCCAGCGTGGCCACTGTAGGTGAGAAAGTCAGGCAGTCCTTCTCCATGCGGTGTAGGAAGCCGTTCGTCTTTTCCCCGCTCCAGCCATACTGCCGTACGGTGACCTTCAGCTGCGGCACACACGCAGTCAGGTAGGCCTCCATCAGCCGGGAATACATCTTCTGCTCGGTGATCGAATCACCGCAGATGGCTAAGCGATCTCCTTCTTCAAGCAGGAGCGGCCCAGGCTCTGGGGCCTTGCGTGGGTTGAAACTGGCAAAGGCGTCATGGTCGGGCTTCGCCTCGTATTCGTAGGGGCCCAACGGCGGCTCGACCGTCCACGCGACTCCGCTGCCGCTGATCACAACCCAACAAACGACCTGCCCAAACAACCATCGCCCCGTCATGCTCGATCCTCTGTTGCTGTGTGTCGTCCTCACCGCCGGCCGCGGTGCCAAACGGCTATTCGGTAAATCGCTCGTGGTCGATGAAGTTCACCACCGCCTCCTGCACGGCCGCATCGTCCATGAGAAAGGAGTGTCCTTGGCTAACTTCCAAAAACGCCGCCCCAGGGAGTTTGGTCTCATCAACGCTGACCACAAAGTCACCAACATCGCCCACGAGTGGGTTGTAGACCACGTCGGGGAGCCGGCCGGCGATGATGCCGAAGGGGCATGTCGGTGTGGCGAGTTTGGCCTCGAAGGCCTCCCACTCGGCGCCCAACTCTACGCCACCTTTACCGGCGATCCACTCATAGGGCGGCACCTTGGACAGCTGCCGTGCGATCGCGGCTCCGTTGTTTGGCGGTCCGAGCATCACAACCGACTTTACCCGACTGATCGTGGCATGGTCTCCGGCGGCCTCCCAGTCACCCAGCGCATGCCGCACCACGATGTTGCCCATGCTGTGGCCCACGAAGCTCAGCGTGGCGTTTGGCGGCAGTCCATCGATCACCTCGCGAAATGCGGCCGCATGTTCGGTGATCGAGGCACGTGTGCTTGCGTACTCAAAACACACGCTCCTCCAAGGCTTCTGCTCTTCTAGCAGTTCCCCCAGAGCCTGCATGGAGCCGGAGGAGCGAAACAGGCCATGCAGGAGCACCACATGATGCGGAGGCTTTTCCGCAAGCGTCCCGGCCTGCTCACTGAGCATTCGCTCACAGGCCTTCCGTGATCCCCAGCAGTAGCGAATGTTGTTTGGATCGAGCAGCCGCCAATGAGACGTGACGGCGTTTTGCTGCACCCGCCAGCCATTACGCCAGCAGTGATCGGTCCAGAACTGTTTGCCACCGAACGTGGGCAGCCGCAGGTTGAGCAGCCCCTCCTCGTCTGCCGTCTCCTGCCCCTCGATCTCACCTTCGCCACGCTCTTGCTCAGCCACGCGAGGTTCCTCTGACCGGGTGGTATGAAAAACGGCCGCCGTGCAGCCAAGGCCTGCCGCGACAGCGGCCCAGGCCAACAGACGCACCGCACGGGAGGGGCGGCCAATGTCACACGCCCGCACTCCCGGACGACGACCTGTGTCTGTTGTTCTCATCGCTGCCTCACCGCAGACCTACGCGGCCATAGTTCCGCTCACGCTACCACACACCTGCGTCACTCGCCGATCCCACGCGGCGTCGCCGTGGGTCTCCCGGCATGCCCGGCGAGGCATTCTCGGGCTACACTGGCGAGCATCCGCTTGGGGAGAGCACTGTCGTGGGAAGCCGCATGCCGCATTATTTCCAAACACCGCTTCTTACGGTGCTCCTGGTCGCAGGCGTGGCCGCAACTGCAGCTCCCGCCTTTGCCGAAAACATCGAGGCCTCAGGCGGCCGCCGCGACGTCGTGCTCGGTGCTGCTCCTGCACGTGACCGTGGAAATCAGGCCCGTGACAAACAGGGCCGCGGCGAGCAGGCTCCCTCTCAGCAGTCCCAGGCCAGCTCACCAGACTCACGCACGCAACCGCCTGCTGAGCCGAGCGGCCCTCCTTCAAAGCGGGCCAACCGCATCCTCAACATCAACTTCGGGATGGCGGCGAGAGATGTGCGTCCCAACGGCGCGATCGGCGGGCCACACGACATCTGGACGCTCGTCGACGTTGGGGAAACGGAGAAGAGCAGTCTTCCGATGGCGGATGGCAGCCCAACCGAAGTCTCCCTTGAGCTCTCCCCAAACGACGGCGAATGGGGCATTCCTGGTGCCTTCGACGTCTACCACGCCTACCTCTACCACAATGCCCGCAATGTCGACCTCGTGCTCACCGTTCGCAACCTCCCGGCGGGTCGCTACGACGTGTTTGTGTTCGCCCATGGGGCGGCGTCCGAGCAAAACGCAGCGATCGAGATCGAGTCTGCCGGCAAACGTTCAAGCGGCAAGTCAACCATCAACGATGGCTCAATGCGGTTCTTAAGCCGCGAGCATCAAGAAGGTGTGCAGTATGTCCGCTACAGCATCACGGTAAAAAAAGAAAAGCCGGTCGTGATCACCAGCAAGCGTGATGGCAGTGACCTCTCCATGTTCAACGCGGTCCAGTTCGAGCGAACCGGAAAGACCACGAAGAAGAAAAAGAAGGCACGACGACGCGACGCGTCCTCTTCGTAGCGTGATCGCTCCGCCCACACTCCTCGAACGAAAGGCTCAAACACCATGAAACGATCAGCCGTCGCCTGCATCCTCGCCCTTGCCATCGGACTCATTGCCGCGACGCCAGGTGTTGCCGCACAAACGCGGCCAAACATCCTCTGGGTGATTATCGACGACATGTCGGCCAACTTCTCCTGCTATGGGGAAACGCTGATCGACACGCCGCATCTCGATGAAATGGCGAAGAAGGGAGTGAAGTTCACCAACGCCTACGTCACGGCGCCGGTCTGTTCGCCAAACCGCTCCGCCTTCATCACCGGGATGTATCAGACGTCGATCGAAGCTCATCACCACCGCAGCGGCCGGGGCAGACTCCAGATTCAGCTCCCCGAAGGCATCCGTCCCGTCCCTGAGCTCTTCCAAGAGGCGGGCTACTACACCACGATCACCGGCTGGCCC
>Ga0075479_10001567_pt1 | contig 10398 bp, 11 predicted proteins | sample DEB08_DNA_8_FD_76341 | JGI IMG/M metagenome (GOLD analysis project Ga0075479, IMG submission 76341) | Aqueous microbial communities from the Delaware River and Bay under freshwater to marine salinity gradient to study organic matter... | ecosystem: Environmental > Aquatic > Marine > Coastal ... | reverse complement strand
CAACCAATGCCAATGTTACTGTGTCATCAGCAACATTTACTGTAACTGACAGCATTTAATAGTTGACTAGTTTCAACTTTTATACTACAATGTTCGTATGGATGAAAGACTTCAGAAAGCATTAGAGTTTGGCAATTACAATGTTACTCTAAACAATCAAAAAAAATTACTCAAAGAAAAATTTATCGATCAATCTGTGTACTACATCAAAGGACACAGATTCATCATTGATCAGAATCTCATAACTTACTGCAAAACATTGATGGATCTTGGACACAACAAAGATGTGGTGTTGATCGATTCTAATCACAGTCCTTGCAGGATAGAAAACTTGCAAGAGTTCTTGGATTCGGTGTTAGATTTGTATTTCCAAAATCTCAATGAGTATCACACAGAATGTGAAAAGATCAAAGGCAAAAGATCGATCAAGGACATAGTTCAACTATGACAAATGGCGTACTATTATTCGCCAACAACAATGAACAGGTTGACTACGTCAAACAGGCAGTTTATTCTGCCAAACTTATCAAACAAAATCTAGGATGTGAAGTGGCCATCGCCAGTGATTGTTCCGACTATGTACGCAATGGTTTCTCCAAATATTCTCAATATATAGATCACGTGATCGATGTTGACGAAAGCATAACCAGAGACGCAGGGCAAAAAAGATTTAGAGATGGAACCATGGCAGAAAAAACACTGCAATGGAAAAACACAAATAGATACAGTGCATATGATATCACGCCATTTGATCAGACCATTGTATTGGACACAGATGTATTGATCAACAATAACTTGTACAATCATTGCTGGGATCAACCAGAAGATTTCCTCATAGACAGGATTCCAGTTGACGTACATCCTACTAGGAACGATCACACATTCAAAAGGATCAGCGATAAGTCCATTGATTTCTACTGGGCCACTGCATTCTTTTTCAGAAAGACAGAAACAACCAAACTCTTGTTTGACACCATACAGCACGTGATCGACAACTATGACTTTTACAGGATGATGTATCAGATTATTCCAAAAAAACTACGTAATGATTTTGTGTTTTCGATAGCAATACACATACTCAATGGGTTTAAGTTTAACTCTCAATGGCCAAGGCCAATGCCTACTAGAATGTATATGACCACAGACTGTGATATTTTATGTCAAAAGGTTGGAAACAGATACACGTTTTTCCTTGACAAAGAAACACACCCCGGGCAATACACAATCAACAGTGTGTCGGATGTGAATCTCCATATTATGAATAAGTTTAGTTTGGGCAGAGTGTTGGATGAGGAGATGACCAATGAATAGGGGATTTGGCATATTTGCACAGAACACTACCGCTGAAGGCTACGAATGTGATTATCTGAGACAGGCATATGCTCTTGCACTCAGCATCAAAATACACTGTGGCAAAGATGAAAAAGTTTTTGTAATGACGGACCAACGAGTGCCAGAAAAGTACAAGGCAGTGTTCGATGATGTCATAGAAATACCATGGGGCGATATGGCAGAAAAGTCTAGATGGAAAATAGAAAATAGATGGAAGATGTACCATATGACTCCATACGAACACACCATAGTGATGGATGCTGACTGTTTGGTGTTAAAGGATATTAGTCATTGGTGGAACATTTTAAAAGACAGAGAAGTATGTTATGCATCACAACCGATCACATACACAGGGAAAGCAATGACCACAAATTATTATAGGAAAACATTTGTCGCTAATGATCTACCTATGGTGTATAACACAGTGCATTATTTTAAAAAAAGTGAAAGAGCAAAAGCATTTTTTGAAATGGTTGAAATTATTGTTAACCATTGGGAAGAATTTTATCTTAGATATGCACCAGAACATTATCAAAAGTGGAGCAGTATGGATTTGAATTGTGCCATCGCAGGCAAACTGCTTGGAATGGAAGATGAAATAGTTGATCCTAACTTCATTCCGTTCATACATATGAAACCACACAGCCAACAATGGCATCAGGTTCCTACCAAATGGACCAATGTAATTGGATCTTACATAGATAACAGCGGGACTGTAAAATTAGGCAATCACAGGATAGATGATGTGCTCCATTACGTAGAAGATGAATTTCTAACTGATAAAAAAATAGAAACTTTGGAAGGATTGTACCAATGAACCAAATGTGGTTGAGATATGATCCCGACAAAGGCACCATATTGAGCATTGGGCCAATGAAGGATGAGTCTGAAAAAGGTGATTGGTCCACTATCGACTATTTCACAGCAATTGAATTCATCGAATTAAAGAAGCGTATGACTGATTGGATTGCTGTTCCAGATCCACTCAACCCTGAGGTTGCTAAATTGATCAACACAGCAGAAGAACAAATGGATTTTGATATTTCCAAAAGCATATACCAAATCAAAAAAACCACAGATGATATGGATGCAAATTTCACAATTGAACAACACAAGGACAGATGGTTGTTAAGGATGAAGGAAAATTTGGTAAATGTTTTAAAAGATAATGATTTTTATAAAGAAAAAGTTTATAATTTTTATATAACAAATGAAGATGATCCTAATATTTTATTAGATTCATTTCAAATTAAAATGAAAGATTTAATACAAGGAGAAGTTGTTGTAACTGATTCAGACAAATCAGTGTGTGCTAGGAAAGATGTTAGCATATATGCATATAGATTATTTGACAGTTATCAACATCTATGTAAAATATGATTAGTATGATAAGGACAGCAATCAAAGATTTTTTCAACGAGCCTTGGGTTCTAGCAATAATTTTGGTTGCGTTGAGTCTTTTGATTTTAAACTTTTTAAACTAGGAGTGCGTAAATGACCAAACAACTTGCAATACAAGACTGTGACATAGTTTTCTTGTCTTATGATGAACCGAACTGCGAAGAAAACTGGACAGATCTTGTGTCTAAAGTTCCGTGGGCCAAACGTGTCCATGGTGTAAAAGGTCCTGACAAAGCACACAAGGAATGCGCCAAAGTTTCAGAGACAGAGAGATTTGTCACCGTTGATGGCGATTCTGTCATAAGTCCAAAGTTTGTTGACCAAGTTTTAGATTTTGAGGATGATGCTAATCTTGAAAATTCGGTTATATCTTGGACAGGGCAAAATGTAATCAATGGTCTGATGTATGGCAATGGCGGATTAAAATGTTGGCCCAAAGAATTCGTGCTGAATATGAAAACACACGAAGCCGCTACCACTGAACAAGCAAGGGTTGACTTTTGCTGGGAAATTGATTACATACAAATGAATTCTTGTTACTGCAAAACAGTGATCAACAAAACACCTGAGCAGGCCTGGAGAGCGGGATTCAGAGAAGGTGTAAAAATGACATTAGACAGAGGTATCAAAGTTGATGCCCACAATGTTACAAAAAATCATTGGAAGAATGTTGATAGGTTGTACATATGGCAAATGGTTGGCCTAGATGCTGTCAATGGTGACTGGGCAATACTTGGTGCAAGGCAAGGATCGTATCTCACAAATCTAACTGATTTTGATTGGGTACAAATACGTGATTCGGATTATTTGAAGAAATACTTCAATGAAGAAGTAGTGAAAATGGTGGATGAAAGCAGTATGATGGATTGCATACGCTATTATGGAAGCGAACTAGTAGAAAGATTGCATTTTCCGATCGCAGTTGAACCTTTGTCTAAAGACCAGAGTATTTTCCATAAAACTGTGTACAGAAATCCAGTTAGAACAATCACAGGATTTATGGAAAAAGAAAATGGATGAGTTTAATGACGTCAAGAAGTTTTCAACAGACTTGGACAACATTAGTCCTAGTATGTGCTTTGCTAAATGGAAACAGGTAACGCTCCACTTACAAACCGGACACAATCATTCCTGTCATCATCCAAAAACGCATAAAACTCCATTAGAAGAAATTAAAGACAACCCGTCTGCACTGCACAACACTGAATTCAAAAAGTCTCAGCGAGAACTTATGTTAAAAGGCGAAAGACCCAGTGAATGTGATTACTGCTGGAGAGTAGAGGATTCTGCTAAAGATAAATCTGTGTTATCTGATAGATACACAAAAAGTTATGAACCCTGGGCTCAAGATTACAAAGACGAGATACTAGCCAAGGGAACAAATAATATAAATCCATCTTACTTAGAAGTAAGTTTCAGTAATGTTTGTAATTTTAAATGTTCCTACTGTGCACCTGAAATATCCTCCAAGTGGATGGAAGAAATCAAACAGTATGGAGCATATCCTACATCGACTAATTTTAACAATCTTGAAAATGTTGCAAAACAAAATAAAATGCCCATTCCCAACAAAGATCCCAATCCATATGTAGATGCTTTTTGGAAATGGTGGCCAGAATTATACAAAGATCTGAGAGTGTTTAGAATCACTGGAGGAGAACCATTGATGACAAAAAACACATTCAAGGTTTTAGATTACATCTTAGAAAATCCCAACAAGAACATTAAGATCAACATAAATTCTAATCTTTGTGTGCCCGATGATATATTAGACAAGTTCATTGAAAAAGTAAAGAGGATACAAGGTGAAGAACTGATTGCTCAATTCCAACTGTACACATCCAATGAAGCACACGGCAAAAAAGCAGAATACATTAGATATGGACTTGATTACAATAAATGGCTGAATAATTGCCACAGGATACTGTCTGAAATTCCAAGATCGAAACTTACTAATATGTCCACTTACAACGCACTCAGTGTTTCTAGTTTTGACGAATTAATGAAAGATTGGCTGAGTCTGAGAAAAGAATTTATGGATGGTCCTGATAGGAGAAATCCAGTGAGTCTTGATGTGGCATATTTGAGATGGCCTTGGCATCAATCTATACAGATATTGCCTAAAAGGTTTTTAAATATGATTGAACAACAGGTGACCTTTATGTATCGCAACAAAGAAGTTGGTAATTGGCCTCCGTTGTGTGGCAATGGATTTTATGATCATGAAATCAACAGAATGAGCAGGGTCTACTATGTGGCCAAGAATGGACCAGATGCCAGTTTCAACGTAGAACAGAGTAGGAAAGACTTTGTAAAATTTGTCGATGAACACGATAAACGTCGTGGCACAAACTTTATTGCAACTTTTCCTGAGTTTGAAGAGTTTTACCAGGAGGTAAAAAATGGAATTTGATTACATTATTGACAAAATAAATGATGCCAAAGTTATAACGAAACCTTGGCCGTATGCAAGTATACCAGATTTTTTGACAAGAGAACATCTACAGTTGCTAAAGGATGATTGGCACTCGATAAATTGGGAAGAGCACGAAGAAAAAAAGCAAGAATATGTAAGAAGCCACGAAGAACCTAATTGGGTCAGAGATTATTTCAGCACACAAAAATCAAAAGAGTTAACAGAATTTTTATCATCTAAGGATGTGTATGATGCAATGGAAAAGAAATTTGGCACCACAATTGATTGGAATGATATATTCATCAAAAGGATGTATAAGAGAGACGATCCGTTTGCAGTGGATGAAAGTCACACTGATGTACACTGTGGAGTGAATTCATATATGGTATTACAAGTGTTCTTTCCAGATAGATCGTACTATGAATTTGGCACAGTATTGCAAGAATATTTTGATCAACCAATCGAAGAATCAATCGAGTTGCCGTTGACAATCAATACAGCAAATATATTTGTGAATACGCCGGATACCTGGCACACAACAAAACCAGGAAACAGATTGAGAAAAAGTTACATCCAGAGATTTGTTTTTAAGGAAGGGCATGAACCAGCATCGTTTGACCACTACAATAAATGAGCAAAGATTTATATCAATGGCGGAAAAAAGTTTTAGACTCAGTGAGTCCTTCTTTCTGTGCGGCCAAATGGCTTAACGCAAGTATCCATTTAGGTCACGGTTTCACACATAGTTGTCACTTACCCATTCCTCATCCTATAGATGAGAAAGCACTTAAAGATAATCCTAGTGCTATACACAACACTGAACACAAAAAGAAACAAAGACAAAAAATGCTTACAGGTGTGCGTCCTGCTGAATGTGAGTATTGTTGGAAAATTGAGGACATAGGTAGAGAAAACATCAGTGATAGAGTTTACAAATCAAAAATTTATTCGCAACAAGACATTGATTTTATTCCAAAACAAGATCCAAACAAAGACATAATACCACGGACACTTGAAATTAGTTTTGACAGAGTGTGTAACTTTGCCTGTTCTTATTGTAATGCTGGATATTCTACTACTTGGGGCAAAGATATTACAACAAATGGCGCCTATCAAAATATGACCACAGATGGCGCAGGTGCATATCATAACACTGGAGAATGGGCAGAGCCATATGGACCACTAAACAAGGGAAATCCGTATGTTGAAGCATTTTTTAATTGGTGGCCAACACTGAGCGAAAAGTTACAAGAATTAAGAGTGACAGGCGGAGAACCAATGATGGGTAATGGACTTTGGAGGTTATTGGAATCAATGTCTTCTCAGCATCTACCTCATATGCGTTTTGCAGTGAATTCAAACCTAGGCATTAAAGATGAACTGCTAACAAAATTGATTGCGGCCACACATAACTTAGATGTTAAGAGTTTTGATCTTTATACATCTTGTGAGGCGTTTGGCAATCAAGCAGACTATTTGCGAGATGGATTACATTATGCTACTTGGAGAAAAAACTTAATTAGGTTCATAGAAAATGCTAATTTTAGATCAGTAACGATAATGATGACACTACCAAGTTTAGCATTATTTTCAATCACTGATTTTATGGATGATATGATGACTATCAAGAAGCAATTTGGACACAACAAACCGTTGCTTGATTTAAACATATTGCGTTGGCCAAGTTTTATGAGTCCACTTGCTATGCCTGATCATATAAAGGATTATTGCCGTAATAAATTAGAAAAATGGTTAGATGATAATAAAGACAGTGAACTATTGGGTGACGGAGAAATAGCACAGATCAAAAGATTGATTGATTATATAGAAACAGTTGATAAACCTCACAGACGAACCACAGAAGATAAAAGTAAACTGCAACAGGATTTTAAAAGTTTTTATGAACAATATGACAAGAGACGTAACAAAAATATCTATAAAACTTTTCCTTCCATACTCACCGACTGGTTAGATACTGTTACAATACAGAAATCATTTGCTAAAACAATCAACACAAAGATATCTAACTATGAAGATTAATCTAGGTCATACAAGCTTTGACCATCATAATCTGTGGCAAGACAAAAAGGAAAATAGGTACAGAAGGTCTTCTAAATGGTTGGAGTATAGCATCGAAGAACCCACTATAGATACTGTTGATAGTTTTATCAATGAAAACAAAAAGTTTGTTTATGAAATAGGCACTCACAACGGCCCAAAGTATTGGTGTGTGTCTCCTGACAATACACACAACATCTTTGATTTTATCCCTCCAAAAATTATACAATGCCTAAAAAATAAAGAATGTGCCATTCATATCGATCAAACAATGGAGGCATTTCCATTACACGAGTATCGTACAAAATATAATGATCCTAGACCTGTCGATTACTACAAACTAATACACAATTTTTTGAGTATCCAGGGCATTGATCCAAAACAATTAATTTACAGCACATCTAATTTGCTAGAGCACGAAGGTTATGATGCTTGGTGTAAGGCAAACAATCAAAAACAAAAATTTAATATTATCGCTTTACCTTTTTTTGCTTGTGCCACACAACAGAGAGGATTTTTTGATCTAGTTGATCGACCCGACACTGGAGATGACTCGCACGATGTGGCTTACAAAGACCAGATCGATTACAAAACACAAAATGCCGTGCAAACTTTCAACTGCCTCAACAGGGTTCACAGGGTGCATAGGACCGCTTTAATTTCTATGTTGAATTACTATAACTTGATAGAAAAAAATATAGTAAGCCATAATACTCTACCTTCCCACATTAAGGAGCGTATAATGATGGAGAGATGGCCCGATCATCCAGCGTTTCAAAAATCTAATGTCGACAGTGTAAGACAAATACTGCCTTTGGTATATGATATGAAAGACTTTTCTGTGAACTATGCACAAAATTTCAACAAGGAAATATATAAGAAAACTTGGGTTAGTGTGATTACAGAAACCTTTTATCAGGATCCTTGTCCTGTGGTATTCTTTTCAGAAAAGATTTTCAAACCGATGAGAGCCAATCATCCTTTCATCGTTCTTGGTCATCAGCATTCTATCAAATGGTTAAACAGGATTGGATTTAAAACATTTGGAGATTGGTGGGATGAGTCATATGATGACATCGAAGAACCAACTGCAAGAATGGAAAGAGTCTGTAAATTGTTGCAAGATTTAGAAAAATTCAACAAAGATCAATGGGTGAAAATATACTCAGAGATGCAAGAATCTCTAGCACACAACTACAATATGTTGATCAACACCAATTGGTATGCTGATTCCTATAGGAAAGTCATTGGAGATATATTCGAATGACCGATTTATATCAACAAAATTTGATGAACTTAGAGTATGTCACTAAAAATTTGCCAATCAATGACATAGTATTTGATCGTACACGCGAATACTCCCAAACAAGTTTAGATTATGTTTCTAATTGCAAGGTGCTTACAGGAACCACTCCAATATACAACAATCATCAAACCACGATCACAGCCAAAAACACAGAATGCCACGTGCAAAAAGGCAAGTCTCGATGTTTGATTGTGACAGGAGAAAGTTGGTCATATGGGGATAGATTGGTTGGTACTAACACCGAACAAGTTGTCGTGGCTAGCATTAAATCACAGGATCTACTACCATACAGGCTAGAAAATATATTTGCTGGACACTGTGCAAGGATGTTAGACAGTGATTTGTATCTGAGTTCTGTGCCTGGCAATTCCAATACTGGCATAGTTTTCCATTTGCCTAGTATTTTGAATTATATCAAGCAATTTAACTATGAAGAAATATACGTCGTTGTTCAATTAACATCTCCCGGAAGATGTTTAGGTGATTCTAGATGGCATCAAGATACTGCATTGTGGAATAATTGGATCAGTGACACATTGAGCGATAAAAAGCCTCACAATAATTTTTATCTTAACAATAAAATCTCTCTAGATAAATGGTTTGATTTATATGAGTATGGAATCACCACGACTGTAAATGCTGTTTGTAATAAGTTTGGTGTAACAGATTTGTTGTGTTGGAAAAATTTTAACCTGGTACGATCAATAGAACACAATTGTAAAATAGCAAAGCAGGCTTGGGTAGAGTATCTTGCCAATTTATATCAACATAAGTTTGATCTTCCTAATTGTAATGAAGCCGCCTGGTGGGATGATCGGTTGGATAAGATATATGTGTTAGAACAAGTTACAACCGAAACTAAAATAGATGAGTTACAAAAAATTGAGAATTCTAATGAATTTATTAGACAGGTTCCAATCAACCATTGGCATCCAAAACCTGTTGCTCACTATTTGTGGTCATTGTATTTGTTAAGACAGGCAGGATGGGTCGATGAAATATAAAAGAGTGTTTTGTTTTGGGTGTTCTTACACAGAATATCTGTGGCCTACTTGGGCCAACATTTTAGAAAAAGATTTGGACATCCCTGTTTACAACTGGGGACTGTGTGGTATTGGCAATGTGGGGATCCACGCAAGAATGTTACAGTGTGATCTGACACACAAATTTAATCAGGATGATCTAATTGTTGTGGTTTGGTCATCATGGACCAGAGAAGATAGATGGATAGATGGGTATTGGAAACATTATGGCAACATTTTTAACAACAATTTCTATGATGAATCTTGGATTAAAAAATATTGGGATTGGGAAAACGACATTATAAAAAATGCAACAGCAATAATATCTGCCAATAAAATGTTTCCTATAGGTTTCAATTTTTCTATGGTTCCTATGAATAATCCAGTGGACATCCATATTCCCGATGATATTAACCCAAGAACATTTTCAAAAACTAACCAAACTGCTATGTTAGATCTGTATTACAAACAAATGCCGGAAATGAAAAATTTCCAAGACATTGCAAATTCTAAATTTAACGGTGCCACCAGAGATTCCCATCCTGACATCAAGTGCCATCGCGATTTTATATTGCAATATTTGTATCCTCATCTAGGTATTAGTATGAAATCGTCCACTATGCTTGACATAGAAGGGTTTTTCTATGCAGGCGAAATGCATTTTGCTGATGTTAAAAAGGACAGCAATGAGTGGGAAAACACTAAAAATTGTGCAAAAAATTTATGGAGCAATGGAAATTGGTCAAGGAACAGGATTCAAAATTGGGAAATATAAAAAAATTTGGTGCGGTTGGATGCAGTCATACCTCTAGAGATTATGGGGAACCATGGCCGGTTCATCTGTCTCGATTGATTAACGCCGA
>Ga0075479_10001560_pt1 | contig 10422 bp, 9 predicted proteins | sample DEB08_DNA_8_FD_76341 | JGI IMG/M metagenome (GOLD analysis project Ga0075479, IMG submission 76341) | Aqueous microbial communities from the Delaware River and Bay under freshwater to marine salinity gradient to study organic matter... | ecosystem: Environmental > Aquatic > Marine > Coastal ... | reverse complement strand
AAGCGAGGTGGCTCAGCCACCCACTTTCCAGTTCTCCATGCGTTTGATGTCGAGGCCGGCGGCTTCGATAAGCTTGCCAACACGTTGCTTGTCGTCTTTGACGAACGGCTGTTCAAGCAAGACGCACTCACTAAAGAAGTTACGGAGTCGGCCCTCGATCATCTTCTGAATGATGTTCTCAGGCTTGCCTTCCTTGCGGGCTGCTTCGGTAAGGATCTCGCGCTCTTTCTCGACGGCGTCCTGGTCGAGGTCGTCCTTGCTGATGGCTTTCGGCGCCAGAGCAACAATATGCATGGCCACGTCCTTGGCCACTTCAGCCGCGTCTGGCCCAGTCACCTTGCCGGCAATCTCAACCAAGGCCGCCTTGGAGCCGTCGTGGTGGGCATAGCCGCCGCAGGGGGCATCAATGCGGCAGATCCGGGAAAGTTCAAAGACTTCCCGCATCCGATTGAAGAGGTCGTCTTTCAGTTCACCAAGGGTTTTCTCGGGGTGTTCCTGGCTCTTCTGGGCAAGCAGTTCATCGGCTGTTGCCGCCCCGGGGCCGAGGGCGAGTGTCTTGGCAAGATCGTTGGCGAGATCCTTGAAGTCAGGGCTGCCGGCAACCGGGGCGCTTTCGCACTTTAGTTCAATGATGGTGCCAACGCCTTTTTCGAGATCGGTGTAGACAGCCAGTCGACCCATTGAGGTTTCCCGATCGGCACGCAAGGCCTGGGTTTTGATGCCTTGCTTCCGCAGCCACTCAACGGCCTGTTCGGTGTCCCCGCCGCATTCGCTGAGGGCTTTCTTGCATTCCATCATGGGCAGGCCAGTTTTTTCACGCAGGGCCATGACTGCGGCGGCGGTGATTGCTGCCATTGTCGAGTTCCTCTGTTTTTATTGGGAAGTTATTGGGGAAAGTTGATTGGGGGGATTGGTTTGGAGTGAGCCTGTGGGTCGAGCAGTCTGACCCAATTGCAGGCAGCCGACGCTGCCGTCAGGATGCCCTAGGTTTGGCATCCTGACGGCGGAGGCGTGCGGATAAGGGCAAATCAAGCCTTGGCTGGCTTGGCTGCTGGGGGGGCGACGTTACCGCGGGCCCGGGGAGCAGGCTTGGCTCCCTTCGACTCGCCGTCACCACCCTCTGCCTGTGACTGATTGCTCGCCGCCAAGGTGGCCTTGCCCTCAAGAATGGCATCAGCCAAACGGGCAGCGACCAGTTCAATGGAACGGATGGAGTCGTCATTCCCAGGGATCGGCAGGTCAACCATATCGGGATCGCAGTCAGTGTCGATCAAGGCGACCGTCGTGATGCCCATTTTGCGGGCCTCATTGATGGCGTTCTTTTCCTTTTTGGGGTCGAACACCACAAGGCACTCAGGGAGTCGGGAGAGGGTGCGAATGCCACCGAGGTTGCGGAGCATCTTGCGATGTTCCCGCCGCAGGGACGACTGCATCTTCTTGGAATAACTATGGAAGGCATCGGAGGGGAGTAGTTCCTCGAGCTCTTCTAGTCGCGCCAGTCGGTTTCGGATGGTGCGGAAGTTGGTCAGGGTGCCACCAAGCCAACGGTCACTGACGTAGGGCATGCCGCAACGGCTGGCCTCACGGGCAATCGCTTCCTGGCCCTGACGTTTTGTGCCAACAAACAGGATCAGGCTGCCGGTCTCAGCGACCTGTTTGAGATATTTTTTGCTGCGGAGCAGGCCGCGAATTGTCTCGCGGACATCAATGATATGAATGAGGTTCTTTCGGCCGAAGATGTAGGGCCGCATCTTCGGGTTCCAGCGGCTGGAGCGGTGGCCAAAATGCACGCCGGCTTCGATGAGTTCTTGGGCAAGAGCGGTCGACACGTCGTTTTCTCACTTTCGGTTCTGTGTTGCGATACCCGTGCGCCAGCCTTGGGCGACACGACTGCGGAACCACCTTTTCTGGCAGGCCCGACAAGTGTGGCTAAATATGGGGGTTTTTTCGGCTTTGTCAACGTGAACATGGTCTTGTTCGGGTTCAAGAGGCCGGTCCGGCACCGAGCCGCTTGAATTCGATCATCAACCGAAATTAGACTGCGAGGCTCGATCATTCAGACACCTTTCCAAATGAGAGGGTCAGCAGCCAGCAGGCCGGCAGGGCCAGCCCGGGCCCTGGCCATAGCTATGCGACACGTTCTTTCTGCAACGGTTCAAAATGTTCCCGGTGTGCTGGCCCACGTTTCGGGGATGCTTGCCTCCCGGGGCTACAACATCGACAGCCTGGCTGTCGGTGAGACCGATGACCCCGGTTTTTCGCGGATGACCTTTGTTCTCCGTGGTGATGAACGGGTGCAGGAGCAGGTGCGACGGCAGTTGGAAAAGATCGTCACCGTGGTCAGCGTCGACGATATCAGTTCGCAAAATTATGTTGAACGCGACCTCATGCTCATTAAGGTGGCCGCTCCGGCGGGCCCGGCCCGGTCAAACGTCAAGGAGTTGGCCGAGATTTTCCGGGGCCGTGTGGTCGATGTTGCCGCTGATAGCGTGATCGTCGAAATATCTGGCACTGAAAACAAGATTGAGGGTTTCATCGACCTAGTGCGGCCCCTCGGGATTCTCGAACTCGTGCGGACTGGCCGGATTGCCATGGTCCGCGGCAGTCGCCCGGAGAATGAAGCGTCGGCAGGCTAGAGCCTCTGGCCGCGATCATTTGGCGACGTATTCGTCACGCAAAGAACAGCAAAACAACCGATTTCCCTTTCCTCAACAGGTTCAGAAGGAGCCCCTCGTGCCCGCCACCATCTACTACGAAGCTGACGCCGACCTCGCCGTTCTTTCCGGCAAAACGATTGCCATCATTGGATATGGCAGCCAGGGCCATGCCCAGGCTCAGAACCTGCGAGACAGCGGGCTCAATGTCGTTGTCGCCCAGCGACCGGGTGGTCCCAATTATGACCTCGCCAAAAGCCATGGCTTTGAGCCGTTGTCGGTTGAAGATGCCGTCAAGCAGGCTGATGTGGTCAACATTTTGCTGCCGGATGAATTTCAGGGGGACGTCTACAAGGCGGCGATTCGGCCGAATCTCAAGCCAGGTGCCGTCCTGATGGCCAGCCATGGTTTCAACTTCCACTTCAACCAGGTCGAGCCACCTCCGGGGCATGACATTTTGCTGGTGGCACCGAAGGGCCCGGGCCATCTTGTGCGGAGTGAGTACGAGAAGGGGGGCGGCGTGCCTTGCCTGATCGCGCTCGGTGAAGGGGCCTCAGAGGCAACCAAGAAGATTGGTCTGGCCTACGCCAAGGGCATTGGCGGCACCCGGGGCGGTGTCATTGAGACGACAATCGCAGAAGAGACCGAAACAGATCTCTTCGGTGAGCAGGCCGTGCTTTGTGGTGGCGTTTCGGAACTCATCAAGGCTGGCTTCGATACTCTTGTCGATGCGGGCTATCAGCCAGAAATGGCCTATTTTGAGTGCCTGCACGAGATGAAACTGATCGTTGACCTGCTCTATCAGGGTGGCCTGGAATACATGCGGTACAGTGTGTCGAACACGGCCGAATACGGTGACTACACCCGTGGCAAACGGGTGATCACCGCTGAGACCAGGGCCGAAATGAAGAAGATTCTCACCGAGATTCAGTCAGGCGAATTTGCTCGGGACTGGATCTTGGAAAATCGTGCCAATGCCGCGATGTTCAAGGCAACCCGTCGTCGTGAGCGGGAGCACCTGCTGACCGCCACTGGCCGCCAGTTGCGGAAAATGATGCAATGGATTGATTCCAAGGAAGTCTAGTGTGACGCCCTGCAGGTCATTTGAACTGCGATGCATTCGGGTGTGACTGCAGAACCGTGCCGAGGAGACATCGATGAATACAGCCGAGCGTGAGACACGGAGCCTGTATGAGCAGTTGGAGCCGGGCGATCGTGTCGAAGTCATCCATGGGGTGACGGTCGGCTCGAGTGCGAATTGGAGCACAACCACCGTAGGTCGGGTCTTGCGGCGTGAGCGGCGGCGGCACGGCCTGCACTTCCGTCGGAATACGGACGACAAGGTCTTTAGCGATGTACTCATTCTCGCCCGTGACGACGGTGAGTTGACCACGGTGACGATTGACGAGTACACGCGGCTACGCAAGCTCTGAGAGTGCGTAGCCGCTACTCGGCCCGGTTTGTCTCGGTCTGCTGAGAGTGGCGGTGGTTCGTGCTGCTGGCAGCGTGCACCACAGCACCTGACGACCACCTCAGGTCACCCGGGCGATCACGCACTTGAGATACTCACCCTCCAGACAGTGGAGGTTCACCGGATGATCGGCTGCTGCCCCACGGCACTCAAGAAGCTGCAGCATACGGCCGCTTCGCTGAGCAACCCCTGAGAGCATGACGAGAAAGTCTTCGCGGGCAATGGCTCCAGAGCAGCTGCAGGTGACGAGAATGCCCCCCGGTTCCAGCAGGTCGACTGCCAGCCGATTGATCCGATGGTAGGCCCGTAGGGCATCGGCCGCCGAGGCGCGGCTCCGGGCAAACTTTGGGGGATCGAGCACGATCATCCCAAACCGTTCACCAGCAGTCTGCAGCGACGCGAGCTTGTCAAAGGCGTCAGCCTGCTCGACGGCCATGGTGGTGGCGGCATTGAGCTCTGCGTTGGCCTTGGCCAGAGCAACAGCCTTGGCGCTTGAATCAACCGAAAGCACTGCCGTGGCCTTGCCCGAGACGGCCGCTGCTACCCCGAAGCCACCGGAATAGCAGAACATGTCGAGGACCCGACGACCACGGGCGTAGCTGGCGGCTGCCTGACGATTCTCCCGCTGGTCAAGGTAGTAGCCAGTCTTTTGTCCTTCGGTGAGATCGACACCAAACCGGAGGCCATGTTCTTCGACGAAGACCGGCCCCTCCGGCCGCTCCCCGCGAAGCTGGCGATCTGGAAGATTCAGGCCCTCAAGTTTGCCGAGGCCTCGCTCCGCTCCGCGGAGGAGAATGCCACGCGGCTGGAGCAGCCTTTCCAGAATGTCGCAGATTGGCTCGAGGCGTTCTGCCATTGCCAGGGCCGTTGCCTGGACGGCCAGGTAGGGCCCATAGCGATCGACGATCAAGCCAGAGAGATCGTCTCCTTCACTGTTCACCAGTCGGCAGCCTCCTGCTGGCGCGTCAAGATGGAGCTGTCGGCGAAGGTCAACTGCCGCGGTGAGACGTGAATCCCAAAAGGCATCATCAAGCGGTTGCTCGGCGGTGAAGGTGTAGAGCCGAACCCGCAGACGACTCGATCCATTCCAAAGTCCGCGGCCGATAAACCGGCCGTCGTGTGTCACGAGATCGACCACATCACCTGCCGACGGAGCCCCTTCGACTCGCTGCACGGCTGAGTCGAGCACCCAGGGGTGACGCCCAAAAAATGGACGGGCCCGCTTTGGTTTGACGAAGACGGTGGCAGCAGAAGCAGCCACGGGTGGGGTGTCATTGGCCGTCTCGACGGCACTGTCGTCAGGCATGAACAACCTGCTTGGCCGGTTCCGGCAGCACATGAGGCTGGGGAAGGGAATCAGTGCCCGGGTCAGCCTTCACGCGACGGTGGTCCTGCTTGGACGACTTTCGCTTCTCCAGCCGCAAGACGCTCCAGCCGAAGATGTCGCCGAGTGGGCCAGCAAGCAAGGCTGGTAACAGCACCAGATTACCCACGAGGGCAACTGTCAGCATGGCGAGCATCATATGGCCAAACCGCTGGGTGGGGCCGAAAGGAGACAGCGAGAAGACTGACAGGCCGATGCCGATGACGCCCCAACTCTGGTACATCGCCCGAGCGCAGCCCTTGTAGGCCAACATGGTGGCTGCCTTCCGATCAAGCCCCTCAGAAATGCCGCGGCGGAACCAGAGCATGAAGTGGACTACGTCGTCGACCGTGACCCCGAGGGCCACGCTGGGCGCCATCACGGTGCCGATGTCGATCAGCAGATTGCCTGTGCCGAGATTCTTGAGGATTTCGTTGCCCCAGCCCATGCCGCCAAAGACGACGACTGCAGGGAAGGCTGCCGGCAGGAGCAAGACCAAACCGGCAGATGCAGCACGGCAGAGCAGCACCATCACCAGGACAATAATTGCAAAGTCGCTGATGAACCCGACAATCAGGCCATCGAGGAGTGAGTGCTGGGCCTTGTAGACCAGTGGCACGAGGCCGGTGTAATCGACTGAGACACCGTTGACGCCATCAGCTTCGTAGCGGGCCAGAATGGGATCAATCTTTGACTGCAGGTCTCGTTTGAAGTCGGCATAGTCGACTTCTTTGGTGGCGCTCACTCGGGCACTGATACGCCAAAGTTCTTGCTCACGAACACCAGCGTCGTCCTCGACTGTGGCCTCACGAAGGTAGTCGCCATCGAGAAACTCGTCACGGTGGGCAACGAGGCGGCGGTTGAGCACACTCCGGCGGGTGCGGGCGGTGAGGCCGAAGACCCGGCCGGCAGCCCCACCAAGGCCGCCACCACCCACATCGAGACTCCGGCCGAAAGTGACTGTCGACAACGAACTGCCGACCTCGCTGAGTTGGCCAATCTCCCGTTGAATTTCATCAACGAGTTCCATCCGCTCGAGGAAGTTCAGGTCGCACTGTTCTTCATCGCACCGAATAAGAATCTCCATTGGCACGAGGGGACCGAGATTCTTTTCCAGCCAGCGGTAGTCCTGCCGAATCCGTGCCTGAGGCGAGAAGAGCCGCATGAGCTGAACGCTGCTTTCAACCTTGGTCATGCCATAGGCAAAGCCGCCCATGACCAAAAGGCAGACCGTCGCGACTGAGATATTGTGGCGGGTAATCCACTGGCCGACACGCCACCAGGGGCTCTCTTCAATCGGCCTCCAGGTGTCTCCGTCCTCTTCTGACGCCATTGCCCCGAGCCGTAGCTTGGGTGGGAACAGTTCGAGGAAGGCGGGCATCAGGGTCATCAGGATCACAAAACTGACGACCACCCCAACGGCCGAAAAGATGCCGAACATCTTGATCGGCACGAGTTCACTCACCGCCAGCGTGGCCAGGCCAACAGCAGTCGTTCCGGTAGCGAGCGAGAGGGGGAGCAAGGCGTGATGCACAGACGCACCAGCTGCCCCTTTAAGAATGCCAGTTTCAGCCAACTGATCGCGGTAGTAGTTGGCAAGGTGGATGGCGCCGCTGGTGGTGGCCACATAGACCAATGAGGGCATGGTCAGCAGAATGGCGTCGACGGGATAGCCCGTGTACCAGACGATGGCCAGGCTGGCGAACATGCTGTAGACGCCAGAGGCAAGCACGAGGCCCACGAGCACCTTGCTTTTCAGGCTCCACCAGCTGACGAAGAAGCCCACGACCAGCGAGAGACCAAAAAGGAGCGTGACGCTGGTCTGTCCTGCCCGGTCAATGGAGACATTGTCGACTGGAGGGCCGCCCATGTGGAGCGTCTCTTCCGGAATGCCACATTCCTCAACAGCAACGTCCTTGATGGTGTCGATGGCGCCATGCAGGTTGGCTCGGGCGGCATCAGAGAGGGTCAGGACAAGACAGGTTTGCAGATCCTCGACCCTGGTGGCGGTGGCCCGCTCTGTTGGAACTCCGGCGTCGCTGTCAGTTGCCGTCGGCGCTGCCGCTGGGGCGTCGCCGATCAGAGCGCCCGTCAGCCGATCGACAGCCTCCTCGCGGTCGAGGTTAAGCGGTTCGTCGGTCATCTGCTCAACGGCACGCGGACCGGTCTGGGCCGTCTTGAAATAGATCGGGCGACCGATGCGGGAGGCTTCTTCCGGGGGCGGCAGCAGTTTGCGGGCAAGCAGTTCCAGACGTGGGTCGGCCATGGTGCAGCCATCCCAGCTGACCAGAATGAACTCTTCACCTTGGAAGTTCTGGCGGAAGAAGCGATAGGTCTGGGTCTCTGGGTATTCCAGAGGCAGCCAGCCCTTCACATCGTTTCGATTGTTGCCCTTGGCCTTGATGGCTCCCACCACAACCATGGGAAGCAGGAAGACCAAGATGGCCAAGATCCAGACACTGTACCGCTCGTAAAAACCCGTTCTCTGCGACATGTCGCCTCGTCTCGAACCAGATTGATTCGCTGCTGAAAGGAGCGGAGAGGATCCGCTGGTGGATGGAAGCCCGGAGAAACCTGCTCCGGACATGCGACTGGTCAAGTCTGCTCTGGGGCCGTCGGCGGATGTTCCTGTCGACGATCTCAGAGTCTTGAAAACTAACGCTCTTCTGCCTTTGAGTCCATATCGACGCCACCTATCCGCGACCTTTTCTCACCGCGTCGCCGGGCGTAAACGTTCCCTCAGGAACGCTTCCTACCAGCCGCAGCCTCCCCCAAAACTGCGCATCCTTCCAGGAAACCCCTCGTGGTGAGGGTTTAGAGGGTGCATTCAGCTGGTGGTTTCCGAGGGTGCGGTTGCCGTCTCGTCAGCCCGGAAATGGTGCTCACGGTGGGTGCCGTCACAGAACGGCCGGCAGCCTGACTGGCCGCAGCGACACAGGGCGACGGCTCGCTTCTCGGTTGGCAGCGGAAAGGCGTCACCGTGGTGATCATTGACGCGGAGGGTCACGGTGGGGGCTCCTTGCGTGTCCACCGGCAGTTCAACGACCAGGGGGCCATGTTCACGGCAGCGGATGGTGACTTCCGGCAGATCGGCAGGTCTGGTTGCACTTGGTGGGTTCATGCAGGGGTGTCCTTGGAAGTTCCAATTCGCGGTTGTACAGGCTGGCTGGCCAGCCACCACCAGAGGATGCCTGCCACGACCAGCATGACGAGTGAGATCAGTTGCGAAATTGAAAGTGGCGTACCCAAGGCTGGCGGTTCATCAACGCGGATGGCCTCCAGCAGAATGCGAGAGATCGGATGGAGTGTAAGCACGACCGCGAAGACCTCACCCTCGCGGCGAGCAAACGGTGTCCAGGCAATGGCCAGTCCAGCCAGGATGGCCGCATCCAACGCAGCATAGAGTTGAGCTGGATGGACTGGCAGGCTGGGGAGGGCTGAGTCAGGTGCCGTTGGCGCGGGGAGGAGGCCACGAGATACCTGATCGAACCAGGGGGGGCTGCCGGGAGGAAACTGAACAGCCCAGGGAAGGTCGCAGATGCCCCCGTAACAGCAGCCGTTGAGAAAACAGCCGACACGACCCAAGGCGAGTCCCACGAGTAAGCCTGGAGCAATGCAGTCGGCTAGCCGCATCAGTGAGAGCTGCCGCCGACGGGCAAACCACCAGGCTGCCAGAGCCGCAGTTGGCAGGGCACCAAAAACGACGAGACCACCTGCGGCGATATTGAGAACCGCAGGAATGGACTCAATGAGGCTGCGGCCCGGTGGGAAAAACTGTTGGTGGTATTCGACGACGTAAAAAATTCGTGCACCGATGAGGCCGGCGACAAACACCTCGAGCCCCAGGGCCATGATGGTGTCAGCATCAATCCCGACGCGACGTCCACGAACAATCGACAGCCAGGTGCCCGAGGCCGCCGCAACCAGTAGCATGGCACCATAGCCGCGGATCGGAACACCCTGCCCGTCATCAAGGGCCGGTAGTCCCCAGAAAATCAGGCCGCCACTGATGGCCAGTGGTGCGGCCAGGGCAGCGATGGCGGACTGCAGATTCTGCCGGCGGGCTGTCAGCACGACCGCAGTCAGCCCAACGACTGCCCAGACCGCGAGCAACAGTCCCCAGCCAAACAAGGGGAGCGAGAATGAGCCGATGGTGAGCCGTGCCGGGATATGAAAGAGCGTCGTCAGCACGAGGGCAAGGTCCGAGGGGGCAACGGCAGGTTGTCGATCAGCCGCGTCGTTCCAATTTGGCCCGCGACCAAGGCGATGGCGGGGGTTGTCTGGTCAGCGGGGCTAAGCGGCATGAGTGTATCGGCAGCAACCACTGCCGCGTAGTCGACCGTGATGCTGGCGGCGGTCAGCCGGGTCGCCATCGCCTGTTCAATGTCCGGGATGCTGGCACCGCGGTGCCAATCCTGCTCGGCCTGCTTGAGGGCGGCCGCGAGGGCCGTTGCCCGGTGGCGTTCGGCAGAAGAGAGGTAGGCATTGCGGGAACTGAGGGCGAGGCCGTCTGATTCCCGCACGGTGGGGCAGACCAGAACCTCAATCGGCAGGGCGAGGTCATGGACCATCTGCCTGATGACAAGTGACTGCTGCCAGTCCTTTGCGCCAAAGTAGGCAGCATCAGCAGGCACAGCCTGAAACAGACGGCAGACGACGGTTGCGACGCCAGCGAAGTGGCCTGGTCGCAACTGGCCCTCAAACGGTTCGGCTGGCCCACCAACCACCACGCGGGTGGCGTGATGGGCAGGGTACATTTCGGTGACCTCAGGAGCGAAGACCCAGCGGACGCCATATTGAGCGAGCACCTGGCAGTCGGCATCGAGGTCTCGTGGATAACGATCAAAATCTTCGTGCGGGCCAAACTGTGTCGGGTTGACGAAAATTGAAACGGCCACGGCAGTGCAATCAGCGGCAGCCCGCTGTGCCAGACT
>Ga0075479_10001559_pt1 | contig 10423 bp, 6 predicted proteins | sample DEB08_DNA_8_FD_76341 | JGI IMG/M metagenome (GOLD analysis project Ga0075479, IMG submission 76341) | Aqueous microbial communities from the Delaware River and Bay under freshwater to marine salinity gradient to study organic matter... | ecosystem: Environmental > Aquatic > Marine > Coastal ... | reverse complement strand
GCGAGTTCCTCGGGGACCTCGTCCATGGTGCGGACCTTCTCGCGAATCCGCAGACAGGTGGACCAGAACAACCGGTCCGCAAGCGCCCGGTGCTCCAGGGTCAGGTAGCCCAGGCTGAACAGCGACAGCGCCTCGTCTCGGGCCTGCAGCGCGTCGTGATAGCACTCGAGCAGCCGTCGCTCGGTGACCCCCTGCCACGCCTCCAGCAGATCGACCAGCGGACGTGGCGGCTCCTCCTCGCCCTCGGCGGGCCGAACGGAGTTCGCCACGTCGGCGGGCACGGCGAAGCGATCGAGACGATTCGAGCCCACCACGTCGAAGACCAGCACGCTCTGCTGGGCGGCCATCGCCCGGCCACTCTCGGTGATGATCGTCGGATGCTCGACCCCGGCTTCGTCGCAGACCGACTGGATGCGGTAGACCACGTTGCTCGCATACTCGGCGAGGGTGTAGTTGGTCGAGAACTCGAAGTTGGTCTGGCTGCCGTCGTAGTCGATGCCCAGGCCGCCGCCCACGTCGAGGTACTTCATGCCCGCGCCCATCCGGACCAGCTCGACGTGGATCCGGGCCAGTTCGTTGACTCCGGCGTTGACCTGTCGGATGTCGTGGATCTGGCTTCCCATGTGGCAGTGCAGCAGTTCGAGGCAGTCCGCCATGCCGCGGGCCGCGAGCAGTTCGACCACCTCGATGACTTCCGGCAGCGAGAGGCCGAACTTCGCCTTCACGCCGCTGGAGTGTCGCCATCGCCCGACACCCGACGTCGACAGGTTCACCCGGACGCCGATCCGAGGGCGAACCGAAAGTCGTTCGGCGCTGTCGAGGATCATGCGCAGCTCGGCGAGATTCTCGATGACCGGAATGATTCGACGACCGAGCTTCGCCGCAAGCATCGTGAAGTCGATGTAGCGGGCCTCCTTGAAGCCGTTGCAGACGATCAGTCGATCGGGGTGCGTGCCGGTCAGGCCGAGCACGGCGAGGAGTTCGGGCTTGGATCCGACCTCGAGGCCGAAGCCCAGCGGAGCCCCGTAGTTCCGAACCTCCTCGACGATGCGTCGCTGCTGGTTCACCTTGACCGGATAGACCGCCTGGTAGTCGCCGCGATACGCGTTGTCCGTGATCGCCTTGGCGAACGCGTCGTGGAGATCCTTCAGCCGCTGCTCGAGCAGATCGCCGAAGTGGAGCAGCACCGGCGTGCCGAAGCCTCGCTCGCGGAGGCCCGCGACGACCTCGTGAAGATCGATCTGCCGCTTCGGATCGCGGGTCGGACGCACCACCACGTGCCCGCCCGGTTCGACGTCGAAGAAGCCCTTGCCCCACGCACGCAACTGGTAGAGCTCGGCCGCGTCCTCGATCGACCACGCCGGAGAGATCCCCGGGCGGGTCCGGGCATCGCCCCGGGCGTCGGGCGATGAGGCAGGGGCGGCCGACGCGGAGTCTCGACTCGAAAGCTGGGTCATGGCAGGGCTCGCAGCACGCGGATGACGGGCAGGGTGACGGCACTCGGCGCCGATCGCGCAAGGCGCAAGTGTACCTCTCCGCAACGGGATTTCCGCCCCTCGAGCCCGCTTTCGATCGGCAATCCTCCGCTCGCCGAATCGGGTCGCCTCAGGCACCGCCGTCGCGGAGGCTGGCGGCGATCGCCACCTCGTGCAGTCGGGTCGACAGGCGATCGAGCCGATCGCGGGCCGCGGCCAGCGGCTCCGGATCGACGCTCGTGTCCCGCCCCGACTCGGCGACGAGCGACCGGACCCGCTCGATGGCCGCCTCGAGCTCCCGGATGTAGGCGTCGTCGAGCTCGCGGCGGGTCCGCTCGAGGGCGTCGGTGGTCCACTTCGCATCGAGCGAGGCGTTGACCCGCAGGTCGGCGAGGCGGTGCCGCCGCATGTCCTCCTTCGCGTGGACGAAGGACTCCCGCTCGATCGCCTCGACCTCCTCCGCGGTGAGGCCATGGCTGGGCACGACCTGGACCCGGGCGCGGATGCCGCTTCGGGCCTCGATCGCGGTGACGCCGAGCACGCCGTTGGCGTCGACGAGGAACTCGACCTCGATCTTCGGGATGCCTGCCGGCATCGGCGGAAGATCCCGCAGCTCGAATCGGGCGAGACTTCGACAATCCTCGACCATCTCCCGCTCGCCCTGCAGCACGTGGATCGAGACGTGCCGCTGACCGTCCACGGAGGTCGAGAACCGCTCGACCGCGCGGGCGGGAATCGAACTGTTGCGGACCAGCAGCTTGGCCACCCCGCCTCCGACGGTCTCGACGCCGAGGGACAGCGGGATCACATCGAGCAGCAGCAGGTCCCGTCGGTCGCCGGCGACGATCGCCGCCTGCACGGCGGCGCCGAGAGCCACCACCCGATCCGGATCGAGCGCGGTGTAGGGAGCACGGCCAAAGAACCGCTCGACCTCTCGTCGCACGATCGGCATTCGAGTCGAACCTCCGACGAGGATCACCGCGTCGACGGCCTCCGCGCTCATCTCGGCGTCGCGCAGGCAACGAGCGCAGGCCTGGAGGGTTCTGGCCACCAGAGGCGCTGCGGCCGCCTCGACCTCCGCCCGTCCGACGCGACGCCGAAACGTCCCCGCGGGAAGTTCGGCGACGAGTTCGACCTCCTCGTTCTCGCCGAGGGCGATCTTCGCCCGCTCCGCCGCCAGCCGCATCGCCTGGGCGGACGCGGCGCCCGAGCCGCTCCCCGGGCCGAGCGAAGCCTCGACGTCCGCCACGAGCGTTGCCGCGAGGGCCCGGTCGACGTCGTCGCCGCCGAGACGGGTGTCGCCCGCGGTCGCGACGACCTCGAAGACGCCCTCGTGCTCTCCCCCCGCAAGGCGCAGCACGGAGACGTCGAAGGTGCCGCCTCCGAAGTCGTAGACCGCGACGGTCTCCGCGCCCCCGCCCCGACCGAGGCCGTAGGCCAGCGCGGCCGCGGTCGGCTCGTTCACGATGCGGACGACCTCGAGTCCGGCCAGTCGCCCCGCATCTCGGGTCGCCTGCCGCTGGGCGTCGTCGAAGTATGCCGGAACCGTCACGACCGCCCGTCCCACCGGCGTGCCGAGGCGGGCCTCGGCGATCTCGCGAAGGCGCCGGAGGTAGAGCGCCGAGATCTCCTGCGGGGTTCTCAGCGCCTCCCCGTCCCGGACGCAGGCAAGGCCTCTCGGACCGGCGGCGATCTCGACGCCACCGAACGCCTCGGCCTCGAACTCGGAGGCGTTTCGACCCATCAGGCGCTTGACGCTGAAGACCGTCCGGTCGGGGTGGTCGCCTGCGGTCTCGCGAGCGTCGTGTCCCAAGACCGGATCACCTTCGACTCCGAGACGCACCACCGACGGCAGCAGCCCCCGCCCCGCGTCGTCCTCGAGCACCCGCGGTCCCGCTTCGTCGCAGACGGCCACCAGCGAGTGGGTCGTTCCAAGATCGATGCCGACGATCGGCTCTCGGCCCGGCGGCGATGAAGTCGCGTCGCTCATGTCGGGATCCTACGAGCGTCCCGCGTGGAGTTCGACGGGAGCCGACCACCGGAGTTGGACGAGGGCGAAGACTCTGGACGACGTTCAGTTGGGGAACCGTTCGCCGGCCCGCGGCAGGGCGTCGAGGGTCTCCTCGAAGCGGGCCATCGCGATCTCGCGAAGACGATCGATCAGCGACTCGACCGATTCCGCCGTGCCGCGGTAGGTCCGTTCTCGATCGAGCGTCGGACCGATGAATCGGATCATGGTGCGAGGCGACGACGCGTCCGGCCTGGACGAGCCGGCACGATCGATCTCCTCGCCAAGCGTGGCCCACCACGAAGCGGTGCTCGGCGGATCGAGCAGATCGGCGAGCGTCTCGGCGTCGAGCGGAGTCGTCCACGTGGCCTGCCGAATCTCGGCGTCCACGCCACCGGAGGTGCCGAACACGCCGTTGCGGTCGACCTCGTAGAAGACGATCTTCCGCTCGGCGGGCATCCACCGCTGGATCGACAGACTTCGACCGCCGGTTGGCGTCCGATCGTCCCGGGCCGCCGAGGCGCATCCGGCCCACGTCGTCGCCGCGGCGAGCATCACCGCGAGAACACCCCGACCGACGAGCCTCCTCGCGAGGGGAATCTCGCCGCGGGAACGCGGCTCCAATCGCGGCGCCCCCCAACCCGTCACGGCTGCTCGTCCTCGGGGACGCGATAGCGGGCATGGGGGTCGGGTCCGAAGTCGTATCGGATCGCCGCAGGCGGCTCGAAGTCTCCGGGCCGGTCGGCCATCCACGCTCGCTCTGCGAGGGCCCTCACGAAGATGCCGAGCACCCGATCGCCGCCGGCATCGGCCGGCCCCCGATGGACGAAGGTCCACGCTTGCGGCCCCGTCGTCGGATCGGCCACGGCGAATTCGACGATCTGCACGAGTTCGCCCGGACCGGCCTCGAGCAGCGAGGCATTGCCGACCGGGTCGGCGGCGACGGGATCGGCGAGCCCGAGGCGAACGGCGAGCGCCCAGAGTTCGGCGACCTCCGACTCTCGAAGGGTCCGGGCCCGCCCCGGACGATCGGCGTGATCGGGATCGGTCGCCGCGGCGGCACGCAGCGAACCGTCCGGCAGCAGCACCCATCGGCCGGACCGCTCCTCGACCCGAGGCACCGCCGGCGCCTGACGACCGCGGATCACCGTGGCGTTCACCGAGAACCCCTCGGGGACCTTTGCCGCATCTGGGACCGTGGGCGTGCCGCTGCAGGCGGCCGAGACTCCCGCGAGCAGCGCCGCTGCGAGGACCGTCGCAGACACGCTTCGAAACCGGGCGGTTGCAGACATCCGCCGCAGCGTACCGCCACGGGCAGGGCGGCGTGCGGGTACCCTTCGACCATGCGCGCCAGCGTCTCCTGGATCAACGCCCATCTCGACCCGCCCTGCACCGCCGACGAGCAGGACGCCTTCCTCACGGCGGTCGGCTTTCCGATCGACGATCGCGGCGAGGACGCCCATGGCGAGACCTGGCTCGAGGTCGAGATCACCTCCAACCGCGGCGACTGCCTCGCCCATGCGGCGCTCGCCCGCGAGATCGCCGCGGTCTCGGGCCGGACCTATCGACCGCCGGCGACGCCCGTTCGACGGGATCGGGTCGGACCAACGCCGATCACCGTGCTCGATCGCGCCCCCGAACGGTGCCCGCTGTACACCGCGCAGGTGATCGAGGGCGTCACCGTCGGCCCGAGTCCGGAATGGATGCGGCGGCGCCTCGAGGCGATCGGCCAGATCCCCCGCAACGTCCTCGTCGACTGCACCAACTACGTGCTCTGGGAACTCGGCCAGCCGACCCATGTCTTCGATCTCGGCAAGCTGCAAGGCGACCGGATCGAGATCCGAGGCGCCGCGGCCGGAGAGCGATTCCTTCCTCTGGGCGAGGGCGCCGCCGAACTCGACCTTGCCGAAGGCGATCTGGTCATCGCCGACGCCACCCGCGCCGTCGCCCTCGCTGGCATCAAGGGCGGCGCCGCAACCGCCGTCGACGACGCGACCACGGCGGTGCTCGTCGAGGCCGCCACCTTCGATCCGGTCTCGGTCCGCACGACCAGTCGACGCCTGAACCTCCGTTCGGACTCGAGCTTCCGATTCGAGCGCGGCGTCCATCCGGCGGAAGTCGGTCCGGCTGCGGACCGTCTCGTGGAACTCATCCTCGAACTCGCGGGCGGTCGGCTCGTCGGCGACGTGGTCGCCGACGGCGCCGCGATCCCCGGCCCTCGGCACGTTGCGCTGCGATCCTCCGAGATCGCACGCCTGCTCGGCATCGAGATCCCCGAGACGCGGATCGCCGCGATCCTGGACACCCTCGGATTCGCGTGTCGCATCGACTCGAGCGAGGGCGGCACCGTCTTCCGAACCACCGTGCCTCCCCGGCGCATGGATGTCGAGCGAGAGGTCGATCTCGTCGAGGAGATCTGTCGCATCCACGGCCTCGACGCGGTCCCGCTGCGCGAGCGGATCGAGATCCGACCCCCCGCTCCGCAGCACTCGGTGCAGGCGGTGAAGGCGGTGCGCGACCAGCTCGCGGCGTCGGGCTTCGTGGAATCGGTCTGCCACTCGCTGATCGGTCCCCGCCTCGCGGACGTGTTCCTGCTCCCGGGCGAGAGACTCCTTCAGGTCGATGACGACCGAGCCGGAGGCACGCCGTTCCTGAGGCCGAGTCTGCTGCCGAGCCTGCTCGAGGTGCTCGCCCGCAACGAGGGCGTGGGCGTTCGAGGCCTCGCCGTGTTCGAGGTCGCCGCGAGCTTCCGCATCGCCACCGATGGAGAGACCCTCGAACGTCGCACCGTCGGCATGGCCGTCGACGGCGGAGAGGACGCCCAGTCGGCCTACCGACGCCTTCGAGGCGCGGTGGAACGTCTCGCCGAGCGGGTCTCCGGGCGTCCCATCGCGATCGCCGCCGAGGGCGTCGAACGTCCCGGGCTCCGCCCGGCGGCGTCGATCTCCTTCGCAGGCGACGAAGGTGTCGAACTCGGCGTGATCGGCCTCCTCGCCACCGATCTCGTCGCGAAGGCCGGCCTCGATCGCCCGGTCGCGGTCGCCGAACTGGACCTTTCGCGCCTGATCGGGGATGCCGCACCGACGCCGGCGATCTCCGAGCCGCCACAGCACCCCTCGATCGAGCGCGACCTCTCCGTGGTCGTTGCAGAATCGGTCGCATGGGACTCGATCGACCGAGTGGTTCGAGACGCCGTCGCGAGCAACGCCGCACCGCTCGAGGGGCTCGAGTTCATCGAGTGCTGGCGGGGCCGCTCCATCGGCGAGGACCGAAAGAGCGTCACCCTCCGCATGGTGTTTCGCCATTCCGATCGGACCCTGCGACACGAGGAGGTCGATCCCACCGTCGCTGCGGTGCAGGCCGCGCTCGGGACGGAGCTATCGGCCGAGATCCGAGGCGGCTCGTGACCGGGGACACCGACGCATTGGCCTCGACCACCGTCGGAGGCTTCCTCGCGGACCTCGCGGCCAGACAGCCGGTGCCGGGTGGAGGCGCCGCCGCCGGTGTGGTGGTCGCCACCGCGGCGGGCCTCGCCTCGATGGTGGTGGCCTACAGCATCGGGCGAAAGGCCCTTGCCGAACACGCCGCCGAGCTCGAGTCGATCGCCGCACGGCTCGAGACCCTTCGCAGCGACGCGCTCGCCGCCGCCGAAGACGACGCTCGGGCCTACGCCGAACTGCAGTCGCTGTGGGGACTCGACAAGGAGGACCCTCGACGCGTCGAGCGGTGGGCGGCGGCGGTCGATGCGGCGATCGAGGCACCTCGTTCGATCATGACGATCGCCGTCGAGATCCTCGAGATCTCGGAGCGGCTGGAGGATCGGAGCAACCGCATGCTTCGCAGCGATCTCGCGATCGCCGCAACGCTTGCCGACGCCGGGCATCGCAGCGCCGCCGCCAACGTCCGCATCAACCTTCCGTTGCTCGACGATCCGGCGCGTGCCGCCACCGAGACGGCCTCGCTCGCCGAGGTCGTCGATTCGATTCGGCATCGCGCCGACCGCCTCGAGCGGGCATGCCGCTAGACGGACCGACCGTGCCGGACGCTGCACGATGACGATGCCATGGGGACTGGTCGCGCTGCTTGGCCTTGCCACCGCGATCGTCCTGCTCGCGGTCGTGGCGCGACTCGCCCAACGCCTTCGGCGACCGCCGCGACGAACCGCGGGCTGGGCGCTGGCTCGGGGACGGCCCGCGGATCCGGGCGATCTCGGCCTGGCGTGGCGCGAGGACGCGGTCGCCGGAATGCCCTTCTGGATCGCCGCGAACTCCGAAGAGGTGCTCGCCTCTCCATCCGCGCCGACCGTGGTGCTGCTGCACGGCTGGGGCAGATCACGTCGCGACATGCTCGGACGTCTCGAACCGTGGCGTCGTCGTCGCTATCGCATGGTGATGCCCGATCTTCGAGGCCACGGCGATGCGGATGGACCGAGCGGCCTCGGCACGCCCGAAGTGGGCGACGTGATGGCGCTGGTCGACGCGCTCCCGCCCGGCGAGGTGCTTCTCTGCGGCCACTCCATGGGCGGCGTGGTGGCGATCCACACCGCCGCTCGCCTCGGTGCCGGATCGACGGCGCGACCGACGCCCTTCATCTCCGGCGTCGTCGCCCTGGCACCGTACGAGCGAGTTCGGATTCCAGCCGCTGCGCAACTCGCCGCCGCCGGCTTCGGCGTGCGCCATCTCATGACGCCCCTGCTGGCGGTGTTGAGGATCTGCGGCGTGACCGAATCCTCGACGACCCGGTCCGCGTCCGACCTGCAGACGCCGCTCCTGGTCCTGCACGGCGAAGACGACCAGTTGTGCCCCATCGGAGATGCCCACCTCATCGCCGCCGCCGCGGGGCGGCACGGGCGGTTCGAAGGCCTGCCGAACACCGGCCACGACGATCTGCGCCCCGAGTCGCTCGAAGGCATCGAACGACGCATCGAACACTGGCTCGACGAGTTGCCGAGCGGCGAACGGCAACCCTGAGTCGTCCCCGGTCAGGTCCGAGGGGCGACTCCGATGTGCTCGGACGTGCTCGGACGTGCTCGGACGTGCTCGGACGCGCTCGGGCCTCGATCGGGTCGGGCCCTGGCCGGGCCCTGTCGGGGCCGCTGCGGGGGTCCCCTACTCGACCGGCGGAAGCAGTCGACTGCTCATCACGAAGCCTCGATCGGCCACGGTGAAGTCCCAGATCGCCGGACCGAGATATCGCTTCCAAAGATCCGGATCGAGCAGCGCCTCGAAGTCCACCTCGCCGAAGTCCATGTCGGGCAGACCGCCATCGGGATCGTCGTCGAGGGCGAGTTCCATCTCCTCGAAGACGCCGAGATCGGCCATCAGCTTCTGCTGCACCCGCAGCGAGGCGATCACGTCGCTGAATCCGAAGCCGACCACCCGCTTGTCGCCGAAGGCCCGCATCGCGTCGCGTGCGGCCTTGGTGTCCGCGAAGGTCTCCTCGGCCTCGACGGCTCCACCCCGAAGGACCTGCTCGACGGCGCTGGCGGCGCCGATCAGCACGTGCCCCTGACCGAGGCCGATCGCCATGGGGCTGAACTCGTCGCTGTAGATCGCCTGCCCCTGGAAGTCCCGACGCATCAGGCCCATGCCCGGACCGGCGAGCGCGATCATCGGTTCCACCTGCGTCGGATCGTTGCAGGGGATCGCCACCAGCGTCTCCATGCTGTCGACGTCGATCGGCATCCTCACACGGTTGAAGATCTGCACGCTCGGATCCATCGAGGCGAACGCCTGCTCCAACATGGGCCCGAACTGCATCAACGCCCCCTCGATCTGCTGACGCTCCATCTCGCCGAGGCCGTCCACGACCTCGCGGATCGTCGGCATGATCCGGTCGAAGCGGACGTTGATGCGCCCGTACCCCATGGCGTCGGCCGGCACCATCGCCGGCGGAGCCGCGACGGGCGACTCCATGGTGATCAGGCCCAGCAGGCCCGCCTTCTCGCCCGGCACCGTCATCGCGATGGTCTGGTCGATCATGGCGTCGCCCTCGCCACCGACCTCGAGGCCGAAGGCGTGGGTTCGGATGTCGCCGAAGAGCCGCGACACGATCGGCTGCGCGGTCGCGAGCATGAAGGCCATGTCGCCGCCGGACAGCATCCGCTGCGCGTTCGCGGTGAACAGCATCCCGTAGAGGTCCGGCCCGCGAAGCAGATCCATGGTGTCGGTGAAGTCGTCGCTGGTGCCGATCGACGCGGCGCCGCCGCGATCGTCGATCGAGGAGAGCATCTCCTCGAGGGCCACCAGATCGGTGGTGAAGAGGTGGCGATCGCCGGCCCGGTGGATGTAGAGGGTCTCGATGTCGTCGAGACCGAGGTCCGGCTCCAAGAACCCGCCGAGGTCGTCGAAGTTCTCGTCCATCTCCTCCTCGCCGTCGCCGAGGTCGATGGTGCGAACGACCTCGCCGCGAAGATCGGTCCGCCCGAGGGCCCCGTCCTTCTCGAAGTCGTCGAGCATCGCCTCGAGGAGTTCCAGGCTGCCGCCGCCCGCGCCCCAGTCGATGAAACCGATGACGCATGGGCGTTCCAGCCCCAACTCCTCGTCGAGCATCGGGTAGAGGGCGAAGCCGAACGACGCGGGCGCAGTCCATGAGGCGTCGGGTCGGCCGAGATCCCGCGCCGACTCCTCCATCGCCTCGTTCATCTGCTCCATCATGGGCGCGAAGGCCTTCTGAAACTCCTCGGACTTCCAGAGCCCCCAGAGCGGCGTCTTCTGGAACCGCCCCCACGCTCCCGCAAGATCGTCCGCCCCCACGACGAGGACGCTCGACTTCGGAGCGATGTCGCGAATCGAAAGCGGCGGCGCGGCGAGTGCGGACGCCGCAAGCAGTCCGACTGCCAGCGATGGCGCCATCGAGGAGAGAAGGACACGCGCGGGACGTCGGGTGCTTGAGCAGCAGATCATCGGGAGGATCCCCTGGGGTCGGGAGAGTCGGGAGA
>Ga0075479_10001556_pt1 | contig 10426 bp, 9 predicted proteins | sample DEB08_DNA_8_FD_76341 | JGI IMG/M metagenome (GOLD analysis project Ga0075479, IMG submission 76341) | Aqueous microbial communities from the Delaware River and Bay under freshwater to marine salinity gradient to study organic matter... | ecosystem: Environmental > Aquatic > Marine > Coastal ... | reverse complement strand
CGGGCGCAGCCCCTTGCCCGTCGCCGTCGCCTGACAGTCGTCCAGCCTGATGGTTTGCTGCCGGTATGCCCGGTGCCTGAGATGCTACTGCCTGGAACGCTACTTCCTGGAACGCTACTTCTTGCTAGGAATCTCGACATGACAAAACGGACAGAACGGCCCGGTGACCAGATCACGGCAGCAGCCGCAACGTTCCGCTTGACATCCAGTCTTCGGTGGCTGCCCTGTTTCATTGCCGCGTTGACATTGCTTGTTGGCGGTCCGGTTCGGGCTGCTGACGACACGCACGCGGCTGACCATGACAGTCATGCGGCTGACCATCACGCTGATGGCCATGGTGACCATGGCGGCCACCATTCCGAGATTGGTGCGAACCCTCCTGCCGGAGTTTCGCGTGAGGCCTTCGAGAGTCCGGCCGAGTTCCGCAGCGATCTGGCAATCTGGTCGTTTGCTGTTTTCCTGCTGCTGATGGGCCTGCTGACAACCATGGCCTGGAAGCCGATCATGCAGGGACTCGAGAAACGCGAGCAGGGCATTGCCGACATGATCGCGGCCACCCAGGCATCCCACGAAGATGCCAAGAAGCTCTTGGCATCTTACGAGCGGCGTCTGGCTGAGGCGTCTGAAGAGGTCAAGACTATGCTTGATGATGCCCGCCGTGATGCCGATGGCATGAGGCAGACGATCGTGGCGGAAGCTCGACAGGCAGCCGAAGACGAGAAGAACCGTGCCCGCCAGGAAATCAGCATGGCCAAGGACGACGCCATCGCCCAACTCGCCGAGAAGGCGGGTGATCTCGCAGTGGGCGTTGCTGAAAAGTTCCTGCGAGAAAAGATTACTGCCGACGATCAGGCCCGCATGGTTCGCGAATCAGTCGCCGGCTTGACCACCACTCCCAGCGTTAACTGACCCTCGCTTCTTTCCCGACTAGCAGATCAGCATGTCAACTGAGCACGCGAATCCACAGACGCCGCTTTCTGCCCCCCGTGACATCGGGGCGGCCCGGCTCGCCAAGGTCTACGCCCAGGCGATTGTGGAGGCGGCCGACCGCCAGCAATGCCGGACTGCCGTCATCGAGGAACTCGGCCAACTTGTCGATGAGGTTCTGCCGAAGGTGGCCAATCTGGTCGCCGTATTGGAGTCGCCTCGCGTCTCCGTGGCCGACAAGACCTCGATCGTCAACACCACGCTGGCTGGCAAGGTGTCACCAACCACGCTCAATGCCCTGCTGGTTCTCGCACAGCACGACCGACTCAGCATTCTTCCCGAGATTGTCGCTGCCGTCCGCCGCGAGGTGGATAGTCGCGAAGGCCGCCGCCAGGCTGTTCTGACAACAGCGTCTCCGATTGAATCAGACGCCCAGACCGACCTGCTTCATTCCATCGAGCAGTCGCTGGGAACGCCGCTAGCAGCCACATTTGCCGTCAACCCTGACCTGCTCGGCGGACTCGTCGTGCGGGTTGAGGACACCGTCTACGACCATTCCGTTGCCACGAGCCTGGTGTCGCTCGCGGAACGGCTAAAGCAGAGGAGTATCCATGAAATTCAACACCGACGAGATCGCCTCGGTTCTGCGTGAGGAAATCGACCGCTACCAGTCCGGCATTGATGTCCGCGAAGTCGGGCAGGTGCTCGAAGTGGGTGACGGTATCGCCCGAGTCTGGGGCCTGTCTGGCGTCATGGCCGGCGAAATGGTCGAGTTCCCCGGCGGGGTCACCGGCCTTGCCTTTAACCTCGAAGAAAACTCTGTCGGCGTCATCATTCTTGGTGACTACCTGAAGGTCAACGAGGGAGACGAGGTTCGGAGCACCGGCAAACTGCTCAGCGTCCCGGTCGGTGATGCCGTCATTGGCCGCGTACTCGACCCTCTCGGAAACCCACTTGATGGCAAGGGGCCAATCGCGACTGACCAGCAGCGGCCAGTTGAGACCCTTGCTCCTGGCGTGGCTGACCGGCAGCCAGTCCGTGAGCCGCTCCAGACCGGGATCAAGGCGATTGACGCCATGACCCCAATCGGGCGTGGCCAGCGAGAATTGATCATTGGTGACCGCAAGACCGGCAAGACTGCAATCGGCATCGATGCGATCATCAACCAGAAGCACACTGGCGTGAAGTGCTTCTACGTCGCGGTTGGCCAGAAAGACTCATCGGTGGCCGTGGCCATTGACGTTCTCCGGCAGCACGGGGCGATGGACTACACGACCGTCATCGTGGCAGGGGCCTCTTCGGCCGCGCCACTTCAGTACATCGCCCCCTACTCGGGAACGGCGATGGCCGAGCACTTCATGTACAACGGCGAGCATGCCCTGATTGTCTATGACGATCTTTCCAAGCAGGCCACCGCCTATCGGCAGCTCTCGCTGCTGATGCGTCGGCCGCCAGGACGAGAGGCCTTTCCGGGTGACGTCTTCTATGCCCATAGCCGCCTCCTTGAACGGTCGGCCAAGCTCTCCGATGAGCACGGGGGCGGGTCACTCACCTCACTGCCAATTATCGAAACACTCGAGGGCGAGGTGTCGGCCTACATTCCAACCAATGTCATCTCGATCACCGACGGGCAGATCTACCTGCAGCCCGACTTGTTCTTCGCCGGCCAGCGGCCTGCTATGAATGTCGGTATCTCGGTCTCACGCGTCGGTGGCGCAGCCCAGACCAAGGCCATGAAGAAGGTCTCTGGCGGCCTGCGGCTCGACCTGGCTTCTTTCCGTGAACTTGAGGCCTTTGCCCAACTTGGCACCGACCTCGATGCCGACACCCAGGCCCGCCTTGACCGCGGCTACCGGATGGTTGAACTGCTGAAGCAGGGGCAATACCAGCCCCTCGATGTCGTCGACCAGGTGCTCAGCATCTACGCCGGCACCCGCGGCCACCTTGACGCAGTCAAGCGAGAAGAGGTTGCCGACTGGGAAGCGGGCTTCCTCACCTTTGTTCGTGAGCAGGCGAAGGACCTGCGGAGCCGGCTCGAAGAGACAAAGGCTCTCGACGACGAAACAGAGCGACTGCTCGAAGCGGCCATTGCCGAATTCAAGCGACAGCGTCAGGGCACACAGACCTCTGCACCGGCACTCGCCGGCGCCGACTGAGACTCAGGAAGGACCCTCCCATGGCCAAAGCCAGAGCGCTCGACCGCCGCCGCCGTTCCGTCCGGAATATTCGCAAGATCACTCGGACGATGGAGTTGATTGCGACAGCCCGGTTCAAGAAAGCAATGGACCGTTCCATTGCGGCCCGAGACTACACCCGCCAACTGGCCAAGATTCTTGGCAACATTGCCAGTGTTGGCGCAGGTGTCGACCATCCACTTCTCGCGGTGCGGCCGACCCAGCGAACTGCTGTATTGGTGCTCACCGGGAATCGTGGCTTGTGCGGTGGTTACAACTCGAATGTTGTCCGCCAGGCAATGGCCCTGCTTGGCCAGTGGTCAAGCGAGCAGGTGGCAACTCATGTGACGGTGTCTGGAAAGCGGGGCATTTCTGCTCTCCGTTTTCGGAAAATCGCGATTGATGAGTCGCACACCTCTTTCGAAGACAAACCGGCCTTTGCAGAAGTTGCCCCAATTGGACAGGCCTATCTTGAGGCTTACTGCAATGGGACGATCGATCGTCTCGATGTGGTCTATACCCAGTTCACCAACATTGCCAAACAGGAAGCCATCGTCGAGACGCTCTTGCCGCTGAAGCCACCCCAGCAGGAGGAAGAGGAGGGAACTGAGAAGGCCCATCTCGCCTCGGAGGAGTACGACTTTTATCCGTCAGCCGAAAGCATTCTCGAAGAGATCCTCCCTGCCAGTTTCCAATCGCGTCTCTTCAAGTGCTTCCTCGATGCGGCCGTCAGCGAACAGGTGGCCCGCATGGTGGCAATGAAGGGAGCCACCGAGAACGCCTCGGGGCTGATTCGTGACCTTTCCCGTCAATACAATCGGGCCCGACAGTCGCAGATCACCGGCGAAATCATGGAGATCCTCGGCGGCGTCGAGGCTCTCAAACAGTAGCCTGCACTCGGATACAGACCGGGCCTCCTGCCCCCAAACAACTCACTACGAACTTTTCCACTCAAACAACCACTCGTTCCCACAAGGCTGAATCCTCATGGCAACCGCTTCCGCCACAGACACCAACACCGGCAAAGTCACCCAGGTCATTGGCTCGACCTTCGACGTTGAATTCCCCGAGTCGAAGATGCCGGCGATCTACAACGCCGTCCGCATCGACGCTGATCACAAGGGCGTGAAACTCAATCTTGTTGGTGAGGTCCAGCAACACCTGGGGGGTGGCAAGGTGCGGTGCGTCGCCCTTGGCTCAACCGATGGTCTCATTCGTGGCGAAGACGTCATCGACACCGGCGCCCCGGTGAGCGTGCCAGTTGGCCCAGAAACCTTGGGCCGCGTCTTCAATCTTCTTGGAGAACCGATCGACAACGGCGGGGAGGTTAAGGCCAAGGAACGCTGGTCGATTCACCGTGATGCTCCACCAGTTAGTGAACTGTCGACCAAGACCGAACTCTTTGAGACAGGCATCAAGGTCATCGACCTGCTGACTCCCTTTGTCCGTGGTGGCAAGGCGGGCCTATTCGGTGGTGCCGGTCTCGGCAAGACGGTCATCCTGACCGAACTGATTGCCCGAATCGCCAGTGCCCACGGTGGCTACTCTGTCTTTGCCGGCGTCGGCGAACGGACTCGAGAAGGCACCGACCTCTGGCTCGAAATGCAGGACGCCAAGATTGGCGACACCGGCCGGAGCGTCATCGAACAGACTTGCATGGTTTTTGGCCAGATGAACGAGCCACCAGGAGCCCGTCTCCGGGTGGCCCTGTCGGCGCTGACGATGGCCGAGTATTTCCGTGACACGACCGGAACTGACACGCTGCTTTTTGTCGACAACATCTTCCGTTTCTCTCAGGCTGGTAGTGAGGTGAGTGCTTTGCTTGGCCGGATGCCGAGTGCCGTCGGTTACCAGCCAACACTGGCGACAGAAATGGGTGCCCTGCAGGAACGAATCACCTCGACATCCAAGGGTGCCATCACGTCCGTCCAGGCTGTTTATGTGCCGGCCGACGACCCGACCGACCCAGCCCCGGCCACCGCCTTCGGCAACCTGGATGCCTTCATCTACCTCGAGCGTTCGATTTCCGAGAAGGGCATCTATCCGGCAGTCGACCCGCTGGCCAGTTCCAGCCGAATTCTCGATCCACAGTATGTGGGTGACCGACACTACGATGTTGCTCGGCGTGTCCAGCGGACACTGCAGCGTTATCGGGAACTGCAAGACATTATCGCCATTCTCGGTGTCGATGAACTTTCTGAGGAAGACAAACTGATCGTTCACCGCGCCCGTCGTATGGAACGGTTCCTCTCGCAGCCGTTCCTCGTGGCTGAAGTCTTCACCGGCAAGCCGGGTGAGATCACCAGCCTTGAGGACACGATTCGGTCATTCGAAGAAATCGCTGACGGCAAGTGGGACCACCTGCCAGAGCAGGCCTTCATGTATGTCGGCCCGATCGAGCAGGCTGAAGAGCAGGCCAAGAAGATGGCTGCCAAGTCCTGATTCCTCTCACCGCCTCCCCCCCAAAATCATCATGGCTGACCAATCCTCGAAACGACTTCTGCACTGCGTGATCGTCACGCCCGAAAAGACGGTGCTTGACCTGAAGGCTGCGGCCGTCAGCCTGCCGCTCGATGACGGAAGCCGTGGTGTCGCGGTTGGCCACGCGCCCTTTATCGGCCGATTGGGCACGGGAGAGGTGCGAATGTCTGGCGTGACCGGAGGTGGCAGCGGCCAGACGAGCGTTAGGACCTTTGTCGAAGGTGGGTTTGCTGAGGTTGGTCAGAACACGGTCACCATCATTACCCAGCGGGCAATTGACGCTGGTTCTCTCGACCCCGCCGAGGCTGCGGCCGAACTGAAGCGGCTGGCCGCCGAGCAGGCCACTGGCGACGAAGCCATTGAGGCCCGCATGATGGCCGAGTCAGCAGCCCGCGAGCGACTCCGGGCCGCACGAGGCTGATCAGGCAAGGTGGCGTGAGCGACCTGCCCCAGCGGCCACTCTGACTGGTTGCTGCCGTGCCACCGGCATCAGATCTGATAGTCAGACTCAATCGACGGGGACTCTCCCCGCATCCGGAGCTTTGGCTTCTCCAGCACGACGGTGGTGTGCGGATCGACTGACCGAGTCAGCCAGACGTTACTCCCGATTACTGAATCATGACCGATGCTGGTGTTGCCACCCAACACAGTTGCATTGGCATAGATCACCACGCGGTCGCCAATCGTGGGATGCCGCTTCGTCCCCCGCACCAGCTGCCCCTCGGCATCGGTTGGAAAGGAGACGGCCCCTAGGGTAACGCCCTGATAGAGCTTGACGTGACTGCCAATCTCACAGGTTTCACCAATGACCACACCGGTGCCATGGTCAATGAAAAAGTGATCGCCAATGGTGGCACCCGGATGGATATCGATTCCGGTGCGGGCGTGAGACCACTCGGCCATCATTCGTGGAATCAGGGGCACGTTGAGCCGGTGAAGCAGGTGCGCCAGACGGTGGATGGTGACAGCCTCAAGACCTGGGTAACAGAAGATAATCTCGTCGAGGGTCCGCACAGCCGGATCACCGTCGTAGGCTGCCTGAACATCGGTCGCGAGAATTCGCCGGAGTTCAGGGATCTGCCCCAGAAACTCAATGGCCTTGGCCTGCCCAAGAGCCTCGAAGTCGGCTTCTTCAACACAGTGTTGGAGTGCTTCAGGGACCTCTGCTGCCGGTCGTCCAGCCGCAGCCGCTTCCTGGGTGGCCGACAGGCTATGCCGAAGCGCTCGCCCGATTTGTGTGGTCAACTTGTCATGCAGACCATCGATGAGATCCCCAACGTGATAGGTAACGTTGCCAAAATGCAGGTTTTCCCGCCGCCGGTAGCCTGGGTAGAGAATCTCCTTGAGATCCTCGCAGGCGTTCACAATCGACTCGTAGTTGGGCAGCGGGCAGTGCCCAAGGTAGTTAGTCGTCGGCACCTCACGGTAGGTCTCCACAATCTGCTGGGTCAGATTGGGAAGCTGCTCCTTGAGGCGGAGATCGGTGGCCATGGCATTCCTGTCGAGCTGAGTGCAGGCTCCTCCTGAGCCCCTCTCGCTAGAGTCGTCGCACATCCGGCCCAAAATTGAGCTACAGAGACGATCCCCCCTCGGGATTCACGCCCTGCGCCCCACCCAGGCAAACAGGGCAAGCCCTGCGGGCTAACAAGCAAGAGGATTCAGTCACCCTCGCCAGCTGCAGTAATCGCCTCAGCGAGGCTTAACCCACCGTCATAGAGGGCCCGACCAACGATGCAGCCTGCAGCACCAGTGGCTGCTACAGCACGGAGATCGTCACTTCCGGCAATCCCGCCAGAGGCCACGACCGGATGCGGAGATGCCTCAACCATCGCTCGAAGGGCCGGCAGATTGGGGCCCTGCAGCATCCCATCACGCGCAATGTCGGTGTAGACAATTGCCGCCAGAGGAAGATCTGCAGACTGCCTCGCCAGATCGACGGCGAGTTGTTCACTTGTGTCGAGCCAGCCACGCGAGGCGACCCGGCCCTCTCGGGCATCCAGCCCCAACACGAGACGACCAGGAAATGCCCGCGTCATCTCAGCAAAAGCCTCGGGCTGCTCGATCGCCACACTCCCAACCACCAGACGGGCAACACCTGCCTCGAGGTAGGCTGCGATGATCTCCTGAGAACGGATGCCGCCTCCAACCTGGCAGGGCACCCCGGCGGCTTGCACCATAGCAGCAATCAGTTCCTGCTGAATCGCTGCACCATCCTTGGCTCCCTCAAGGTCGACGATATGCAGTCGCCGGCAGCCAGCGGTGGTGAACTGACGAACGGTCTCAACCGGGTCGTCCCCAAAGACTGTCTCGCGGTCGTAGTCTCCCTGCTGGAGACGCACGCAGTGGCCTCCCCGTAAATCGATTGCGGGCCAGAGTTCCATAGGACGGTATTCCTTCGTTATCAGACGTGTTCAAGAAAATAGTGCAGCAGCCGCATCCCCGCGGCCTGACTTTTCTCCGGATGGAACTGCGTGGCCAACAACCTGCCGCGCATCACGGCCGCACAGAACGGCTGGTGATACTCTGCTTCGGCAAGCACAACCGCGGCATCAGCCGGACAGGCATGGTAGGAGTGAACGAAATAGAAGTGGGGCGACGGGTCACCTGCCTCAAGGAACAGCTTGGACACGGCACTATCGGTCTGCCAGCGGACCTGATTCCACCCCATATGCGGAACCTTGAAGCCGTCTGGCAAATCAAAACGCACCACCTCGCCGGCAAGAACACCCAGGCCATCGTGTCGGCCTCCCTCCCAGCCGGTTTCAAACAAGAGCTGCAGGCCCATGCAGATTCCAAGGAAGGGTCGGTCCGCCGCGAGATGCTGCTGGATCGGCTCCACGAGACCGCGTTCCCGAAGCGCGACCATGGCATCTGCAAAGGCACCAACACCGGGTAAGACGAGCCGGTCGGACTCACTCACCAGATTCGGGTCGGCAGTTATTTCCGCAGCAACGCCCAGCCGCTCAAATGCCTTCTGAACGCTCCGCAGGTTGCCGCTACCGTAGTCGATGATCCTGAGCATCTCTCGAGTGTAAGCCGCCCGAGGAGCGAAAAAAGGGGACCTGCTCGATCTGCCTGCCTACCGCCCCTTCCGTCACGGGAGATGTCTGTTTTCCCAGCGGCTAGGGCGCCCGTTCCGGGTAGACCACACACTCGATGCGGCGGTTTCGCCGTCGGCCAGCGGCCGTGGCATTGGAAACCACCGGGTGATTCCCACCGTGGGCCACAAGAAACATCTGGGCCTCATCGAGTGGCGTTCGCGTTGCAAAAAAGTCAAACACGGTTGCTGCCTGGGCGGCCGTTAACTGGTGCGGCGTCTCCCATCGCTCTGGATTGACCGGCTCACTGTCGAGGTGCCCCTCAATGCCAAGGAAGTGCCCCGGAAAGACCCGCTCAATTTCAGTTGCGAGTTGCGTGAGCACCGCCACCCCAGCAGGGAGCAGATTTGCGGTCCCCGGCTCGAAGAGCCGCTCGTCAGGAATCTCGATGCGAAGGACCACCCCATCAAGCCGTACCGGCAAATCATCCAGCACCAGTTGCCCCATGGCTGACTGCATCGCGGCTGCGGCCCCCGCAGCCCCGGCGGCTGCGGCGTTCCCATCGGTTGACGACAGCGGACGAGCGACGGCACGACTAGCAGCTAACTGTGCTGATGTGCTGGCCAACTGTTCGCGGACCGCTGCAAGTTCCTCCTGCATCAACTGGTTTTCGGTCTGACTCCGGGACAACGCCGCCTCAAGCTGCCGCCCGTCGAGATGCCCATACGAAGGCATTTCAGGCAGGCTTGCCGTTACTGGCGGCAGGGTATGAGCCGGTGCAGCCACACCAGGAGGGGGCTCCAGATTGATGACTGCCGGCGTCGACTCCCGCCGCAGCAAATTCTGAGAACAGCCCGCCAGGAGGGCAGGGAGCAACGCAACCAGGAGAGAAGGGGGCCGTAAACTGCGCATGTGCCTTCGGTGACCAGCGAGGAGCGAACCGGCGAGCGGAGAGTAGACAAGCCAGACCTGACGGGCAAGGCCGGTGCCGGCCCATCAGCAGCCACCTGCAGCCCCACATGCCCCGAGCTGGCGAACTCAGGCAGCCGCCTCCCCTAAACCCCGCAGCCACCGCCAAATAAACAAGGTCATCGCTGTCAGCACAACAACCAGCCCCAGCATCAGCCCCAGTTGGATTGCATCAACAAAAAACAGCTCCGCCTGCCGCCAGAGCGGGCTCCAGCCGACGGTCACAAGGGCTGCTGCCAGGCAGAGGCTAGGCCCATAGGGCAGCTCATTTTCACGGTGCCGGATCATCTGAAAGACACCATGACCAAGGCCAAGGAAGGTCGCCAGAAAGAAGGTCATCACCGCCGGCTGCCAGCCGAGCCAGGCCCCCACCATTGCCATCAGCGTGACATCACCCATGCCCATCGCCTCCCGACCGAGCGCCACCGTCGCCCCCGTGCGGGTGAGCCAGACCAGACCAGCAGAGACGGCAAGGCCAATCAGACTACTCAGCAAAGCAGGAAACGACGGACCTTCGCGGAGGCTCGCCAGCGAGATTGCCGTCACCCCCACCAGCAACACCCACGACCGCGGTTCGCGGAGCCAGGCTTTCAGACGGCCGCTGGCAGCAGGCATCGATGTGACTGGGGCAAGGAAGGGCGTGGTGCACATCCACCACCACAGAACAAAAATGGCCAGCCCCCCCCCAAGCCCCACCGGCATGCCAACTGACTCACCGGTCATCAGCGGCCCCCAGGCCGCAAGTGCATCAGTCACTTCGACCGCCGCCGCAAATGACCGTGGCTGGGCCACTTGAATTGGGAGGAGGCAACTGGGAAGAGCCCAGGCGACGAGCAG
>Ga0075479_10001555_pt1 | contig 10426 bp, 9 predicted proteins | sample DEB08_DNA_8_FD_76341 | JGI IMG/M metagenome (GOLD analysis project Ga0075479, IMG submission 76341) | Aqueous microbial communities from the Delaware River and Bay under freshwater to marine salinity gradient to study organic matter... | ecosystem: Environmental > Aquatic > Marine > Coastal ... | reverse complement strand
TCCGTCGATCGCCGCTGGCAATCACTCGGACCGGAATTTCGATACAAGCGGTACAGTCCCTCTGAATAGTAAAATCGGCATCCGGTCTTTACTCCTTTACCCAATGCCGTCAGGAAATACTAAAGTCTGACACTTCCCTGCGGAGGGCCTGATGTGTTTCAGGCAATAGTGAGCAGCCGGTGGACGAATGATTCGGCCCCGGCTGCCTGACGGTAAAGGCCAGCGGCAACTTCCGCCGCTGGCTTGCCGTTCTCTTCAGATCATGTTTTCGAACCAGAAGTAGCCGATGGTGCCGATGCAGATGGGGATCCCGTAAGGGAGCAACATCATCGTTGGCTTTCGCTCAGCCGCGATTTCGGACAGCTTGCGGGGATCCCGAACAGTTTTCCACTCGTTCAGAATCATCAGGAAGTTGCCGTAGTGGTGTGTGAATTTGTTCTTGCGGAGCACCATGATGACGGCCATGACAGCTCCAACGACGACGGAAACGCCGAATGCAGCCAGAGTGACCTGCCAGCCCATCCACGCTCCAATGCCAGCCATCAACTTCACGTCTCCAGCTCCCATGCCACCAACGGAGTAAAGAGGAAGAAGTGTCAGAAGGCCGGTAAACATGCCCAACAGGCCGGCGATGAAGCCATCAACTCCACCGACAGAAGTGGAATAAATCAGGCCAGCGAAGACCATGGGGTACGTGATCCAGTTCGGAACTCGCAGTTCCTTGCCGTCAATCCATGCAGCAACAATGAGGATGATGCAAACGGCTTTGACGTGCCAGTTGTTCAGAATGAGATCAGAAATCTGCATTATTGAGGGCTCCATAAAACAGAGGCTGGGAATGATAAAGATGAACTCAACAGGGGCTCTCGTGCAGTGCTGCTGAACGAAAGACCGAAGGGGGAAGAAAAAAGGGAATGCAGTCAGTCCGCATTCCCTCTTTATTCCTGCTGCAACGAGTCTGCCTAAGGCAGAATCACTGCAGGGTTGTTGCGATAGAATCGAACTTGGTGCTGGCGTTGCTGCCGATTGATCCGACGGCTGTCACACAAGCGACAACGATCAGACCCAGCATTACCGCGTACTCAACAGCGGTTGGTCCATCTTCTGAGGCCAGAAAACGCTTAACACTTGATGCAAACTTAGACATGGCTTAATTCCTTCGTGTGCCCCGTTTGGGGACGGTTTCGTCACGGCGGGACAACCCCGCCAAAGGTGGCTCTGACTGTCAGAACCGCAATCACCAGCCCTGAGTTCTGTGTCTCAGGTGCGGGTCACTCCCCGCTGCTGTTGAATTGAAACTAGGTCACATTTCCTGTTCGAGCAAAAAATTCCTCCTGTTTTGCCTTCGCTGTGAATTCGATTCAGCTTGTGCAGATTTCCTGTCTTTGTGCCGATTCCACCCCCGGGGCACCACATCTTGTGTTTTCTTTTTGAAACACTCACAGCATCCTGATGTCGAAAATCAACGTCGTGTTTTTTTCGATCAACAAAAAAAATCCCTCGAAGCTTTCGCTTGAGGGATTCCGTGATCGCTTTTTTCTTGTCTTTTCGGGTACACCCGCAGTTCTTAAGCCGTGATGTACTCCAATCGCTGGTTTTAGACTGCCTTGAGATTCAAGGATCCTGGCAGGAATGTCGGGTCTGGGACACCGGAACAAGTGAAATGCATCGCGGATGAGCTAGTTGGTCAGCGCGGGGGCTTCTGCTTTCAGAAGCGATTCCGTTTTTACGCCCACTGAACTGAGCAGAGACTCTGCTCCCAACGCACCAATCACTGTTGCGCTGTGACGAAACTTCCGAGACAGCATCTGGCCGGTCTTCAAATTGAGTTGGAATTCTCCTGCCGGAGTTGCCTGGATCAGCTGCGAACGAATGGTCGGGCTGCGAAGTTGTGTCCGAACGGAGGAGCGGAAACTGATTGTGGCGATATCCTGTTCGACTTGATCCAGTCGGTATGTTCTCAGCACAACAACCTGCAGTGTCAGATCTTTGCCACCGCGTACCGGCAGCGTAATTTCTTCCTTCCACGATTCCCCGATTGCGACTCGATGTGCAGGAAGCGGCATAAGAAACGAGTCGACTGCATCGGAGGACTCATCAGCGGTACGATCGCCGTCATTGCCTGCAGCCAGGGCCTGTCCCGTGGGTGAGACATTACAGACGGATGCTGCGCCAGCGAGGCTGTGCGCGACAGCCTTGAAAACCTGAGGCACCTCACTCTCAGGCATGGAAGAACGGAATTCGATGGGAGGGAGGTCGTCGATCTTTTTCTGCATCCAGACATCTTCGAACTGCATGGCGATTTGCGCGGTGCCGTCCGGCCGTTGTTTCTGTACGGAATACGTGCGAATTTGCCTGGCCTGTGATTGATCTCGTCGTTCACTTTCTCCGATTTGGGCCTGCAGCGTCATTTTTTCTTCGGAGAGGTAACGCAACCGCGTTCCAGCTTCGAACTGATATCGCAGCAGCCAACGTTCAGTGTCGTCATCAGCAATCTGCTGATCTGCAGGTTCCGCTTGTTGTGTGGATTCCCGGGGTGTTTCGTCGGCATAGGCAGACAGGTTGAGGGTCAGGAATAATAGACAAGCAGAGATATTTAACAGTCGATCCGTCATTTCAGGAGTCCCAGCAACGGCTTCCAGGTTGGTGAGTGCACAGCCTTTGTGCCTATTGCTCCGAAGAATATCACAGAGCTGGGAAATGCTGCGAGATGAATTGGCGTTGCGGGCTGGAGTGGAGATCTGTTGTGTGCGTCAGATGGGTGACGACACGCTGTCGATGCAAAGCCCGGACTAAAGGGTCGAATAACCGCTGATCAGGCTGGTGGTCAGCAGGCAGGCCACCAATTGAGCAATCAGCAGAATTCTCCAGTTTCTGGCCGGTGGTGTTTTTCCGGTGGCTGCATTCGCGGTGCACAGCATCACGATCCACCATGGGGTAAGAAACGTCCAGAGTCTGGCAGCTTCGCCCATGTTCTTGCCGGAGAGGTGCAGGATCAGCCACGTGACTGCGAGACTGAGTGACAGGGCTGCGTGCTGTACTTCAGACGATGCTGCGGTGGAGCGGATGTTTGATGGAAAGATTGTCCCGACTTGTCGGAACAATGCGGCCGGGACCAGTGTCAGCAGTGGCAGCCCGGTTGCCAGACCCAGCTCGAGCGGGTTGATCAGGAACCACTTCCACCATGTTCGTTCGTACTGATTATAGAAGGCGGCGTGGTTGGCAAGATTCTGCTGCCAGACGTTGAGCAGTGGGCAATCCGTCAGCCACCCAAAGACCCCTGTTGTCAGCAATACGGTTGCAATGATCGCTGCTGCGGACGTTAAGACCCTGGAGTTCAGTTGTTGATCGTATGCTGCTTCCGGGAGGTTTTTTGCCAGGTGATTGACAAGCAACAACACCGCGGCATAACAAAAGATTGCCACGATGACCGGGATATGGGCCAGGCTGACCAGCAGGCAGCAAAACACAAGGATCCCCGTTATAACGGCGGTTCCAAGTTGACGTGGACGACTGGAAGCACGGATGGTGCGAAGCGACAGCAGCAGGATCAGCGCGCAGGTTGTGGCATAAATCGCATCTGATCTGGGCTGAAAGACGGCGATTGAAGGCAGGGTGATGCTGAGTGAGGCACCCTGCCACGCGTGGGGTCTCGCCTGGAACAGTCGAAGCAGCAGGTAGACGACAACCGGCAGTCCGGAAATCAGTGCGATCGACGCTGTGGAGAATATGGCCAGCCCTTGTAACTGTGATGCGGAGAGTTGGGTTGCCATACCTGCGCGGGATTCAAGATCCCGAAACATTCTTCGCGTGCGTTCGGCAACCATGAATTGGCAGAATTGCCCGAGCCCCGGAGATGATTCCGCAAGACGAACAGCTCCTCTGCTGAGCAGCAGCAGTCCCGGAGGGTGAGTTCCTTCATGCAGGACGTCACCAGCCTGCATCTGATCGTTGTATTCACGCAGAATCGTACTGGCATCACGTCGATCCTCGATTGCGCTCAGAAAATAACCCGTTGCATAACGATCGTAGAGAACCCACAGCGGTCTGAGTTCACGATGTGGCGAACTGGCCCCCTGCAAAACAGCGTGCAGCCAGAATGACATGCCTATGGCCAACAGGACAATGCAGGTCGTGACTGCTGGTCGGCTGAAACGCTCGATTCGGTGCTGTACCCATGTGATGCCGAAGAACAGCAGCGTCCCCCAAAGCAATGCGGGAAGCAGTCGGTCTGCGAGTTCGATTGCATCAGCCGGGACTGCATTGCGTGTCCAGGTCCACTCCCCGGGGATTCCGAGCGGCAGAGATGACGGAACACACACGAGGAGTGTGATGGCCAGAGCAGCGGGAATCGCCAGGGAGTTCCATAGAGAATTTGCAGCGACCTGAAAACCACTTGTTGGAGAGTTCTGACCGGACATGATTGCTGTGCTGGATGTTGTTGTGCTGAATACCGGGCGAGCTGTCGGAAGTGCCGCGATTTGTTTCCTGCTGGTTGGATGGTAACCTGGAGCGAACGGGTTGTGATACCGTAAAAGAACCGGTTGTCTGGCTGTTGAGGCTGCCGATTCCATGAACGAAGAGAGCGTCGGGGCAGCCCCGCTTTGGCAGGCAGAATCATGCGTGGCACTTTTCCGGCTGAGTACTTTGACGTTCGATTTCGAATTCCAATGGCAGAGATATCGCTGGTCTGGCCGCCTCAATTCGTGATCCTGACGGCGTGGGCGACGACGGGCGAAGTCTGGACCGACGAAAGAAACCGCGAGGCAGACAGCAGTTTACGGTGTTGGTGTGCCGCTGGAGGGCTGTCATACCGCCGGATCACCGGCTATTCTCAGGAGATCAGTCATGCAGAACCGGGCTGGGCGATCACAATGGATGTTTCTGTCGCCTGCAGACTTGGTTGCCGATTTCGGCAAAGGGCCCTGTATCAGGTGCAGGACGATTCACTTTGGGTGATCACCTGTGCAGAACCGTCTCGGCGACAATACGTTGGTTCCTTTCGCTCGCGTCTGGCAGACGGGCATTCCTGACGATTCCGAATGGTGTAGTTGCGATCAATTCCCGGTGAAACGCGGCGGACGTTTTTCGGCAAACGCCCTGAGGCCTTCCCCGGCATCCGGAAGTTGCAGGCAGCGAATATACGCTTCCGTATCAGCGTGATGGGCAACTTTGGGCTGTGTTCCTTCATCGAGATGAATCAGCCGCTTCGTTTCTCGCAATGCCTCGGCCGGCATTTGCAGCAGTCGCGCTGCAATTTCATGGCCTCGCGTCGTCAGCCGGGATCCCGAGACAACCTCGCCAACAAGGCCCCATTCGAGTGCAGTGCGAGCACTGATAGGCTGTCCGGTCAGACATAATTCCAGTGCCCGCGACTTCCCAACCAGGGCGGTCAGTTGAGCCAGACCGTATCCCGGTGGCCAGCCTAAGCAGATTTCGGGCATGCCCAGTTTTGCATTGTGAGCTGCGATGCGGAGATCTGCAGCACAGGCCGCAACACATCCGGCACCAAAAGCATCTCCATTGACCAGGGCGATGACAGGTTGCGGAAGTCGTTCAAAGGCGAGGTAGACTGAAGCCTGTCGCAGGCTGAGTTGTCGCGCTGTTTCAGTGTCCAGCGAGGGAAGCTCAATCACATCGTCGCCGGCACAGAATGCGGCACCTTCGCCCGTCAGCAGAACGACTCGCACTTCTTGAGGGTGAGCCGCCAGCCAGGCAACCAGTTGTTCCAGTTCACTCGTCATTCGGACGTTGACGGCATTCAGGCTGGCAGGTCGCGACAGCGTGACCGTGGCGATCTGTTGGGAGATGCGGACTTTCAGAGTTTGGAATTCGGGAAGTGTCCCTGGGGCTGGGTTGAGGTTTCCGGCGTGCTGGTTTTGATTGAGACGGGCGATGTTCTGGACCAGTTTTTCAACGGAGACAACCGCTCTCCAGTGAGTGCCCTGCCCCAGCAGGCGATCCCCGCACCAGCATTCCACATCGAAGCCAATTCTTCGGCCATCAATTTCGCGAACCACAGCGACACCGCGGACGTGAGCACCGTATCCGGCGCCTGCAAGGTGCCGGATATTGACATCGATCCCCACGGATTCCTCACCTGCATCGAGAAATGGGCGGAGGGCTTCGCGTGCAGCACGCTCCATCAGCAGGATCATATTGGGCGTGGAGAAGACCGTGGCTCGCGCATCGCCGCCGAGCGTGATCACACGCTCCGCATCGACCGTCCATTGAAGTTCACCACGAGATCCTGTCTGCAGTCCGTTCTTCATCTTACGAACACTTTCGGTCGGAAGTCCGTTTTGTCTGCCTCTTTGTTCTTCGGTACCGTCGGGGATTTCGAGCAACTTTAGCCCGGAAAGTCAGCATTGAACAATTTTTCCGGGAATCGACCGGTCGTCACAGAGCTGGAAACGGTCTAAGACACAGCTGTCTCCTGCGGGAAAGTTGAGCAACATCGTCAGCAGCCCTGGCCTTCAGCGAATGGTCAGTCATGATGGCTCGCTGCGAAGCCAGTTTTTTCTCACAAAGAAACTCAATGAGGCGATTATGCGAGGACCCGGAAGTCCGGCCAGTTTTCTGTTTCGACTGATCATTCCTCTGACAGCGGCGTTCGTAATCACGATTCTGGCACTGATCGCAACGCTGTTCGGCGATGAACGTGCGCCATTTCCGCGGTTGCTGAATCGATACGGCAATGTCATGCTGATCGTGGAGTTCCTGGCGATTGTGGTGGTCACTCTGATGGCAATCATGCAGGACCAGAAGCGAATTCGGGCTGGTGAGAGTGGCGCAGATGTCGCTGCTGAAGCTGCCCGGGAGGCAGGTGCGAGGGATTCGGTTGTGGCAGTTCCAGTTGAGCAGCAATCTTCAACCGCCAACGACTCCCGCACGCTGACTGCTGCGGAATCTGCCGGCTCAGGCGGCGAAGATCAGTCCGACGGTTGACGTACGCCAGGAAACCGACAGGATACTCCAGCATTCCGGCAGAAGGGATTTGTCCCTCGGGGGCCACGGCTCCGGTGCTGGTCTGGCTCCAGACGTCGGCGTGCCATTCGGGGCTGACCTGCCTGGCGGAAAAGTCAGGACATCCGGACTGACGGGCAGACTGCATACTCTGCGTTCGGGGGCGGCTTCTGTGGGCTTTTTCGATCGAGGTCTGCACTTTTTCGATCGAGGTCTGCACTGTTTCGATCGAGGTCTGCACTGTTTCGACCGAGGTCTGCACTGTGTTGAGAGGCCGATTGCGGCGGGACGGGTCAATCGTGCCCAACTCAATTCCTCGAGGAACGCAATTCCGGTGTGGCACACAACTTCATCAGCAAAAGGAACAGCTCATGTTTGATCTGCAGAAGATTCAGGATTCATTGAAGGAATTTGGAATTGATGGATGGTTGCTGTACGACTTTCGCAGGTCCAACATTCTGGCCCATCGGATCCTCGATGTTCCCGAGACGTTTCATGCATCCCGACGTTTCCTCTATTTCATTCCTGCCGCTGGAGAACCTCGAAAGCTTGTGCATCGAATTGAGTCGGAGGCGTTGGATCATCTCCCCGGTCACCGCAGTGTGTACCTGCGTTGGCAGGAGCTGGAGGCTGGGATTCAGTCCATGGTTTCGGGTTGCCAGCGAGTTGCCATGGAGTATTCCCCTCGAAACGGCAATCCGTACATTTCGCGCGTTGACGCCGGGACGGTGGAGTTGGTCCGGTCCTTTGGCACTGAAGTGGTTTCATCGGGAGACTTGATCTCGATCTTTGAATCTGTGCTGACCCCGGAACAGTATGACTCTCACAAGCAGGCATCGGCGATCACGAATGCTGCGTTTGATCGTGTCTGGACGTTTATTGCTGACGGGGTTCGCCGAAACGGGCAGGTTTCGGAATCGGAAGTCTGTGATCACATTTTGCAGCACTTTGAGGAACATGATGCGACCACCTACAGTCCGCCCATTGTCGGGGTCAACGGCAACGGCGGGAATCCGCATTATGCCACCGGCACCGGAGAACAGACTGCGATTCGCGAGGGCGACTTCGTGCTGGTGGATTTATGGGCGCGGCTCAAGTCTTCAGGCTCCTGTTACAGCGATCTGACGCGTACAGGGTATGTCGGAACTGAGGTGCCGCAGAAGTACACCGATGTGTTCAAGGTTGTGGCTGCGGCACGCGACGCGGGGATCGCCTGTGCGCGTGATGGTCTGGCTGCGGGCAAGCCCGTGACGGGAGCAGATGTGGATGACGCCGTCCGCAACGTGATCGAAACCGCTGGTTACGGTGATTCGTTTTTTCACAGGACCGGGCACAACATGGCTCAGGAAGTTCATGGAAACGGGACACACATGGACAATCTTGAAACGTGCGATCTGAGACGAATTCTGCCTGGTACGCTGTTTACGATCGAGCCGGGAATCTACCTGCCGGAGTTTGGCGTTCGCAGTGAGATTGACGTGTATATTCACCCGGACGGTCAGGTGGAAGTAACGGGCGGCGATTTGCAGACGGAAGTTGTCCCGATTCTGAGCCGGTAGCTGGAATCCCGATGGCAGTTCGATATCTTCCGCCCGCTGCCGGCGAGCAGCGAGCGGAAGTACTATTTTTTTGATCAATGAGTGACAGGAACGATGTTTCAGATCAACCACCACTATCAGAAGCTGCAGGCCGGCTATCTGTTCCCGGAAATTGCTCGTCGCGTGAATGCGTTCTCGGAGTCCAATCCGGAGGCTTCCATCATTCGGCTTGGTATTGGCGACGTGACGGAACCGCTGACACCGGCAGTCCTGCAGGCGATGCACACGGCTGTTGATGAGATGTCGGATCGAGGCTCATTTCGCGGTTACGGGCCTGAACAAGGTTATGCCTTCCTGCGTGAAGCCATTGCAGAACATGATTTCCGGTCGCGAGGCGTCGACGTCTCTCCTGACGAAATTTTTGTTTCTGACGGCTCCAAGTGCGACACCGGGAATATTCTCGACATCTTTGGGAATCATAACCGGATCGCGATCACGGACCCGGTTTATCCGGTTTACGTCGACACCAACGTGATGGCAGGACATACTGGTCCGGCTGATGCAGGCGGCCGCTACGAGGGGCTGATTTATCTGGAGGCGAACGAAGCGAACGGTTTTGTACCGGATCTTCCTGCGGAGCGAGCCGACATTATCTACCTGTGTTACCCCAATAATCCAACGGGGATGGTGGCATCAAAAGAAGTGCTGCAGCGATGGGTGAATTACGCTCGCGAGAATCGCTCACTGATTCTGTTCGACGCAGCCTACGAGGCCTTCATTTCAGATCCGGACATTCCGCACAGTATTTTTGAAATTGAAGGAGCACGCGAGGTTGCGATCGAGTTCCGCAGTTTCAGCAAGAATGTCGGCTTCACCGGGATCCGCTGTGCCTTCACTGTGGTGCCGAAAGAGCTGCGCGGGGCGACGGCTGACGGTGAGGAAGTTTCCGTGCACAAACTCTGGAACCGTCGTCAGTCGACGAAGTTCAATGGTGCCTCCTATGTGGTTCAGAAAGGGGCCGCAGCTGCCTATACGGAACAGGGACGGCTGGAAATTCGGGAACGCATTGACTTCTACATGAATAATGCGGCGTTGCTGCGAGAGGGTTTGTCGCAGGCCGGGATATCGGTCTTCGGTGGCGAGAATGCCCCCTACGTCTGGCTCAAAACACCCGCTGGCTCCGGCAGCTGGGACTTTTTTGACCGCCTGCTGGGCGAGGCTCATGTTGTGGGGACACCCGGAAGCGGATTTGGGGCCGCAGGCGAAGGGTATTTCCGGCTCAGTGCATTCAACAGTCTTGCCAATGTTCAGGAAGCACTGCAGCGAATCGGGAACGTGCTCTGACGAAGCCGGAATTCGCTCATCAGTTCGCGCAAAAAAAAAGCCTGTCGGGACATTCCCTCAGGCTTTTCTTCTCCCGGATGCGTCCCCTCGCGGCACATGGCCGGTTTCTGATTGATTCAGTGAAGAGCGGAAGAGAGCAGGAAATGCGTTCCTGCTGGGCAAGTCTTCGACCGAAACTGTTCCGGTTCTTTGGGAATCCATGGGGACAGCCTGCGGAATTCAGCTCGGGCAGATCTTCAGCCCCCGCTGCTTCGGCCGAAATTCCCTGATTGCCAGCGAGAGCGGATGATTCCTGCCGGTTGAGTTCGGGGCTGCGGCGATGACCGTTGGTTGGCAAGCGTTGAATGGTGAGGAAAATTGGTTGCCGTTGAGTTAACTGCTGCAGCCATAGTGGCTATCCTTCGGAGCCTGAACCGCAGGTTGCATCCGGAACAGTCGGCACCTGATCAGAATTACTGAATAAGAAGCATGAGAGGTCCTGCATGGCCCAGTTTTTTTGGGGGGTGATGATTCTTTGGCTGAACGCGGCCTTACTCGGTCAGGAGCCGCCCGGCTCGGACCCGCTGCAGCAACTGCAG